>ENA-OPYU01000521-OPYU01000521.1-human-gut-metagenome-genome-assembly--contig:-NODE-521-length-15278-cov-3.469804_pt1 | contig 15278 bp, 19 predicted proteins | sample MGYA00242637_ERZ504482 | MGnify/ENA primary metagenome ERZ504482 (study PRJEB26092, sample SAMD00036237) | human gut metagenome | host: Homo sapiens | study: EMG produced TPA metagenomics assembly of...
CTCCGTTTTTTCTTTCTTTGATGATCGATTCTACGTGATCTCCGATATGACGTTTTGTTTCTTTATCAAGCCGGTCCGGATAGATCGGTTTTTGGTATTCGATCACGACATGGGTTTTTCTAATCTTCGGAAAATGATTTTCAAAAATTTCAGCCGTGTTGTTCATGCAGATCGGAACGATCGGACAGCCTGCTTTTTGTGGCGATTTTAAAAGCGCCGTCTTTAAACGGAAGAAGGGAAAGCTCCGCTCCTGTGTTGCGCGTCCCTTCGGGAAAGATGCAGATTGAAATCCCCCGTTTAATGTAATCTATAGCAGTCAGTATAGTCTTTAGTCCTTGTTTTGGATCGGAACGGTCAAGGAAGAGACAATACAGGCGACGCATCCACGTTGTAAGTGTCAGATATTTCTCCATTTCTTTTTTTGCGACATATCCGGTGAGACGTTTGCATCGGCTGTATGTCAGGAGAATGTCGAAGTAGCTTCGATGATTTCCTACAAAGAGAACCGCTTCGTCGGGAATGTTTTCCTCTCCGATGACCGTCGTTTTTACTCCGGTTATTTTTAAAATCACTTTGAATCCCCATTGTACGATGCGCAAAGAACTTATGTCGCGGGGCGTTCGGGGCAAATTTTCCGATGATCCATTCAACGATGAGGATCGGAATTGTAAGGATGAGAAATAATATAAGAAAAATTACAATACAAATAAAACGAAACATAAATAAACCTCATTTTCTTCTTAAATTTGCAATACAACGGTAATTATACAGCGGAGGATAGGAAAACACAAGACTTATAAAAGGATAGAATGATATAGGCATAAGGAAGGTGTACAGCGCATATGTTTGTATGGAAAAATGCAGAGGTTCGATCGGAATGGACCGAGGATATGCAAAAAGAAAGCTGTTAAAAAAAGATACGCAAAAGGCGGCAGTGTTCGGAGCGGTTCTGATCTGTGCCGCAGCGTTTACGGCAGCGCTGACAGGATGTGTTTCAACACAGGCAGAGACGGAAAAGATACGAGATATGAAGTACGAGGTGATTGAGGAAGAAGATATTCCCCAAAGTCTTCGGGAGATGATCAAAGGAGGAGAGAAGAAACCGTTTCGGATTACATATTCGGATCAGGGCTTCCTCTATATCGCACAGGGATACGAGGTTCAGCCGACAACCGGTTATAGTGTGGAAGTGAAGGAACTTTATGAGACGGAAACGGCCGTCTGTATAAAAACGACTCTGATCGGTCCGAAAAAGGGGAGGAAAAAGAAAAGCAGAAACATACCCCTATATAGTCGTGCAGACGGAAGATGTAAAAAAAGATGTTTGTTTAAGTGAGGAGGAGAAAGATGGATCTGACGAAAAAACAGTTCATTATACACAGGAGGAAAACCGTTTTGACCGGTTTATCTGGATGAAGATTACAATGTGCCCGAGCAGAAAGAAGCTGTTCAAAGAATCGTGTACAGCAGTGCCAAGCTTAAGACAGAGGATGTTCGTCCTGTGGAAAACTATGTGAAAGTAACAGGAAAAGCGTATTACAAAATCCTTTATATGACGCAGGGGGAGACAACGCTTTCGTGTTGGAAGGAAAGATTCCGTTTGAAGAGATGATCTATGCGGAAAATGACGGCGAAGAGACGTTTTTATCCGAAATGAAAGGACGGAATTTACTGTATCGGTCGTTCATTCAAGAAAACTGACTCTTCGGGTAGCTGCGGAAATGGAACTGGGAAGGGAACGGATGAGAGATGAAGAATTGACGACAGATGCAGAAAGTGATTTTCCGGTATACAAAAAACGACAGAAGATGAATGTGTCGGAATTAAAGATTTCAAAAAAATGATACGTACCGTATCAAAGAAGAAATAGTACTGCCGGGAACGAAAGAAAGTATCGGACAGATTTTATTTTTTGACATAAGCGGAAGAAAAGCGGAAATCCGCCCCGGACAGGATGAACTGCTTATACGGGGCGAGGCGGAAGTATTCTGCATGTATCTGTCACCGGAAGAAAAAGTGGAATGGATTGAACAGAGCGTGCCGTATGAGGGAAGGATTCCATGCGAAGGCGCAGAGGAAGATATGATCTGTCAGATCCGGCAAAGTCTGGAAGATCCTATCGTCGATATCCGTCAGGATGGAGACGGAGAAATGAGAGCTCTTGGTATCGAAGCGACTCTTTCTATGAAAATGAATGTTTATTCTGAAGTGGAAACAGAGATATTAAAGATAATGTATTCTCTTGTACAGAGAGTGCGTACTTGAGGAAAAAAGAAGGCATTTATGAGGAAATGCTTATGTACAATCAGGCAAAATGTAAGATTGCGGAGCGTCTGACGCTTCCTGAGCTGAAAGAGGACGTTTTGCAGATTATTCACAGTGAAGGCAGTATCCAGGCAGAAAGCGAGCGGTACACTGAGGAAGGAGTGGAGATTGAAGGAATACTCCATATTTCTTTTCTCTATCTGAGAGCGGATGACGAACAGCCATATGGAAGTTGGACAGGGATGATCCCGTTTTCGTATCTTGTGGAATATCCGAATCTTCCGAAAAATGTCAGCGCAAGTCCGGCGTATCATGTCGAGCAGCTTGCCGTGACTCTTGCGGGAAGCGAGGCGGTCGAAGTGAAGGCGGTGCTGACCTTTGATATCTTTTTGAAAAAGCTGATATCGGCAAGTATGATCACGAATGTTTCCGAACGGCAGTTCGATACGGACGCTTCTGTAAAACGCCCGGGGATCGTCGGTCATATTGTGCAGGATGGGGAAGATTTGTGGAGTCTGGCAAAAAAATATATGACGACGGTATCCGGTATTATGGAAGTTAATTCTATGGACAATGAAAATGTGAAAACGGGGGATAAATTATTGATTTTTAAAGAAAATATGAGTATACTGTAAGCATAATGTATACAAGATACAAGTAAATGTACAGATACACAGAGGCGGAAAACGGGCGGAGGACGGAAGATGAATGAGATTGAATTGAAATCACTGGCAAAGATCAATCTTGGCCTGGATGTGCTGGGGAGGAGAGAAAACGGTTATCATGATGTAAGGATGGTAATGCAGTCGATTTATCTCCATGATGAAGTGAAGATCGAGAAGAAGAGAAGGGAAGGAATCGAGATTGTATCGAATTTAAGATTCCTTCCTATAGGTGAAGGAAATATAGCATACAAAGCGGCGCACATGCTGATAGAAGAATTTTCATTGGAAGGCGGAGTCAGGATCACTTTGAACAAGCATATCCCGGTTGCGGCAGGACTTGCGGGAGGAAGCTCGAATGCGGCGGCGGTTTTGTTCGGTATGAACCGGTTGTTCCGGCTCGGTTTATCTAAAGAAGAACTGATGGAAAGAGGAGTGAAGCTCGGCGCAGACGTACCATACTGCATTATGAGAGGAACGGTTCTGGCAGAAGGGATCGGAGAAGAACTAAAAGAACTTCCTCCGATGCCGAAGTGTACGGTTCTTATAGCAAAACCGCCGATCAGTGTTTCTACAAAGGTTGTATATGAGGCTCTGGATGCGAAAGAAATCTCAGAACATCCTGATATCGACGGGGTGATCGAAGGATTGGAAGAAGGCAGTCTGAAAAAGGTTGCCTCTGCTATGGGAAATGTTTTGGAAGATGTGACGATTCCTATGCATCCGGTTATTGAAGAGATCAAGCAGGAAATGAAAGAGTGCGGAGCTTTAAACGCAATGATGAGCGGAAGCGGTCCGACTGTGTTCGGTTTGTTTGAGAACAGGACTGCGGCGCGTGAAGCACAGAGACGTATCAGGGAGAAGTCACTGGCAGGACAAGTGTATGTGACCAGTATCCATGGAGTGAGGAGGAATTAAGATGCCGATTGATTTTGAAGTGACGATGAATGAATACCTTCCCTTGAGAGATGTCGTATTCAATACGCTCAGGCGGGCAATCTTAAGAGGAGAACTAAAGCCCGGAGAGCGGCTGATGGAGATACAGCTTGCAAACAAACTGGGAGTGAGCAGAACGCCGATCCGGGAAGCGATCCGAAAGCTGGAATTGGAAGGACTTGTGCTCATGATACCGAGAAAAGGCGCGGAGGTAGCGGAGATTACAGAAAAAAATCTGCGCGACGTACTGGAAGTTCGGTGTGCGCTTGAAGAACTTGCCGTACAGCTTGCGTGTGACCGCATTAATCAGGAGGAAATACACGAACTTCATGCCGCTGCTGCCAGATTTGAACAAATGTTTGACAGTGACGATATAACAAGTATCGCACAGGCAGACGAGGCGTTTCATGATGTGATCTTTCAGGCGACGGATAATGAAAGACTGATTCAGCTTTTTGAACAATCTACGCGAACAGATGTACCGCTACCGGATTGAATATTTGAAGAAAAAGGAATGCTATCCGCAGCTTATCGCAGAACACGAAGCGATCATGCAGGCAATCGAAGGACACGACAAAGCAATGGCGACTCAGATTACCGGGCAGCATATCAATAATCAGGTAGATACCGTAGTCGGAACGCTGCGCAGTAAAATGCCGGACTTTTTGATGTATAAAAGAAAAAGAAATGTCCATACTCTCTGTAGCATAGTTATAAAAACAGCAGACGGAGGGAATACATATGGACAGAACAAAGATCAAAGATCAATTCGGACAGTTCGGCAGGAGGCGGGAATACGGGGCGGATGATGACAGAACGACTAGCCGGCAGATGAAAAAATCAAGGCGGATGTGCGCCGCAGCTGCGGTACTATTTGCATTCGCTGCGGCGTTTGCTCTGACAACGGCGGTTTACAGGATGGATGCGAAAGCGCAGAGTGATCTTCAGCGACGATTATCAGAAGAAGTGCTTCGCTTTCATGTTCTGGCAAACAGCGACAGCAGGGAAGATCAGGCGCTGAAATTAAAAGTGCGTGATAAAGTGCTGGAGTTTCTGGAGGCAAACATGGCGGATGAACAGCATATGACAGAGGATGAAACCGTGATGTGGATACGGGAGCATATCGATGAGATCGAGGATGTGAGCCGCCGGTGTGTTGCCGAAGAAAACTATGATTATCCTGTAACGGCGGCGGTGACAACTTGCTGGTTTCCCGATAAAACATATGGCGATGTAACGTTTCCGGCAGGAAATTATGAGGCGCTGCGTATTGAGATCGGTTCGGCAAAAGGACATAACTGGTGGTGCGTTCTCTATCCGAGTCTCTGTTTTCGCGATGCGGCAAATGCAGTCGTTCCGAATGAAGGAAAAGAAAAATTGAAACATGTTTTGACAGAAGAGGAGTATTCAGAAATCACGGCAGGAACAGAGTTTAAAATAAGCTGGTATTTTGGAAGAAGAAATAAAATGACACAATTTTTAATAGAACATTTCGTAAAAGATTATGAGGACGTAGAGAAGATATCTGTAAGAACGGCGTATGGAGTGCTGGCAAGTATTGTAGGTATCTTCTGTAATGTCTTTTTGTTTGCAGTAAAATTTACTATCGGAGTGATCGCGCACAGCGTGTCGGTTATGGCGGACGCTTTCAACAATCTGTCGGACGCAGGTTCGTCGATCATTAGTTTTATCGGAGTGAAAATGGCGGAGAAACCTGCGGACAGAGATCATCCGTTCGGACATGGAAGGATTGAATACATAGCGGCGCTAGTAGTTTCTTTTCTTATTTTGGAAGTAGGGTTTACTTTTCTGAAAGATTCGATCGGGAAAATACGAACGCCGGAAATGCTGAATTTTCAGATAGCTTCGGTCATTATACTGATCTTATCGATCGGAGTGAAACTGTGGCTTGGTCTGTTCAACAAGCGGCTTGGCGAGAAGATAAATTCTAAAGTGATGATGGCAGTGTTTGCGGATTCTATGGGAGATGTGATCACAACAGGCGCGACGATCCTTTCGCTTATCGTTTTTCGAATTACGGGCTGGAACATTGACGGAGTGGTCGGAATCGGAGTTGCCCTTGTTGTAATGTGGGCAGGAGTCGGCATTGCAAAAGATACGTTGGAACCGCTGATCGGTGAAGCAATCGATCCTCAGGTATATGATCAGATTAAAGCTTTTGTAGAAAAATACGACGGCATTGTAGGAACGCATGATCTGATCGTTCATAATTACGGACCGGGAAGGAGCATGGCTTCGATCCATGCGGAAGTACCGAATGACGTAGATATCGAAAAATCCCATGAGATCATCGACCGGATCGAGAGAGATGCCAAGCAGACGTTAGGTCTGTTTCTTGTCATTCATATGGATCCGGTGGAGATGAAAGATGAAAATGTGCTCAAGATACGGAAAGTGGCGGAAAAGATCTTAAGAGAACTCGATCCTTCGTGCAGTCTGCATGATTTTCGTATCGTTCACGGAACAAGACAGATCAATCTTGTATTCGATATGGTCATTCCCATCAATTATGATGAGGAGAGAAGAAACGAGCTTCCGCTGCTGATGATGGAGAGGCTGAAACAGATCGACAACAGATATGAGTGCGTGATAACAGTCGATTATGAATTTGTGGCGAAAGCGGAAGCAGAAGAGTAGAGCGAAGGATAAAAGACGGATGAAAGAAGAATAAAGGACGATCGGAAAATGCTTTAAAAGAGGCGGAAAAGCGAAAAACAGCTGCAAGAAGAGCGTGAAAAACAACAAGAAGAATGGCAGGAAGAAGGAATAAAAATGGAGAGAGCACATAAATACGAATTTGAAGGCAAGGTAAGATACAGTGAGATCGATCACAGGGCGACAATGACTCTTCCGGCGTTGATCAATTATTTTCAGGACTGCAGTACCTTTCAGTCCGAGCAACTCGGATATGGAATGGATGTGTTGAAAAAAGGAGAAAAAAGCGTGGGTTTTGGCATACTGGCAGGTGATTGTGAAAAGGTATCCGAAGCTATGCGAAAGGATCACAGTCGGAACATTTGCTTCAGGTTTTAAAGGGATGTTCGGAAACCGTAATTTTTATATGAAAGACGAAAGCGGAGAGCAGATTGCCTGTGCGAACTCGATATGGGTGTATATGGACGTAGAAAAAGGAAAACCGGTTCGTGTTGACAAAGAACAGGCGGAAGCCTATGGGATTGACGAACCGCTGGAAATGCCGTATGAGGACCGCAAAATCGAAGAAGCGGAGTCTTATGAGGAAAAAGCGCCGTTTCCGGTGCGAAAATACCATATAGATACAAATGAGCATGTAAATAACTGTCAGTATGTTCAGATGGCGCTGGAAGTGCTTCCGAGGGATATCTTAGTCAGTCAGGTCCGGGTTGATTATAAGAAGTCCGCAGTGCTTGGAGATAAGATATTTCCGGAAACAGCACAGAAAAAAGACCGCGTGATCGTCCGTCTTTGCGATGAAGACAGAAAACCATATGCGGTCATAGAATTTAAAACCGGATGTCGGTCTTAAAGATCGAGTCCGGCAAGAATATCTTCAAGAACTTCTTCTACAGAGTCGGTAATATACTTTGCATGTCCGGCGATGCCGGGGGCGGCGTTTGACATGGCGTATCCCATGCCGACTGTTTCAAGCATTTCCACATCATTATATTGATCGCCGAAGGCGACACATTCTTCGGGGGTTATGCCGAAAAGATCCATCAGATTTCGGAGCGCGCTTCCTTTGTTGCACCCGGGAACGATGAAGTCGATCCAAATGTTTCCGGAAGTGACAACTTTGATTTCGGATGAAAATTTCTCCTGAAGTTCTTTCAGACAGTCCGTTGTTCTGCGGGAAGTCATGTTCGCGAACGCAATCTTTAAAAAAGGACCTTTGACAGTTAAGAGGTCGTCCACGATCTCGGTTGTGTTGTGCATCACATTTACAATGTGGTTTGCGAATTGGGAGTTATTGTTTTCGATCAGGCAAGTATCTTCTCGTGATACTACAATCTCAAATCCGGGTTCTTTTTTTAATTCGCGCAGAATGCGGTAAGCGAGATCGTCCTCAATCAGTCCCCGGGAGATAACTTTCCCCTGATGAATGCACAGAGAACCGTTTTCGGCGATGTAGGAGATATCGTCTTTGATCTCGTGAAAGAGAAGTCGTTCGTTTGCATACTGGCGTCCGCTTGCGGCAACAAAATGAACTCCTTTTGGGTCAGCGCCCGGATAAGTTCGATTGCCCGGGGCCGTCAGCTCCTGCGCTTCGTTTTGAAGCAGAGTGCCGTCTAAGTCGCTTGCAATTAATTTGATCATAGGTCAATCCCTCCATAAAGTTATAGAAAAGTTATAGATAAATATAAGGATAAGTGTTTCTTCTGCGTGTCCGCGTATTAGATTATAACGTAAAAAACTATCGGCAGTAAATAAAAAACTAAGACTTAAAAACGCGCATGAAAAAAGCGCTTGATAAGAGAACTTTTTGGATAGAGGCAAGAAAAACTCCGAAGTTAAAAAACTGAGTAGAAAGAGTGAAAGTCAGATGAAAAAATGACAAGATATGGATTTTCGCGGAACAACAGAAGGCAGACTGCTCACCCGGTATGCATCACAAATGAAAATGAAGTGTTGTGTCAGCACCGCAACCGAATATGGAAAAAGCGTTCTGGGAGAGAATGAGGGAATCCGGGTCATACCCGGGCGGATGGATCAGTCAAAGATGAGAGCGTTTATAAGGGAAAATAATATCGGACTTGCGGTGGATGCAACCCATCCGTTTGCAAGACAAGTTACAGAAAATATTTGCGCCGCATGCGAAGAAGAAAAGATCAAATATGTTCGCTGTCTTCGGGAAAGAGAAACGAACGATCCGGCTGATCATGCGGGAGAAACGAGTGACGGAAGACCCATATCTGCGGCTTCGGTAGAAGAAGCGGTGGAATATTTAAAAAAGGACAGGCGGGAATGTGCTGATATCTACAGGGAGCAAAGAACTGCATTTGTATACCCGGATAAAAGATTATAAAGAAAGATGTTTTGCAAGAGTCCTTTCGACGCAGGAGGCAGTCGCAGAGGCAGTCCGTCTTGGTTTTGAGGGGAAACATCTGATCGCAATGCAGGGTCCCTATTCGGAAGAACTGAATCTGGCAATGCTCAAACATATAAATGCAGCTTATTTTGTGACGAAAGAATCAGGCGGCGCAGGCGGGTTCGAGGAAAAGAAAAAGGCGGCGCAGAAAGCCGGGGCGGAACTTATCGTGATCGCGCGCCCGAAAGAAGAAGGAAAAAGCCTTCAAGAGGTGAAAAAACTTATGGAAGAATTCCTTGCAAAGGAAAATCTTCTATGATATACTACGAATGTTGCAAAAAAATCACGCATGCGGTTATCTCCGTCGGTGCCTAAGCCGGAGAATCCGGACGGTTTCGGAGGAAAACAAAACATGCGGAAGTAAAAAACCAATTTGGAGGAAAGAAACATGGGCGTTATTTCAATGAAACAGCTTTTAGAAGCAGGTGTTCATTTCGGACATCAGACAAGAAGATGGAATCCGAAAATGGCTCCGTACATCTACACAGAGAGAAATGGTATTTATATCATCGACCTTCAGAAATCAGTAGGAATGGTTGACGATGCATACAAAGCCGTTTCTGACATCGCGGCAGAAGGCGGCACGATCCTTTTCGTAGGAACAAAGAAACAGGCTCAGGATGCAATCAAAACAGAAGCAGAGCGCTGTGGAATGTATTATGTAAACGAGAGATGGCTAGGCGGTATGCTCACAAACTTTAAGACGATCCAGAGCCGTATCAAACGTCTCAAAGAGATCGAGACAATGTCAGAAGACGGAACATTCGATGTACTTCCGAAAAAAGAAGTTATCGAGCTGAAAAAAGAGTGGGCAAAACTTGAGAAGAACCTTGGCGGAATCAAAGATATGAAGAGACTGCCGGACGCAATCTTCATCGTAGATCCGAAAAAATGAAAGAATCTGCGTACAGGAAGCACACACACTTGGAATTCCGTTGATCGGTATCTGTGATACAAACTGCGATCCGGAAGAACTGGATTATGTGATCCCGGGTAACGATGATGCTATCAGAGCTGTTAAGCTGATCGTTTCTAAGATGGCTGACGCTGTGATTGAAGCAAATCAGGGAGCAACAGACGAAGAATACTACGAAGCAGAAACAGCAGTAGAAGCTGAAGAGGCTGTTGAAGAGTAAGAAAACGAGAGCTTCAGCCTAAAAATAGGTTGAAGCTTTTGCTTGTATAGGCGACGAGCAAAAGTCCGGGCCTGCCCGAGACCTTGGCGACCGCTTACAATCCCGGAAGACGCCGTTTGGCACTTACGGTGATTTGTTTAGGTGGAAAAAGAATATTGAGAAGATAATGGAGGAAATTATCATGGCAATCACAGCAGGAATGGTGAAAAGAATTAAGAGAAATGACCGGAGCGGGAATGATGGACTGTTAAAAAAGCTCTCTCTGAAACAAACGGAGATATGGATGCGGCAGTAGAATTCCTCAGAAAGAACGGACAGGCAAAAGCTGAGAAAAAAGCTGGAAGAATCGCAGCGGAAGGTATTGTAAAAACAGTTGTAAAAGACAACAAAGCTGCAATCGTAGAAGTAAACTCTGAGACAGACTTCGTTGCAAAGAACGATGAATTTCAGGGATTTGTAGAGACAGTTGTAAATCAGATCGTTGATTCCGAAGCGGCAGATATGGATGCGTTCATGGCAGAAGCTTGGGCAGCAGATACAACAAAAACTGTAAAAGACGCTCTCGTAGAGAAAATCGCAGTGATCGGAGAAAACCTTAACATCAGAAGATTTGAGAAAGTTGCTGCTGACAACGGATGCGTTGTATCTTACATCCACGGCGGCGGACGTATCGGAGTTCTCGTAGTGGCTGATACAGACGTTGTGAATGACGACATCAAAGCATGCCTTAAGAATGTAGCTATGCAGGTTGCTGCTATGTCTCCGAAATATGTATCCCGTGATGAAGTTTCTCAGGAATACATGGAGCATGAAAAAGAGATCCTTCTTGCTCAGGCTAAGAAAGAGAACCCGGAGAAACCGGAAAATATCATTGAGAAGATGATCATCGGACGTCTCAACAAAGAGATGAAAGAAATCTGCCTTCTTGATCAGGTATACGTTCAGGACAGCGACCTTACAGTTGCAAAATACGTTGACAAAGTAGCAAAAGAAAACAATGCTAACGTAACAGTTAAGAAGTTCGTTCGTTTCGAGACAGGCGAAGGACTTGAGAAAAAATGTTGACGATTTCGCAGCAGAAGTAGCAGCACAGGCTGGAATGTAAGCGTTTAGCACAAGCGCGACATATACAAAAATGAGGATTCGATATGAGTTTACTCATATCGAATTCTTTTTTTGTATATACCGTGCGACGCACGGTAGTGAGATGTAGCGAAGCGGAATCGAACTAAGCGCTTGTGCGGACGAATCGAGACGCACGGTAGTGAGATGTAGCGAAGCAGAATCGAACTAAGCGCTTGTGCGGACGAAGCGAGATGCACGGTAGTGAGATGTAGCGAAGCGGAATCGAACTAAGCGCTTGTGCGGACGAATCGAGACGCACGGTAGTGAGATGTAGCGAAGCGGAATCGAACTAAGCGCTTGTGCGGAAAAAGAAAAATGTAACATATAAGAAATACTTGTAACTTTTTCGTAATGGTAATATAATGTGTTTATGTCACAAAAGAGAGTAGAAGATTCTTTTGCAGCATAAATATTATAAAAGAACAAAGAGGATAATCATTATGGGAAAATATTTTGGAACGGACGGCTTTCGTGGTGAGGCGAATGTTGTGCTGACAGTAGAGCATGCATTTAAGGTAGGACGTTATCTCGGCTGGTATTTCGGACAGGATCATAAGGCAAGGATCGTGATCGGAAAAGATACGAGAAGAAGCAGCTATATGTTTGAGTATGCTCTTGCGGCGGGATTGACAGCGTCAGGCGCGGATGCGTACCTTCTTCATGTTACGACAACCCCCAGTGTTTCATATGTGGTGAGAACGGAAGATTTCGACTGCGGTATTATGATTTCTGCAAGTCATAATCCGTTTTATGATAACGGGATCAAAGTGATCAACAGCGCAGGACATAAATTAGAGGCAGAAGTAGAAGAAAAGATTGAGGCGTATATAGACGGTGAGATCGGAGAGCTTCCGCTGGCGACAAAAGAAAAGATCGGACGTACTGTCGATTATGCAGCGGGAAGAAACCGTTATATCGGCCATCTTATCTCAGTAGCAACACGTTCTTTCAAAGATATGAGAGTCGGATTGGATTGTTCTAACGGAAGTTCATCTGCAATCGCGAAAAGCGTATTTGACGCGCTCGGAGCTAAAACATATGTTATCAATAATGAACCGGATGGTACGAACATCAATACAGACTGCGGATCTACACATATTCACGTTCTTCAGGAATTTGTGAAAGAGAAAAAGCTTGACGTCGGATTCGCTTATGACGGAGATGCAGACAGATGTATTGCTGTAGATGAAAACGGAAAAGTGATAGACGGAGACTTGATTCTCTATATATGCGGAAAATATCTTATGGAACAGGGCCGTCTTGAGGGGAACACGATCGTAACAACGGTAATGTCTAACTTGGGACTGTACAAAGCGTGTGATAAGATCGGTATGAAATATGAGCAGACGGCGGTCGGCGATAAGTACGTCTATGAGAATATGCTGAAAAACGGTTATATTCTCGGCGGTGAGCAGTCAGGCCATATCATTTTCAGTAAACATGCAAGAACAGGCGACGGCATCCTTACCTCACTTTTGATTATGGAAGTAATCCTTGAGAAAAAACAGTCTCTCGGCACACTTGCGGGAGAGGTGAAGATCTATCCTCAGCTTTTGAAAAATGTCCGTGTCACAGATAAAAAGACGGCGAGAGAAAATCCGGCAGTTCAGGAAGGAGTTCAAAAAGCGGCTGACGAGCTTGGAAGCGACGGACGTATCCTTGTTCGCGAAAGCGGTACAGAGCCTGTGATCCGTGTAATGGTCGAAGCGGCAACTGATGAAATATGCGAAAAGTATGTAAACAGCGTTGTGAAGGTGATCGAAGATCAGGGGCTGACAGAATAAGCATTACGATTTCGCGGGTAAAAATAGAGATCGGGAATTAAAAATATATGGATTTGAATAAAGAAAATATGAAAAAGATGAGAGAATTGATCGTTTTTACGATCATTCTTCTCATTGCACTTTGGAACTATAAACTGCTGTTTGAGTGGATCGGCTTTGCGTTCGGCATTGTTACTCCATTTCTTATAGGCGGAGGAATCGCTTTTGTGCTGAACGTGCCAATGAGTTTTTTTGAAGAAACTTTGTTTGGAAATAAGCGGGTAAAAGAAAAGAAACTGGCGAAAAGGCTGGCTCGGCCGTTGAGTCTTGTGCTTACGATCGTGGCAGTGATCGGAGTTGTCGTTCTGGTGATGTTCGTCGTTATTCCGGAGCTGGCGCAGACAGTGCTTTCGCTTGGAAAGACAATACAGGCATTTGTACCGGAGGCACAGCATTTTCTGGAAGAGTTATTTACAGACAACAGTGAAATACGCGCGTGGCTGAATAATCTGGACGTAGATTTGGATAAGCTTTTGGACAGCGTGATCGCTTTCTTTAGAAACGGCGCCGGAAACGTGCTGAATTCTACGGTATATGCGATCGGTTCTATCGTAAACGGTGTGACAACATTTGTAATCGCGTTTGTATTTGCATGTTATATTTTGCTTCAAAAAGAGAAGCTCGGCGTGCAGGTAAAAAAAGTGATGCATGCGTTTTTTGAAAGAAAAAATGGGAAAAAAGATGTCTGAAAGTGTGTACACTGACTTCCAAAACATTTTCTAATTTTTTGGACGGGACAATGTCTTGAGGCGCTTATTCTCGGGTCGATGTTTTTTGTGGCGATGAGCCTTTTCAAGATGCCGTATGCGCTTCTGGTCGGTGTGCTCGTGGCATTTACAGCGCTTATTCCGATATTTGGGGCTTTTATCGGCTGTGTTGTAGGAGCGTTCCTCATTTTGATGGTCGATCCGTTGCAGGCATTGTTTTTTGTCATTATGTTTCTCGTGCTTCAACAGATTGAGGGAAATCTCATTTATCCGAAAGTTGTGGGAAATTCGGTCGGTCTGCCTTCCATATGGGTGCTTGCGGCAGTAACGATCGGCGGCAGTTTGATGGGCGTTGTGGGGATGCTGATCTTTATTCCGTTAGTGTCGGTTGTATATACGCTGTTTAGAGAGAGTGTATATAAAAGACTGGAACAAAAACAGAGATAATTCATATATTTCATGTAGAAATGAATGGAATTTAATAAACATCTTGACTTACTTCCGTTTTTCGTGGTACAATACTACGGCGAATGGAAGTAGGTCTTTTTTTTCATGCCTAAATTTTTGACGGGGTCGCAGCCGTCAGCAACAAGTAGTGAATAATTAAAGCGGAGGTGGAAGTTGTGCGCACAAGAATTACATTGGAGTGTACGGAATGTAAAAACCGTAACTACAACATGACGAAGGATAAGAAAGCTCATCCGGATCGCATGGAAACTAAAAAATACTGCAGATTCTGCAAATCACACACACTGCACAAAGAAACGAAGTAGTCGTCAGGGGGAAGTGGAATTATGAGTGAAACAGAAAAGACTCAGAAAAAGAGCTGGTTCAAAGGACTTCAAGCGGAATTCAAAAAGGTTATTTGGCCGGATAAGAAAACACTTGCAAGACAGACCACGGCAGTTGTTGCTGTTTCCGTAATCCTCGGAGCGTTGATCGCGGTGATCGACGTAATCCTAAGATACGGTATTGACTTATTGATAAAATAGTTGACCGCAGCGGAAAGGTGATTTTATGTCAGAAGCAAAATGGTATGTAGTTCATACTTATTCAGGGTATGAAAACAAAGTGAAAGCGAATATTGATAAGGCGATCGAGAACCGTCATCTTGAAGATCAGATTCTTGAAGTACGCGTTCCTATGGAAGAAGCGACAGAGTTGAGAAACGGTGTTCAAAAAGCGGTTCAGCGCAAGATGTTTCCGGGGTATGTGATGATCCATATGGTCATGAATGACGATACATGGTATGTAGTCAGAAATACTCGCGGAGTGACAGGCTTTGTCGGACCGGGATCAAAACCGGTTCCGCTCGAGGAGCATGAGATGGAAAATCTCGGCATCCAGAGAGATAATGTTATCGTGAATTTCGGAGTCGGCGACATGGTTGTCGTACTTAGCGGAGCATGGGAAGGCACAGTGGGAACTGTGCAGAGCATGAACGAACAGAAGAAGAGTCTGTCGATCAATGTTGAGCTGTTCGGCCGTGACACACCGGTTGAACTTAGTTTTTCAGAAGTGAAAAAAGTGGATTAAAA
>ENA-OPYU01000522-OPYU01000522.1-human-gut-metagenome-genome-assembly--contig:-NODE-522-length-15274-cov-5.138443_pt1 | contig 15274 bp, 17 predicted proteins | sample MGYA00242637_ERZ504482 | MGnify/ENA primary metagenome ERZ504482 (study PRJEB26092, sample SAMD00036237) | human gut metagenome | host: Homo sapiens | study: EMG produced TPA metagenomics assembly of...
GACTGACTGTAAAAAGCTGATGGAACTTTATCTTGACATTTATGAAACAGCAGATAAAGGGATAGCATCTAATGTTGTTTTGGATGATCAAACGGTTCTTGAAATTCAGAAGAAGGTAAAGGACGCAGGATATCCAATTGCTACGATGGTAACGTATTCTAACATGGAGAATTATGAAAGTGTTGACAGTTTTCTGAAAGAATGTATGGAAGGGAAAAGAGGCTCTGTGGTGATTTATGAAATCCACAATGATGGTGGACTAGGCAGAATGAAATTCATTTTTGATGGAACGGATATGTATGTTGTGAGTACAAGAGGAATCTGGAATGCTGACAACAAGCCGGGAATTTCGTACATTTCTTATACGAGACTCAAAGAATGGAAATACACGGAAAAAGGATGGTTCTGCTATGAGCTGTGTGTGCCAGAGCCGCCAGAGGTTAGTGAAATTATGGATGGAAGCTGCCTGATCAGAATAAAACCTATGACAGGGGAACAGTGTGAAATGTCTGAACGTTGTGTTCGGGGGCTTGGATATCAGGGACAGAACCTTTTGTGTTCCAACTGGAATGTAGAAAATATGAGTGAGTTGGATTATAACGGAATGTTTGAATATCTGTATGGAATGAAATATGGAGAAAAGTTCAATTCTGAAGATTATCCAAATGGCATTCCTAAAGAAGAGTTCGAAAGTCTGATTATGGAGTATCTTCCCATAACAGCGGAGCAGATACGAGAGTACGCAGTATTTGATGAGGAAAACCAGACCTATCTTTGGGCGAGACTTGGGTGCTTCAATTATGCGCCTACCTTCTTTGGAACTTCTCTGCCGGAGGTTGTCGACATCAAAGAAAATCAAGATGGAACAGTCACATTAACAGTTGAGGCGGTTTGTGACATGGTCATTTGCGATGATGCAGTCATAACCCATGAACTTACGGTAAGGTTTGCAGAGGATGGCAGTTTTCAGTATTTGGGGAATGAAATCCTAAATGACGGAATTATGCATATACCAGATTACCAATACCGTATTAAAGAATGATTTGATAATACTGGTGTTTTATGGTATTTTTACAGATATGAAGAAAGGAGACTTACATGAAATATATTTATAAAATCACGGGAAAAGTAAGTTTAATACTATATATATTTATGTTGTATCAATTCTGGCATCTATGTCAATATGGTGGCTTGAGAAGGCATATACCGATGTTGGCGTTAGGTATAATAGGATTGGTTGGCACAGTGGTTCTCTGGCTGATTTCGAAAAGGCATAATCAAGAAGTTAATTCAGGAGATAATGGAAATAAGAAACTTTTCTATACGGAAATGATACTCCTTATAGCAGCAACTTTATTCTTTGGTGGACGTATCGTTTATTCTGCAGTTCCGTATCACGGGGCACTGTCTTGGAAACTTGATGAGTGGATGCGTAAAAAAGAAGTAGAACTGGAGCATAATAATCTTTTTGAGGATGGTGTAGAAGGGATTCTGATGGATTTGGATGAAGCATTGCAACTGCCGGAAGAACTCTATATTGCAAATAAATATCAGGTGTCATTTGATGAAAACGGAACGATTCAAAGGATTTATGCATTCATATATGGAAAAAATGAGGCTGGAGAGAAAAAAACGTATCTTATTGATTATGACGCAGACAGCAGTAATGATATGACTGTTTGGATAGATAGTAATGTGAATGGAGAATATAGTGACGATATGCGTTTGTCTCCAATGATTGAAATTTTGAACAATTCAGACTGGACGAGTCAGGTAGAGGCGTGGGCTGAAACATTTGAAGAGCAGCAGATTTATGAAATACTCTATATGGGGCGAAGATCTTTTAGTTCAGAGGAAGGCTTACAATATATTTCGGGAGATGCAGATGGTGATGGAACTGAAACAGGAACCGGCAATTTTACTCAGCTTAGAAGCGGTGGAGAAATCGTTGGGTTTGAGGTATCTTTGCATATTCCTGATTTAAATAGTGTCACACCTGTTCGATATATTATGGAGCCTGAGTACGTCAGTCAACAAGAATTGAAGCAGGAGAATACGATGCAGCAGGTGGAGGATGCTAAAGATACAGAAAGTTGGACTGTGGATCAAAGTGATGGAACTATGTATTTCTTTTTAGATGAAAATAATGGATGGCGTTTGGTGATAACGGATGCAGCTGCCGGAAGCAGATTTTATGTAATGGAAAAGACAATGGATGGTGGTTCTACTTGGGAATGCATAAATGATGATCCGTTCAGTGGACAATTGGGAGTTGCAGAAGGTTTAATATTTTATGATGAGAACTTTGGGGTTGCAGGAATTACAGGCGCATCCCAGTCCTATTCCCGCTTATATGTCACTCGCGATGGCGGAAGGACCTTTGAAGAAATGAAACTTCCAATGGATCTTGTTTCAGAATTACCACAAATCGCTATCGATTGCGGATTTACGGTGGAGGATTTTGATTACCTGAATATGCCTGAAAAAGAGGACGACACATTGACGATAACGGTTACCACAGATGCAGCGGAGAAAGATGGGATTGTATTTCAGTCAACTGATTATGGAGCGACATGGGAATACAAAGGGCTTGTTCAGATAGCGAATTAAGAAAAATCGGGTAAAAGTCAGAGATTGACCTTTACCCGATTCTTTATGTGCGCCTTGCGGCGCACGTTTCTAACGGGTGAAAGTCCCCAATCCGCCCTAGTAGTGGGAAGGATACAGCCAAGACCAAGGGTGTCCATTGTGAGGTGGAATCTGAAGGAAGGTGGAGGCAAATCTCTGGTCTGACGTACAGAAATCACATCAGGCTACAGTTGAGGATAAGGCTGCATAACAAACCAAAGTCCAATAACTACTCGGAATCAACTGTAGTAAATGTGGCAGATATATGGAGAGAAAGAAACGTGTGGTACCAAGGGAGGTCTCGTCAGCAAGTGGAAACAGAGTATGAACCTTGTAGTAACAACGAATGGCGAGAAGTCAGCAGAGGTCATAGTACCAAGACGGTTGCAAACGTCATGGGAAGGACTGAACTTTAGGAGATACAAGCTAATGAATGTAACTGAAAGTAGATTTAAGAACAGACAACTTCATATGGAAGACTATCTGCAAATGGTATCTGCGGAACAGAAAGAGTATGCAGAAGTGTTCGACTACCGTAAGATTGCTGAAAAGAGCAGTATCATCACAGGCTATTGGACGGACAATCTGTTGGATTTGATTTTACGAAAGGATAACCTGAACAAGGCTTATAAGCGTGTGAAGTCAAACAAAGGAGCAGGTGGAACGGACGGAATGCAGGTAGATGAACTTCTGCCCTACCTAAAGGAAAACCAGGAAACCCTAATCTGGCAGATACGGAATGGCAGATATAAGCCAAACCCAGTCCGTAGGGTAGAAATACCCAAAGAAACAAAAGGCGAGTACAGAAAACTGGGAGTTCCAACTGTGGTTGACCGAGTCATCCAACAGGCAATCACGCAGGAACTAATGCCAATCTACGAAGAACAATTCTCGGAGAATCGTTTTGGATTTCGTCCACAAAAAGGGCAACATGACGCTCTCAGACAGTGCCAAAAGAATGTAAACGATGGCTATGTATATGTAGTAGACATGGACTTGGAAAAGTTCTTCGACACAGTGTGTCAAAGCAAGCTGATAGAGGTATTGTCAAGAACCATCAAAGACGGCAGAGTAATATCACTGATACACAAATATCTGAATGCGGGAGTGCTCGTAAAAGGAATGTTTGAACGTACAGAGATTGGAATGCCACAAGGTGGTCCGCTTAGCCCATTGCTGAGCAATGTTATGCTAAATGAGTTGGATAAGGAATTGGAACGCAGAGGACACAGGTTTGTGCGGTATGCGGATGATTGTATGATTTTCTGCAAAAGCAGAAAAAGTGCAGAAAGAACCTTGAGCAATATACTCCAATTTATTGAGGAGAAGCTATTTCTCAAAGTGAATAGGAAGAAGACAAAAGTATCTCATATCAGCAGAGTGAAATATCTGGGATATACTTTTTACAGACATCAAGGAAAATGCAGATTTCGAGTACACCCGAAGTCAGTTGGGAAAATGAAGGAAAGAATCAGAGAAATAACTGACAGACATAAAGGTATCAGCAATGAGAAAAGGGAAGAAATGTATCAACAGTTTGTAAGAGGCTGGGTGGAATACTACAAACTCGCAGACATGAAAAGTCTTCTCAAAGAAACAGACCAATGGGCAAGACGCAGAATAAGGGCTGTATACTGGAAACAATGGAAGAAACCAAGAACGAGATACCGAATGCTGAGAGCACTAAAATGTGAGCACTGGGTAGCGAGAGAAATGATAAGATGTAGAAAGGGTTACTGGAGAATGGCTCAGGTAATCGGAAGCGTCTTTAAAAATGAAATAGTAGTCAAACTCGGATATATGTCCATGTTTGACTACTATCTAATAGTTCGTGAAAACTAAAGAACCGCCGTATACCGAACGGTATGTACGGTGGTGTGGGAGGTCGGCTAATCAATTAATGGTTAGCCTCCTACCCTATTTCCAGATATTCATGTCAGACAAGATAGACATGGTTATTTCAGTTGCGTTGCTTCCGGTAGCACCGCTATCGGCTCCGATGTTGGTAGCAAAAAAGTATGTATTATCTGCAGTTTCAAGTAAGCCCACAAACCATCCATTCACATCCTGACCATCCACACGGCCGGTTCCGGTCTTTCCGTAGAATGTTCCGGCATCGGAAGCGGAAAGGCAGATGGCATCTTTTACCGCATTGATGTTTTCAGGGGCAAAGCCGAAGCTGTTATTCTGCAGCCTGGTTAAAAGTTCGACCTGTTCTACTGGCGAAATCTCCAAGGATGATTCCATCCAATAGGTGGAGAAATCTCCACTCATATTTTCATTTCCATACCCAATTTCTTGAATATAGCTGTAAATGTTAGAGGCTCCAAGCTGTTCATCCACGGATTGGAAATACCAGTTAACAGAGGAGTTCATTGCAGACTGTAAGGTCTGATTTGCATTCCATGCTTCAAATGGATAGGTTTCTCCACTCCATGCTATCAAGGAGTCATCTGGTGTAATGATGCCCTCTTCCAATCCGAACAAGGCATCATATATTTTGTAGGTGGAGTTTGGTGCAACTCGCAGGGTAGCATGCTCCATGTCGTGTATACTCCATGCATCATTTTCCAAATCATATAAAACAAAACTGCCTTCATATTTGCCAAAGTATGTAGAAAGGTCTACATAGGATATATTTTCTGATGAAGAATCCCATTGATAGTGGCTTCCATCTGCTGCGTATGTAGAAATAAAAGGTGCGAATCCCATGAGAAGAACAGCAGTCAGTATGAATGCAGTCATGCCTTTTACTCTTTTTATAAATGTTGGCTTCTCATAAGAGGCAATGTTGATAATTCTCCTCTTCATCTGCTTCATGTTTCCACCAAGGCCGGCAGCAAACGGAAAAGGAGTAAGAGAAACCTTTTCAGCAAAGTTGATCAGTGTATTGCCATAATCCTCGTAAGCATCCTCTTCAAGCATCTTTAAAACAGAGGTGTCACAGGCAACCTCTCTGTCATTACGCATTTCTTTCAGTGCGTACCAGACAAGAGGATTGAACCAATATATTACTCCGGCAAGGTTCATCAGATAACTGGCAACAGCATCTTTGTGATTATAGTGCTGCAGTTCGTGCAACAGCATGTACCGCATATCGGATTCGTTGTAATCAGAGATCAGATGAATCGGCAGATAAATACACGGTTTCAAAAGTCCCACAATAATCGGGGATTTTAAAAATGCGGTACTGTAAACGGGAATACTTCTGTGAATTCCCATTTCCTCCATACATCGATGATATAGTCTGCGGACTTCCGGGTTCTGAAGGGGAAGTGCAGATTTCTCCAAAGTGCGTAGACGGAGAGAGGATTTGATTACCAATATAATCATTGCAAAAATGCCTACAATCCATATTCCTAATAATATGTATCCGGCAATGGATGGTGTTTCACTATTTACAGAAAGTGAGAAATCATTCATCCAGTCTGTATTTCCGGTCGGATTAATTCCCACAGCTTCTCCCATAGCGGTTGCGGTGCCGGAAGCAGGAGAGCATCTTAAGCTACCGAGCCACGAGAAGATTTGCGGAAATCCGATTAGACGGAACGGTATAAAGGGAACTGCCAGCAACCCAAGAAGCAGAAACCACAGATTATACTGCATCCGGCTGGACAGGTTGTTTTTGAATATCTGCTTGGCTATCAAAAGAATTCCGATGATACCGCTGATAAACACATTGCATATTAAAAAGCGTATCATAAAATTTAGCCACGTTAATTGCCTCCTTTTTGGTGCCTCTTGGAAAGAAGGGAGCGGAGAGTATCTATTTCTGTTTCAGACAGTCTGTCATTTTCTATATATGCAGACAGCATCGCAGTGATATCACCGTTATAATAACGTTCCAGAAAAGAATTGCTTTCCTGGCCGATGTATTCGCTTTCTTTCACGACTGGGGTATAAACGAACACTCGGCTCTGTTTTTCATAAGTCAGAACACCTTTGGTCACAAGGCGTTTGATTAAAGTCTGTATCGTTTTCGGACTCCAGCTTGTGGTCTGTAATAGTTTATCTGTTATTTCATTGGTACTGATCGGCGCATGTTTCCATACGATTTTCATAACTTCAAATTCAGCTTCAGAAATCTGTGGTAAATCGCTCATTTCAAATCCCTCCTTAAATCTTACGGATGTAATAAATATATTATAGACGTTGTTGGTATGATTGTCAATTTCATAAAATAGATATTGACTTGAAATCTTACTTGTGTAATAATTAAATATTACAAGAGTAAGATTTAGAAAAGGCAACAAAAAGAAAAGAACCAGAATCACAATGGATTAGCTGGTTCCTTTACTCGTTTGAATTACCTCTTTTATGTATGAGTGCTAAGAGGTATTCAATTGCTGGAAGAATCTCGGCTGCCTCTTGCTCATCACATTCCTGTAGCATCAATAGCAGTTTTTGCTTTTTCAACCCGTCCGTAGCAGTGTCAGGGTGGAAAATCTGATCTGCAGGAATGTGTAAATAAGCGATGATCTGGCACAATACTTCGAACTTGGGATTACCACGGTCGTTTTCGATATTCAATATTGTACGTTCATCACAACCTATTTGTTCAGCTAATGCTGCTTGAGATAGATGGGCTTCTTCTCTGGCAGCCCGAACTACCTTTGCAAGATTTTTTACATAGTCATGCATTACAATTCACCTCAGTGCTAGTTTACACTACAGGATAAATATTATGAACTACAATAGATTACAGGTATGATATGAAATAAATTACACTATAAAGGAGAAATCACATGGAAGCAGGGAAACAACATAGAATGCGATGTTTGTTGAAGTTACTGAAATTTGCCCATGGATAAAAACGCAATGATAGGTGTATCGCAATTCACAGAACAAAAGAATTGCGATACACCTATTTTATATTTCAAGAAAAAACTAAAGGAGGTTTATGATGAAAGACATGGAAATAAAGACAGAAAACAGATATGAGTACAGAAAAACACAGGAAAAGAGGAAACAGATGATAGCACCAGATTTATTTGAATTTGCATATGTACCGGATTGGTACGGACATTTAGCAGAATTGGAGAGATTGGCTTTGCCGGAATCATGGAGATTCCGAAAGCCGAGCCGGGAAACCAAAAAATACAGAGACACTCATTTTAGAACGTTACATACATACAATTTTTCGCAAGCAGGTTATTGACTTTAATTCAGAAAGTGATCCAAGAAAGGCAGACAGTATTTTTCATTTGGAAAACGAATGCGTCTGCTTCCATACTGGATTATACACACCTCAGTACAAGGGGATTTATGGTTATTTTGAAAGAAACAATTTTTCGGATTCTTTAAGAGATTGGTATTTTAGAGGTTTTTGTGATGAACTGTCTCCAAAGTTAAGATACATCGAGCCATTACCACAAAAGCCCGTCTATCATATGGCGCAGAGTGGCATTAACTTTAATCCAGAGTGGCCTATAAGAGTAAACGTAAATCACATATTGGGAGATGAAGAGAACCTGGAGCGTATTCCGGCTAAAATTCGGAAGGTGAAGAATCTGCCGCTATTGTTTGAAACAGCAGTAGAACTTGGGAGAAGGAAGTCTGTAATAGAACCGGGGCTTGTGGTCCCACAGGGATATCAGGGAAGAGTGCAGTATCTCCTTCCGGTTTATCTGACGAATATGCAGAAACCTGACCTTGCCATGACACTGACGGTTATGGATGGGTACTATTTGGGTAATACCTGTCTGACGTTGGAGATGGCATATTTGAATGCGAGAGTAGTTGCAAGGCCAATGGCTCCGTGGCTTACGGAACTCGTAAAATAGGAAAACAGTACATATAAACATGGATTGAATGGAACACCCGACAAGATGCAATAGCTGGATTGCGCCTTGTCGGGTGTTTTTCGCTTAAAGGATGATGGACAGGCTTCCTCTCTGCTGCTGAAAAAAAGTTCTCAAAAAAATGTTTTTTAAAAGTAGGAAATTGAACCTTCCTATTTAACTCTTATGATGATGCCACAAAGCAGAGGAAAGGAGGTGGGCAAGTGTTGAAAGCGAATGAACGTAGGCAGAAGATATTGGAAATTCTGTGTGTGCGCCGTCAGGAAACGATGGAAAATCTGGCACAGGAATTCAATGTTACAATCCGTACAATTCGGAATGATATTGAAGAATTGACACTTGCTGGCATGGTTATCGGGGGAACAGTGGAGACTGGATGTATTTGCTACACACGGAAAAATATATGAGGCTTCCGGTATTTTGTTTGCCATGCTCCCGTCCGGAAGGAAACTTGCCTATGTAAACCGAGAATGGGTGTAAACAAATATGGCAGGGACGGACTGACCTATGAGGGTGTGGGAGAAAACAAGAAATGGGAAAGGATGGATACTTACGGGCCGAAGCTGGTGGAGAATATCGTGCAGGGTACCAGCCGGGATATTCTGGCAGAAGCCATGATGCGATTGAAGGAAGCAGGGTTCTCCATTGTATTTCATGTACACGATGAAGCGGTACTGGAAGTGCCGGAAGGTGAATCATCCGTGGAAGAGGTATGCAGGATTATGGCAGAGCAGCCTTCCTGGGTACACGGGCTTCCGCTTCGTGCTGATGGCTACGAGTGCCAATTTTATAAAAAGGATTAGGAGGGATTGCAGGATGAAACTGTATATTTCAACAGGAAATTCCCGAATGGAAAAGAAGTGGAATGGACAGGAGATGGAGTTTAGTGTGTTTTTGGAGCGTCTCTCTCATACTGTCCGTACCAGTGAAACGATGGAACAGTATCGGAAACTGAGCAAGGCAAAGCAGGATTCCATCAAGGATGTGGGTGGTTTTGTGCTTGGAAAGCTGAAGGGCGGTAGGAGAAAGAAAGCAAATGTATTATTCCGTTCTGGTCTGACTTTGGGATATGGACTATGCCACAGAGGATATCGCAGAGCAGATAGAAATGTTCTTTGATTTCAGATGCCTGATCTACTCTACCCATAAGCACACACCGGAGAAACCAAGGCTTCGTTTAATCATCCCATTGTCAAGAACGGTATCGCCGGATGAATATGCAGCAGTAGCAAGAAAAGTGGCAGAGGATATCGGTATGGAGTTGTTTGATGATACAACCTACGAACCAAGCCGCCTCATGTATTGGCCTTCCACCTCTGCAGATGGAGAGTTTTTTTTCCTGTGATATTCCGGGAGCGTTTTTGGAATCCGGATTCCGTGTTGGAACGATATGCAGATTGGAGAGATTCTTCTTCATGGCCTGTCAGCAGCAGACAAAAGGCAGTTGTCAGCAGGGAGATGAAGAAACAGGCTGATCCGTTGTCGAAGGAAGGAATCGTAGGTGCATTCTGCCGGACTTATTCGATAGAAGAGGCAATCCGTATATTTCTGCCGGATGTGTATCAGGAAAGCATGATGCCGGAGCGATTTGATTATATTCCGGCAGACTCACAGGCAGGTGTGGTGATTTATGAAGGGAAGTTTGCGTATTCCCACCATGCCACTGATCCGGCTTGTGGGAAGCTGCTGAATGCATTTGACATTGTCCGCATCCATAAGTTTGGGGAGCAGGATGATAAGGCAGAGGAAGGAACGGATTCAGGAAAGTTGCCATCCTTTAAGGCTATGAGTGACTTTGCGGTGTCAGATGAACAGGTAAAGATAACATTGGCAAAGGAAAGGGAGAAGGCAGCAAGTGAGGAATTCGATGTGGATACCGGGGAATGGCAGACCATGCTGGACTTGGACCGTCAGGGAAAAGTAAAAGACACACTTTCCAATATTGCAACGATTATTCGGTTCGATGAGAACCTACAACCTATCGTATTTAATCAGCTGAAGAATGCACTGGATGTCATCGGGGAACTGCCGTGGGTACAGGTCAAAAAAGGATGGGGTGATGCAGATATTGCCTGTGCGAAGCTGTACTTTGAAAGGGTGTATGGGATTTGGTCACCTACCAAATTCAAAGATGCCCTGCTTGCAGTAGTGTCTTCCGAAAGGCTTTATCATCCGGTCAAGGAGTATTTTTCCACGTTATCCTGGGATGGATGCAGCAGGATTGACAGTCTGCTGATTGACTATATGGGAGCAGAAAATACACCGTATGTCCGTGCAGTTACAAGAAAAACTCTGGTAGCGGCGGTAGCCCGTATTTATGAGCCGGGTATAAAGTTCGATTCCGTGTTGGTCTTAAACGGTCCGCAAGGGTGTGGTAAGTCCACGTTCTTTGCAAAACTGGGAAAAGAGTGGTATTCGGATTCCCTTACGATTTCTGATATGAAGGATGGAAAAACTGCTGCGGAGAAGCTTCAGGGGTATTGGCTTTTGGAATTGGGAGAGCTTGCGGGTATCAAAAAGGTAGATGTGGAAACCGTAAAATCTTTTGTTACCCGGACGGATGATAAATACAGGCAGTCATATGGAACAACGGTGGAGAGTCATCCGAGGGAATGTGTGATTGTGGGAAGTACAAACTCAGAGGGCGGGTTTCTGCGTGATGTTACCGGAAACAGACGCTTTTGGCCTGTGCATGTAACCGGAAAAGGGAAGCATCGTGGATGGGATTTGACTCCTGAGACGGTAGACCAGATTTGGGCAGAAGCGATTTCCATTTATAAAGATGGGGAAGAGTTGTATCTGAAAGGCAAGGAAGCAGCAGAGGCTTATGTGGCACAGCAGGAGGCAATGGAGTCTGATGAAAGAGAAGGAATTGTGGAGGATTATCTGGAGCGATTGCTTCCGGCAGACTGGGACACAATGGATTTGTACCAGAGACGTTCTTATCTTGGTGGCGGAGAGTTTGAAGCAGAAGGAAGAACCGGAACGGTAGTCAGAGAGAGATTCTGTCTGATGGAAGTCTGGTGTGAATGCTTTGGGAAGGAGCGTCAGAATTTCCGAAAGACAGATTCTTATGAGTTAGAATCCATTATTCCAAAAATTAGGTGGCTGGAAGAAGTATGAAGGGAATTCCTCCGGCAAAATGCGTATCCCCGGTTATGGTGTACAGAGGGTGTTTGTCAGAGTGGAAAAAGGAAACCGCAGGAAACAAATGATGGGTTTCCGTGTGTGAGTGGTAAGACGATAGGCAACAGATGTTGGAAACAGCCATGAAGTCAGCAGACAAAAGGGCTGTGTCGGTGCTGTTTCCAATGTTTCCACTTATATTTAATAAATGAAAATAAGTATAAGAGGACACGGATACACCCGTATATACGCATATGGGAGAATAGATGTTTTTGAAAGTGGAAACAGCAGAGGGAAACGGAGATGAAGTTTTGCGAGAAAGTGTAATTGAAAAGGCTCTGGTAAAAGAGGCAAAGAGCAGGGGTGGCATGGCGGTAAAGTTCGTGTCTCCCGGTTTCGATGGGGTGCCAGACCGTCTCGTTCTGCTTCCTGGTGGGAAGTGTGCATTTGTGGAATTAAAGGCACCGGGCAAAAAAGCTGCGACCGTTAAAGGAAAACGAAAACATCAGCTGGAAGCTTTGGGGTTTTCCGTATATGTGATAGATGGATTGGAACAGATCGGAGGTGTGCTGCATGGAATTCAGACCACATAAATATCAGGACTATGCCAGGGAGTTTATTATCGGGCATCCGGTATGTGCTTTGATTTTGGATATGGGACTTGGAAAGACAGTTATTACCCTTACTGCTTTGTGGGAACTGGCACTTGATTACTTTGAGGTAGGAAAGGTTCTGGTCATTGCACCATTCCGTGTGGCACGGGATACTTGGAAGGAAGAACTGGAAAATGGGATCACTTGAAAGGACTGTCGGTGTCAGTGGTAGTCGGTTCTGAAAAAGAACGATTGGATGCTTTGGAAAAAAGGCAAGCGTGTATGTAATCAACCGTGAAAATGTAGTGTGGCTTTGTGAGAAGCATCACTGGGATTTTGACATGATTGTGATTGATGAATTATCTTCTTTCAAATCTTATCAGGCGAAAAGGTTCAAAGCACTAAGACGATACCGGCCGAAGGCAATCCGTGTGGTGGGTCTGACCGGAACACCGGGAAATCTTATGGACCTATGGGCTGAGATTGGAATTCTTGATATGGGGCAGAGGCTGGGAAGATATATTGGAGCTTATCGTGACAGGTTCTTTCTGCCGGATAAGCGAAACAGGAATATCATTTATTCCTATAAACCGAGGGATGGTGCGGAAGAAGCAATCTACAATTTGATTTCTGATATCTGCATTTCCATGAAGGCCGAGGATTACCTTTCTATGCCGGAGTGCCTTTATCATCGGGTGGAGGTTCGGATGGATGAAAAAGAAGAGAAGCTGTACCGTCAGATGGAAAAGGATATGCTTCTGCCATTTGAAGATGGGGACGTGGATGCGGTCAATGCAGCTGCTCTTTCCGGGAAATTATTGCAGATGGCAAATGGAGCAGTCTATGATGAGAACCACAAAGTCCGCCATATCCACGATAAGAAACTGGATGCTTTGGAGGATTTAATCGAGGCAGCGAATGGAAAGCCTGTGTTAGTGGCTTACTGGTATCAGCATGATTTGGATAGAATTGTTGAACGGTTTAAAGCTGTTCCATTAAAGGCAGCAGGTGACATCCGCAAATGGAAAGAAGGAAAAATCCCGGTGGCAGCAATCCATCCAGCATCGGCAGGACATGGTCTGAACATACAGGACGGAGGCCACATTCTGATTTGGTTCGGACTTACCTGGTCTTTGGAACTGTATATGCAGTGCAATGCCAGACTGTGGAGACAGGGACAGAGGGAAACAGTAATGATTTACCATATCATCAACAAAGGAACATTGGACGAAGATGCCATGCGGTCATTAGAACAGAAGGACTGTGGGCAGTCGGCTATCATAGATGCAGTAAAGGCAAGGATTGGAGGTGTGAACGGTGCGAGCAGAAAGGATGATTAAGGAATATCCGAATTTGAAAAGGGAGCTATCGGTGTTGGAATTTCAGTTAAGCCGATGTGAGGGAATTGATTATGACACCGTCATATCTTCCCTTACTTTCTCTAAGCCGGAAGGGGAAAGAGTACAGACAAGCGGTGTTTCGGATGTGACTGCAAGAGCAGCACTTGCATACCGTAAGGTGGCAGACAGGATGAGTGATGAATGGTTATCTTATCTTGCCGGACAGTACGGACAGATAAAAGAGGAACTGGATTTTTTTGAACATGCTGTACGTGGACTTTCCGGGAAATTACCGGAAATTGTATGGGATATGGCTGTGGAGCGTTTCACTTGGGAAGAACTGATGATGAAATATCATATCAGCCATACAATGGTGGCGAAATACCGGAAGAAAGCTATAAAGGAATTGGATGCGCTGTATGAGGAGAGGGACAGGCAGACGGAAAGTTTTATTTTGAGGTGAGGCAGTGAGACGAGGCGAGGTTTATTTTGTGGATTTTGGAAAAGACAAAACGACACATAAACAGTGTGGCATTCGGCCGGCAGTGATTGTGAGTAATAACCGGGGAAATGGTCATGGACCAACAGTAACGGTTGTTCCGCTTACAGGCAACATACATAAGAGACCTGAAATGCCAACCCATGTGCAGATACCGCTTTCAAGCTGTATTGGACTGAAAAGACCGAGCATGGCATTGGCTGAACAGGTCGATACTGTAGATAAGATAAAAGAAAAAGATAAAATCGGGGAAATACATGATAATCTTCTGATGGAGCAGATCACGGTTGCCCTTCAGATACAGATAGGGGTTTTTGAAGAATATAACTGATACCGGGTGGGATTGTGTGTCCCACCCTTAAATTATGCAACAGTTCGTTTCGTTAATCTTCATCTTTCATTTCTGGAATATGGCGGGAGCCAAGAAGCAGTTCTTTGCAGTCAGAAAAGCCGAGCATATAGGCAAGCTCTCCATAGCGTACCCAATTGGCACTGCGTTCATTGACATACTGGTCGATTAAACGCATCGTTTCTTCCGGCAGATTAAGGGATGCCAGTTTTGCAGCATATTTGTCTGCTTTTTCTTTTGTCTGCATAAATGCAGTGTCCTCTTTTGTAATCTTGTGCAATGCTTCTCCCATTCGGGTATCCATCAGTTGATAAAGTACGGATTTGTTATCCATGTAATCGCTCCTTTCACCGTGAGGTCATATTTAGGTGTTTGCGAAACGCCACAAGCCGCATAAATACGGCATTTTAACTTTTATAAAACAAAACATCTCCTCAACGGATTGTGGTAAAATAGAGTTGCCTAGAAACTATAAACCAACCACCCGAAAGGAGATGTACCTATATGATACCATATAAGCAGCTCGCTTTGGCAGAAGTTTTTGAAGATTGCCAAAATAAATTCGATAATGACAAATATCAGTTTCTTTCTCTACTTGACCAAACCATTAATCTTGATGAAATTGTTCCTGTTTCTTTTGTTACTCATTTTCACGCTTCTACAGGAAGACCTCGTAAGCATCCACTTTATCCTATGATTAAGGCTCTCCTTATTCAGCGCATTTTCTCAATCCCGACAGATACTCTTCTGATTATATTTTTAAAATATTCTCAGGAACTACGGGATTTCTGTGGCTTCCGTGTTGTTCCTGATGCCTCAAAATTTACCCGCTTTAAACAGGACTTTCTTATGGACTTACAATCGATGTTCGATCACTTAGTTGATATCACTGAACCGATCTGCCAACGTATTGATTCTAACCTTGCTTCCATGAGTAT
>ENA-OPYU01000523-OPYU01000523.1-human-gut-metagenome-genome-assembly--contig:-NODE-523-length-15236-cov-3.572771_pt1 | contig 15236 bp, 20 predicted proteins | sample MGYA00242637_ERZ504482 | MGnify/ENA primary metagenome ERZ504482 (study PRJEB26092, sample SAMD00036237) | human gut metagenome | host: Homo sapiens | study: EMG produced TPA metagenomics assembly of...
GTCCTCCGCAGACAGAACACCATTTTCATTCTCATGGGTATCCACAAAATTCTTTGCAGCTTCCCAAACCTTAGCTCTCTTCTCCATTAATTCCTGAATCGTCATAATCCGTATCCTCCTCAGATATTATTTTTGATAAAATTTAAGCGTTCACGCAGATCATCCGCAGAACGCCTGTAACATTCGTATTCACTTTCTTCTTTCACACTCTGGCAGGCATTCTCCGCCGCCCCGAAACATCCATTACAGGGATCGTCCCCCTCAGCACCATTTCCATTCAAGCCGATCCCCGCCTGATCTTTCACGGATTTTCCAGTCTTTCCATAATGCCTCTCCAGCTTATTCATCAGCGCATTATTCACTGCCCGTCTGGAAAACATTACGGAATCAGATGTCCCGTTTTCTGTACGGCCAGCACCTGGATCTCCATTTTCGCCTTCACTGCCCTGTTCCTCTTTCTGGAACAGGATGTCATCCGCAAAGCCAAGCTCCACAGCCTTATTCGCATCCATCCACGTTTCCGCATCCATCAGATGTGACAGCTTCGCCCTGCTCTGTCCCGTTTTCCGTACATAAGCATTGATGATAGATTCTTTCACCGCATCCAGAAGTTCCATAGCCTTCTTCATCTCCGAATGGTCACCCCACGCAACCGTCGCCGGATTATGGATCATCATCATGCTTACCGGACTCATCCATACCTCAGTTCCGGCCATTGCAATGACAGACGCAGCAGATGCCGCAAGCCCGTCAATCTTCACCGTAACCTTTCCCGGATACTCCGACAGCATGTTAAAAATCTGCGCTGCGGCAACACAGTCCCCGCCCGGACTGTTGATCCACAGGGTAATATCCCCCGTTCCCGCATTCAGCTCATCCTTAAAAAGAGCCGGCGTGACATCATCGTCAAACCAGCTGTCCTCAGCGATAACTCCGTTCATGAACAGGATTCTTTCCTCAGCTTCCTGTCCGCTTTCCAGATTTATCACTTTCTTTTTCCAGTTCCAAAACTTCTTCACCAGTATCCTTCCCCTTTCCAGATCCGGCAAAGATACCGGCATCCTGTAATTTTGTCATATTTCCATTAATCAGATACAGATCACCGCCAAGCTCCTCCGGGATCCGGTCCATATTTTCCAGTTCCCGGATATCATTGGCACTCATCCATCCATTCTGTCTTGCCGTGGCATAACCGGTCATCCTTGACTGGTAATCACCCCTGAGCAGGCCATCCACATTGAACTTAAAGAAATACTTCTTCTTTTCCTCCGCAGACAGCAGAGCCCTGACCATTGCCTGTTCCCACCGGCTCACCCAGGGATCCAGTGTATACTTCACAAACTCCAAAGACTGCTGTTCAATATTGCTGAAACTGGACTTGTCCAGATCCCCGACCATATGCGGCGGTACCCTGAAAATCCTGGCAATCTCATCAATCTGAAACTTCCTGGTTTCCAGGAACTGGGCTTCATTCGGTGCAATGGAAATCGGCGTATACTTCATTCCCTCTTCCAGGACAGCAACCTTATTGGCATTGCTGCTTCCCCCGAAAGTGGACTGCCAGCTCTCACGCACCCTGCCCGGATCCTTCAAAGTCCCCGGATGCTCCAGCACTCCTGACGGAGCGGCACCGTTGGCATAAAACTTGCTTCCATACTCCTCCGCAGCAATGGCAAGCCCGATCGCATTCTTCGCCATGGCAATAGGTGAATATCCGACCAGCCCGTCAAATCCAAGCCCCGGAATATGCAGCACATCCGCCGGATGCAGACGCACAATCTTTCCATTTGCTTTCGGATCTGTCCCGGTTCTTCCGTCCACATCATCCCCGTCATAAACCAGATACTCATAATAAAGCCTGCCATGCTCATCCCTGTCCACCGTCATCCGGTCAGGCATCAGCGGATAAAGAGCCACAATTTCACCCTTTCCATTCCGGATGATCTGACTGTACGCATTCCCCCACAAAAGCAAATGCGTCATCAGAGTCTCCCGGAACACAAAAGAAGTCATCTCCGGATTCGGCTCATCATGCAGCAGAAAATAAAGCGGATGATCCACCGCCTTCTCCTTACCTCCGTTATCGTTATACCTGTAAAACTGCAATGGCAGACCCGCCACCGCCTCAGAAAGAATCCTCACACAGGAATACACAGCAGTCATCTGCATGGCACTCCTTGCGTTCACTCTCTTCCCGGAAGCCGTACTCCCCATAAAGAATCCACACCCGCTTCCAGCTGTACTGTTAGAAGGAGCACCCCTTCCCCGAAATAAATTACTGAAAAAATCCCATACATCCTCCTTAAAAATACCAACAATCCTCTCTCATCGTAAAACGCTGCCACTCTGCCCTTCCTGACGTATACATCAAAAAAGGAGAACTATATGGCTAAATTTGTTACAATTGGTGAAAGAATTCACTGTATTTCCCCAGCAATCCGTAAAGCAATGGCTGAGCGTGATCCAGAACCAATCTTAAAACGTGCAAAAGAGCAGTTAGATGCTGGCGCAACTTATCTGGATGTTAACATCGGACCTGCTGAAAACGATGGAGAAGATTTAATGAAATGGGCTGTTCAGTTGATTCAGTCTAATTTTGACAACGTTCCACTGGCTCTGGATACAGCAAACAAAAAATGCAATCGAAGCTGGTATCTCCGTATATAACAGAAGCAAAGGAAAACCAATCGTAAACTCTGCAGATGCAGGCGGAAGAATCGAAAACATCGATTTAGCTGCTGCTAACGATGCTATCGTTATTGCTCTTTGCTCCGCAGAAGGTATTGCAGCAGACAATGATGAACGTATGATGCATTGCCAGAACATGTTGGAAAGAGGTATGATGTTAGGTATGGAACCAACAGATTTATGGTTCGACCCATTATTCCTGGTTGTAAAAGGTATGCAGGACAAACAGATGGAAGTTCTGGAAGCAATCAAGATGTTCAGCGATATGGGACTGAATTCTACAGGTGGTCTGTCCAATAACTCTAACGGTATGCCAAAACACATCCGTCCAATTATGGACTCCGCTTTAGTAGCTATGTGCATGATGCAGGGTCTGACTTCCGCTATCGTAAATCCATGTGATTTAAGACTGATGGAAACTATTAAATCCTGTGATGTATTTAAAAACAATACCTTATACGCAGATTCATATCTGGAAATTTAATTTTATACAGGATCATTTAGGAGAGGCTGCTGCAGATTTTGCAGCAGCCTGTATAAAAAGCAGAGAAAGGCAGAGTTTCTATGTTTAAAGTAACTTTTAGATTCGAAAGCGGCGAGGATGTCACAACCTTTGCCCAGGAAGGTGAAAATCTGTTGGAAGTAGCGCGCCAGACCAATGTTGCCATTGATGCCCCTTGCGGCGGCAATGCTTCCTGCGGAAAGTGTAAAGTAAAATTAGTTGAGGGTGAACTCCATTCTCCCAAAACCCGTCATATTTCCGATGAAGAATATCAAGGCGGCTGGAGACTGGCATGCGTAAGTAAGATTACAGGTGATGTTGCGGTGGAAGTGCCTGATATTGCATCTGCTTACCGTAGTCGGATGAAAGTTGCAGATTTAAGCTCTAAAGAGGAAATTGCCATTTTCGAAAGCGCTAAAAATCATATCGAAGCAGCCGGCCTTCCAATGAAGAACAGCATGGATATTCTGGATGTTACCATGGATATTCCATCTCTGGATGACACAATGCCGGATAATGAGCGTTTTGTACGCGCTGTAAAAAAATGCTACCGGTGCGTCGAAAGTGAAGCTTCCATTTCAGGTTTTGACAAAAATTGCCAGAGTATTTCGGGAGAGTAATTTCCAGGTACGCTGTGTGGTACGCAAGGATGCTTCAGAGAAAGATATTTTGTGTATGATGTCTATCCAAAAGATGAGGAAGTTGTCATTGGTGGTTTAGCTGTGGATATCGGAACAACAACCGTATCTGCTCTGCTGATTAATATGCAGACAGGGGAGATTATTGGCAAGGCGTCAGCAGGAAACGGACAGATTCGTTATGGTGCAGATGTTATTAACCGTATTATTGAATCCATGAAACCGGGTGGAAGTGAGAAACTTCAGAAGGCAGTTATAGAGGAAACCATTAATCCTATGATTCAGCAGATGTGCCGGGCAAACAATTTTAAACCGGAACATATTTACCGTATGGCTGTAGCAGCAAATACGACTATGAATCATCTGATGGCAGGAATGGAAGGGGATCCTATTCGTATGGAACCTTATATTCCAACCTTTTATAAGACAAATTCACTGTTTGCCTCAGATATTGGCATTGCCATTAACCGGGACGCACATATTATCGTGGCGCCCAATATTGGAAGCTATGTAGGCGGAGATATTACAGCAGGTGCTTTGGTAAGTATGCTTTGGAACAGACCGGAATTTTCTTTGTTTATTGATTTAGGTACCAACGGTGAGCTGGTATTTGGAAATTCTGATTTTATGATGAGTTGTGCATGTTCCGCAGGACCGGCTTTTGAAGGCGGAGATATCAGCTGCGGTATGCGTGCTACAGACGGAGCCATTGAGGCATGTACCATTGATAAAGAAACCATGGAGCCATCTTATCATGTGATAGGGGAAGATGGGCAGAAACCCATTGGACTTTGCGGTTCCGGTATTATTGATGTCATTGCAGAACTCTTCCGCACTGGTATTATTAATCCAAAAGGAAAATTTATCAGAGAAGGACGGCGTGTGCGTCATGATGCCTATGGCATGGGAAGCTATGTCCTTGCCTTTGAGGAAGAAGCAGGTTCTGTAAAAGATGTAGAATCAATGAGGTGGATATTGATAACTTTATCCGTGCAAAAGGAGCAATTTTCTCTGCTATTCGCACCATGTTGTCTTCTCTTGATTTTGATGTGGAAATGATTGATGATGTTTATGTAGCAGGCGGTATTGGAAGCGGAATCAATATGGAAAATGCAGTGAGAATCGGTATGTTTCCGGATATTCCTATGGAAAATCCATTATATTGTAATTCCTCTTTGTCTGGTGCGTACACTATGCTGCTTTCCAGAGATGCAGAGCGCAAATGTTATGAGCTGGCATCTAACATGACTTATCTGGAACTTTCAGCAGTTCCTACTTATATGGATGAGTTTGTGGCATGCTGCTTTATTCCACATACAGATACTACTCTGTTTCCATCCTGTGTACAGGAGTAAAAAAACTATATCCGAGGTGAAAATATGAATTTTGATTATGCAAAAGACAGTAAAGAACAGCGGCCCTATGAGCATTACCTGGCAGCCTATAAGGAGTTAGATCCAAAAGAAATCAGCGAAAGAACTGGATTTCCTTATGATGAAGAGACAAAAATGTTTACAGTGCATCTCATGGGAAGCACGTATCTTGTTTCATTCCCGGATTATGAGATTCATCATGTGGAGGATAGTATAGGTGTTTATCCTCTGGATGAGGCTATGAATGCCAAAATTTTAGTTATGCGCTTTATGGCAGAACGCCATATGACTCTCTCTACCGGTAAGTTTATTACATACCATGATGTTCCGTGGGGAGAGGTGTATTTCAGACAGTTCCAGGGCAGGTGTCTGATGCGGTTTGCATTTTCTTATGGAAATAAGCTGGAACAGTTTCAAAAAGTAATGGAACATCTGGGAGCAGAAAAGTCTGCAGAAGGAGATTGCGCTTATACGTTGGAATTTATGGATCACTTGTTTGTGAAGTTTATTCTCTGGGAAGGTGATGATGAATTTCCACCTTCCTCACAGATTCTGTTTTCTGACAATTTTGCAGCTTGCTTTGCTGCAGAGGATTTAGCTGTGGTGGGAGATATTTCCATTAATATGATGAAAGCATTAGCAAAAAAAGCTGTCTTGAAAAAATGGAAAAAAGTATTAGTAGAGTAGGTATTGTGCGTTAAGTGTCATGGGATGGGAAGTTGTCCATGGACGAAGGTAATCAAAGACGATCCACGATGCAATATTGCGTCCGCTACTACATTAAAGATAAATGCTTCTCTTTGGTGTAGTAAACTACTATGCCGAAACTCGTATTTACGACAGTAACAGAGGAGGATTTATTACAAATGAAAAAAGAAAATAAGGTTAAGGTACTGGTATTTGCCGGTGCTTTAATTGCAATGAACATTGTACTTTCAAGACTTTTGGTGCTAAATATAGGCCCAACCCTGCGTATTACAGTCAGCCAGACCCCGGTATATCTTGCAGGATTCTGGTTTGGACCGGTAGTAGGCGGTATTTGCGGATTTTTGGGTGATTTAATCGGGAGTCTTTTACAAGGCTATGCACCGAATCCGTTTATCTCCTTATCAGCTATTTTGACAGGAGTTTTGCCAGGCATTGCCAGCTATCTTATGAAAAAAACGAATGGAAATCTGGCATGTTTTAGGTGTACTGGTGCTGAATGGACTGATTGGTTCTTTAGGGTTTACTTGCATCGGACTGCACCTGTACTATGATACTCCTTGGGCAGTCTTATATACAGGACGTATTGTACAGACCGTTTTACTGACTGCTGTTAATACAGTATTAGTATTTTTCCTGTACAAAAGTCCATTAACAGGATTGGTTAAAAAAGAGTGTTGCTTCTTCTATAAGAAGAGGGAACCATCATGTGGCTGATAAAGGCTGAATATGATTTGAACAAGAAAATAATATGGCACAGCCATTTTATTTATATTACTTTTAAGGGAGGTTTTAGAAATGGGATTTAAAACTGACATTGAAATTGCACAGGAGTGTACTATGGAGCCAATCACCAAGATTGCAGAGAAAGCAGGTATTGATGACAAATATCTGGAACAGTACGGAAAATACAAAGCAAAGATTGACTACAATTTATTAAATGAATCAGATGCTCCAAACGGAAAATTAATTCTGGTTACTGCAATCAACCCGACACCGGCAGGTGAAGGAAAGACTACAACAACCGTAGGTCTGGCAGATGGTATGCAGAAATTAGGAAAGAACGTTATGGTTGCTCTTCGTGAGCCATCCCTTGGACCTGTATTTGGTGTAAAGGGCGGCGCAGCAGGCGGCGGATATGCACAGGTTGTTCCAATGGAAGATATTAACCTGCATTTTACCGGTGACTTCCATGCCATCGGCGCAGCCAACAACTTACTGGCAGCTATGCTGGATAACCACATTTACCAGGGAAATGAACTGAACATTGACCCAAGAAAGATTACCTGGAGAAGATGTGTGGATATGAATGACCGCCAGCTTCGTTTTGTAGTAGACGGTATGGGCGGCAAGACAAACGGTATGCCAAGAGAAGATGGCTATGACATCACCGTAGCTTCTGAAATCATGGCAGTTCTGTGTCTGGCAAGTGATATCACAGACTTAAAAGAAAGATTAGGACGTATCATCGTTGGTTATACCTACGGAAAAGTTTCTGAACAGAAACCGGTAACTGCTCATGACCTTCATGCAGAAGGCGCTATGTGCGCTCTGTTAAAAGATGCCCTGAAACCAAACCTGGTTCAGACACTGGAACATGTACCGGCGATTGTACATGGCGGTCCATTCGCAAACATTGCTCATGGATGTAACTCTGTCATCGCAACCAAGATGGCTCTGAAATTAGGAGATTACGCTATTACAGAAGCAGGATTCGGCGCTGACCTTGGAGCAGAGAAATTCCTGGATATCAAATGCCGTATGGCTGGTCTTACACCAAACGCAGTGGTTATCGTTGCAACAGTACGTGCCCTGAAATACAACGGTGGCGTTCCAAAAGCAGACCTGAACAACGGAAAACCTGGAAGCACTGGAAAAGGACTTCCAAACTTACTGAAACATGTAAGCAATATCAAAAATGTATACAAACTGCCATGTGTAGTTGCGATTAATGCATTCCCAACCGATACCAAGGCAGAGCTTGACCTGGTAGAAAGAAAATGTAAAGAACTGGGCGTAAACGTTGCACTGTCTGAAGTATGGGCAAAAGGCGGCGAAGGCGGTATTGCACTTGCAAAAGAAGTGATCCGTCTGGTAGAAGAGCCAAACGACTTTACTTACTCTTATGAGCTAGAAGGAAGCATTGAAGATAAGCTGAACCAGATTGTACAGAAAGTTTACGGTGGTAAGAGAGTAGTCCTGACTGCAAACGCTCAGAAACAGGCAAAACAGTTAGAAGCTTTAGGATATGGAAACTGCCCAATCTGTGTGGCTAAGACACAGTATAGCCTGACAGATGACCAGACAAAACTGGTGCGCCTACAGACTTTGAAGTAACAGTACGAAACCTGAAGATTTCTGCAGGAGCCGGCTTTGTGGTAGCGCTTACCGGAGAAATCATGACCATGCCAGGACTTCCAAAAGTACCGGCAGCAGAGAGAATTGACGTAGACGAAAAAGGAAGAATTTCCGGTTTGTTCTAAATTTAAGACCGGAAGATTTTAAGGAGGATACAGCAATGGGATTTTCAACCGTGCCATGTAATGAATTTGTAGAAGTATTAGCATCCAAAGCCCCTGTTCCGGGAGGCGGCGGTGCCTCTGCTTTGGTAGGTGCTGTTGGTACAGCTCTTGGAAATATGGTAGGAAGCCTTACCGTTGGAAAGAAAAAATATGCAGAAGTAGAAGATGAAATGTGGGAGTTAAAGAAAAAATGTGATGAACTCCAGAAAGATTTTCTTCGCCTGATTGAACGGGATGCAGAAGTGTTTGAACCACTTTCCAAGGCTTACGGAATGCCAAGAACAACGGAAGAAGAAAAGGCAGAAAAAGCCAGAGTGATGGAAATTGTATTAAAGGATGCCTGCTCTGTACCAATGGAAATCATGGAAAAATGCTGTGAAGCCATTGAAGTCATTGTAGAATTTGCAGCAAAAGGTTCTACACTTGCGATTAGTGATGCAGGAGTAGGAGCTGCATTCTGCAAAGCTGCTTTAAAGGGAGCAAGCTTAAATGTTTATATTAATACAAAATCCATGGCAGACAGAGGTTATGCAGAGGAATTAAACAAAAAGGCAGATGCCATGCTGGAAAAATACACAAAAATTGCTGATGAAACTTTTGACAGCGTATTATCCAGATTAAAATAAACAAAATAAGGCACAGGAGGATGCTTGAAATGGCAAAGAGATTACTTGGTAAAGAAGTAACAGCAGCATTAAATGAAAGAATTAAAGCAGATGTTGCTGCATTAGAAGCAAAAGGAGTAAAACCTACTCTTGGAATCATCCGCGTGGGAGAAAACGAAAGTGATATTTCCTATGAAAGAGGAGCAACAAAACGCTGCGAAACTTTAGGCGTTGCATGTGAAAAAATCTTACTTCCTGCTGATGTATCACAGGAAGAATTGCTGGCAGTAATTGATAAAGTAAATAAAGATGACAATATTCATGGAGTATTATTATTCCGTCCACTTCCAAAACATCTGGATCAGTCTGTGATTGAAAATGCGCTGGATCCAGCGAAAGACGTAGACTGTATGACTGACGGTTCTATGTCCGGTGTATTTACAGGAAAAAATGTAGGATTCCCTCCATGTACACCACAGGCTTGTATGGAAATCTTAGACCATTATGGCATTGACTGCACAGGTAAAAAGGCAGTTGTAATCGGAAGAAGTCTGGTAGTTGGAAAACCGGCTGCTATGATGCTGATAAGAAAAATGCAACGGTACTGTATGCCATACAAGAACTGTAGATATGCCTTCTGTTGTAAAAGAAGCGGATATTGTTATCGTAGCTGCAGGACGTGCAGGTGTGGTAGATGATACTTATTTAAGAGAAGGACAGGTTGTTATTGACGTCGGTATTAACGTAAATGCAGAAGGAAAACTCTGCGGAGACGTTGACTTTGAAAAGGCAGAGCCAATCGTAGAGGCTATTACTCCAGTACCAGGCGGTGTTGGAAGCGTTACAACTTCTGTATTGGTTGGACATGTAGTAGAAGCAGCAAAGAGAAAGTTTGCTTAATGGATTTTCAACCCCCAGTAAATCCTTGATTTACGGGGGCTTTTTTGCTATGTCTGAAATTACTTAAAATGACATCCAGTTTTGAACGTAATATACAGGTAATACACATGTAATATACAAATTAATTTCGCTACAATTTCCAATTTTTGCGCAGTTCTTCCAATAATTCTGATGGCAGTTTATGTGTATATGTTCCTTTGGTTATATCAGATACGGAGTGCCCCATAATCAACTTCACATAATAATCATTTAACTGGTAGCGGTCTGCAAGTGTTGCAAACGTATGCCTGGTATCATGAGGAGTGTGGTCAATTTTTAATTCCTCAATAAGATTCTTCCAGATGGTATTTCTGAACAGGGTATAATAGTAGGCGCCGCCTTTTGTGTTAGGAAACAGGTATTTATTCCCTTTTCTGTAATATCTCTTAAAGAAGGGAAGAATGGCATCGTGGATTGGAACTACCCGATTTTTCCCTGCCGCTGTTTTCATTCCACAGATGACATATTGCTCATCGAAATTAATATTTTATTTTCAATGTTTAAAAATTCTGATGCACGAAGCCCCGTATAAATTAAAATCAAAATAATATCTATGTACAAAATATCTTTCTTTTGCCAGAGCATCTTGATTTCATCTTCTGTAAAGGGTTTATGCATCTTTTCTTTTGTTTCGGTATAATCCCAGTCACATAAGTCAGCAATATTGATATCCACATATTTTCTCTTCATGGCATATTCGTATACCTGGGAGAGAACTGTTTTGGTTAATACCATAGTGGAATTCGATTTTTCTGATACCTTATCCGCTATTTTTGGGATATCATCAGTCTGGATATTTTTAATTTTCCTGTCTTTAACATCTGAGAAGCGATTGTATGCAAGATTATAGTTTCTTATGGTACTGGCAGTGGGCGGTTTCTTTCTGGACTTCTTATATTCCAACCAGGATTCATATACCTCTTTAAAGGTAGGCTCTTTTATAAGGCTTGTATGCTCTTTTACAGGCATTCCAGAATTGTAGTTGGCCAGAAACATATTGGCTTCCTTGGATTTTCAAATAGCCAAGGTATTTATGTTGCCTAAAACGTCCGTTCACCTCCTTATAACCATTGGTAACTCTTACTGCGTAAGGTTTTCTTCGATTCTTGCCTAGATAAACTACTGAACCATAGCCATTTGGATTACGCATAAAATCATCTTCCTTTCTTTCGTGTAAAATTAGGTACAAAAATAACAGCTAACACCAGAATAAACGTTCTGATTGTTAAACTGCTCCGAAGATGATACAATATAGTTGCTCAATATGGTATATCTTCGGATATATGTCAAACCGTCTGGTGCGCCAACACTGGGCGGTTTTTCTTTAGTCTAAAAGTTCTGAAATTGTAATAGCAAGGTTCTGATAAATCCCTACAGTGATAGGCAAAGAAAAAGGTACTATCATAGGAGCAACATCTTCTTCATAGCGGTATATGGTAGTCCGTTCCTTGGATGGGTCAACAATCCAGTATTCCCTGACACCAAAATCAGAGTAGAGAGTATTTTTAGTAGTATAATCCACTTTTTCGACTGCTGGGTGAAACAATCTCAATCACAAAATCAGGTGCGCCATTGCATCCCTTGTCTGTAAGCTTGCTTCTGTCGCAAATCACGCTGATATCAGGCTCTACATAGTTTTTATTATCTTCTCCCAAAAAGACAGCAAATGGAGTAGGATAAACCTTGCAGTTGCCAGCATTTTTGAGGATATAGTCTCTTAATGTAGCAGATAATCCCATTAAAATTTCCTGATGGATGCGGCTTGGCGGAGCCATATTATAGATGTGTCCATTAATCAGTTCCGCACGTTCCCCATCTGGAAGAGCGTAGATATCTTCCAGGGTGCAAGTGATTGCTTTGGGTAATGCCATAGTAACAACTCCTTTCATAATTATTATAGTCCGATATAATTTGACAAATACATTTCCTTGACATATAATATACTTAACAAGACAGCCAGTAAGGGAAGTCAAGGCTCCCCGACCTGGTAAATATATAAACTAGCTAAGAATTAGCCGCCTATTTCTTTTCCAGAGAGCAGGGCGGCTATTTCTTATGTGATGTATATGTAAGGATTGCTACGATAAGTAAAGCTGTGTTTACAATCAAGCTTAATTCTTCATATGTACTCATAAGCATCCCCTCCTGTCAAGACTCAGGCAAGGGAACCACAGCCGTCCTACTGGCTGCCTGGGTAAGTATATTATATTGTCAAGGTGTTGCCCCTGTGTTGACAGGGGCGGTTTTTATTTTAGGCAGCTTTGCGGTAGTCCACAACTGCAATCTCTGTGAGCATATTTTTTAATGTTTCCAAAATATGTTCAATGTTCTGTAAGGTAGCCCCATTCAAATATTCTTCACCACACTGGGTACATTTGGTGCATGGAACGTTTTTGATAATGATGTAACAGCCATTATATTCTGTCATATAAGTGGTGGTGGATTTTTCAACATCACCTTTGCAAGAAAAACAAGTCATAATCAATTCTCCTTTCTTGTCTGGAAATCAGCTTCCCATTTCTTAGTATCTGGATAATAGGTAGTTATTAGCCAAAGAGTTTCCAAATTGCTTCCAACAACAACATGCAGGTGTTGATTGTTTACAGAAAGTCCCAGTATCAGACAACTGGGATATGGATAATCAGTTGGATATTGTTCAATTATCTTTCCATTTTGGATACAGGCTATAATATCTGCCATTTTGATTCCACGCTGTTCAAGACGTTTGGCAGCATGGAGTGTAATTTCTATGTTCTCAAGACAACATATTTTACGTAAATCTTCAATGTTTAATTCCATAATAGGCTAACCTCATTTTATTATTACACAATACCAAAGTTTGCTTAATGGATTTTTCAGCCCCCGTAAATCCTTGATTTACGGGGGTTTTTCTATGTCTGAAATTACTTACAACGGTTTTTGTTTAGTCTAATAGTTCTGCAATGGTAATTACTAAATCCTGATAAATTCCTACGGTGATAGGAACAGAAAAAGGAACAATCATAGGCGCAGCATCTTCTTCATACCGATATACAGTAGTTCTTTCTTTGACTGGGTCAACAATCCAGTATTCCCGGACACCGAAGTCAGAGTAGAGAGCATTTTTAGTAGTATAATCCATTTTACGGCTGCTTGGCGAAACAATCTCAATTATAAAATCCGGGGCGCCATGACATCCTTTATCTGTCAGCTTGCTCTTGTCGCAGATTACGCTGATATCCGGCTCTACATAGTTCTTATCATCTTTTCCAATAAATACAGCAAATGGGGCTGGATAGACCTCACAGGAACCTTGTTGCACTTTCACATAGTTGTTGAGAATAAAACATAGTTCCATTAGGATCTTTTGGTGAATACGGTTTGGGGGAGCCATGCTATAGATGCGTCCATCAATCAGCTCCGCACGCTCCCCATCCGGCAGAGCGTAGATATCTTTTAGTGTGTAGGTGATTGCTTTTGGTAATGACATACTGGCAACTCCTTTCAGAATTTAAATACATCTTATGTTCTTTATTCAGATAACGCAGGTATATGCTGTGTATCCATATTGCTCTCCAGGTAAGTATATAGAGAGCGTATCACAAAACAGGTAAAAAAAGCAATTATTGAAATTCTGTCATATTTTTGCGGAACCACAAGGGCAGATGATTTCGCTGACAGCGGGTATTTTTTCTGGCATCAATGGAGACAGATTGGAAAAAAAGATTTCCAAAGTCGGATATAGGGATCTTTTTTGTCTATTTCTTCCTCCATGTAAGATAATTCTTCTTGTGTAATGGGAGTTAAAAAAAAGACAGGGAGTCTCTGGGATGTACTACAGAGAGCATTCGGGTCTTATCAGTTATCATCCAGTCCTCAGACGGCATCCGGTCTTCAAAATAAGGGGAGAGCAGAGTAAGAACATTACACTTTGGTTCAATCACAGAAAAGAACGCCTTATTGTCCAAGCTGGAAAAACGCAGAAATTCCCGAAAGTGATGACATTCATTGTAAACCTTTCTTTTCAGTTCAAAAACAGCAGCTACCTGTTGCACATGAAGCATATGGAGAATCTGGGAACCAAGGGAAAATCCAAGAACCAGAAACCGGTAAATGCAATCCAGTTTGTGCGGCTGGAAAGACAAAGCAGCAGCATAGATCCATTCATAGGCTTCCGGGGATATTTTTCTTTGGATAGTACGGATAACTTTTTCTGCTTTTTCCTGATTTTTCTCCACATGACGGTATTCGCAGAAAAGCTCCAGATTTCCCACAGGCTCTATAGCCAGACGAATATTAGAATGTCCCAGCCTGGCAGCCCAGGCATCGTAAATACAGGTCATCATAGATTCAAAATCATCCTTACAAGTGAAAAACTACCATAAAAATCTCCTTTTTGTTATTGTTAGCAGATTATAATTGACCGGATAAGGCTTTTTTGCTGGTCTTCCACTGTGGGAGGAGCCGGGAGAAAACCGTCATCAAAAAGAGAAAGCTGCTGATAGGTGGAAGAAGCCCCCAATTCCTTGGAAATCAGGGAATCTCCATAAGTGAGCTGTCTGGTGATGAAATTCTCTTCTATGGGGATGCGGTAAAGCATACGCCCATTGCAGGTAATGAAATACTGAGCTCTTTTTTAATACCACGCCCATGCGTTTCAAAGAGGTAAAATCCAAAGAACCTGAGCGGCGCGCCTGGATAATGCGCCAGGCAGACTTTGTACCGATTCCCGGAACTTTTAATAAATCACTGTAGGAAGCAGAAAGAACTTCTATTGGAAATAATTCCAGATGTCCAAGAGCCCAGTCACATTTTGGATCCAGAAGGAGATTAAAGTTTGGTCTGGTGGGATTTAATAAATCCTCTGCATGAAAACCATAGTAGCGCAAAAGCCAGTCTGCCTGATAGAGACGGTGTTCCCGGAGAAGTGGTGGTGCAGTATCTAAAGAAGGCAGAGCACTGTCCTGGTTCAAGGGTACATAGGCAGAGAAAAATGACTCTTTTTAAATCAAATTGCTGATACATGGTTTGTGTAACTTTTAAGAGCTCATAATCATTTTCCGGTGTTGCGCCAATGATCATCTGGGTACTCTGGCCGGCAGGTAACAAAGCGGGCTTGTCTTGGAATGCGGGAAGAGTTTTTCGGTTTTGGTTTTTGCAGCAGTGGTTCTGTCCTCTAAGGGTGTCATACTTTTAGAAAAAATGCTGCCTGAGAGATAACGATTTCCATAATGGCGCTCCATGGAGGGAGACTGGCCAAGAGCCAGACGGTGACTGACAATCTG
>ENA-OPYU01000524-OPYU01000524.1-human-gut-metagenome-genome-assembly--contig:-NODE-524-length-15225-cov-2.298119_pt1 | contig 15225 bp, 18 predicted proteins | sample MGYA00242637_ERZ504482 | MGnify/ENA primary metagenome ERZ504482 (study PRJEB26092, sample SAMD00036237) | human gut metagenome | host: Homo sapiens | study: EMG produced TPA metagenomics assembly of...
TAGACACTCTTTACGCGTGCGAATAGTTGTTCGTTCAAATTAAATATTGTTGGAGCTTTCCGACAGTTTTGGGGGATACTCGTTGCGAGATATCCGATCATCTCGTCGTCTGCTTCTGCATTCAATACGTTGAAGAAAGCCGAGATGACTTTATCCAGCAGCTTGCCGCTGCGTTCGAGTGCTATGATTGTGTTCTCGAATGTAGGAAGTTCCGTATTGTCGGCAATGGCTCGGACTTCCTCGTCCAATTGCCAGATTCCTTCGTCGAAAGCTGGTTCATACTGTTCTGTTTCGATCTGGTCGAACGGAGGAGTTCCGAACGGAGTCCGATAAGTCTCGAAAAAGGGATTTCTCTATTTGTTTCATGTTCTTTCGTGTTGATTTATTATATAACAAAGGTACGGAATAATCGGCAAATAAAAATGCATTGATTGCCAGACGATGCCAAACTGCCGGATTTGGAAGCTTTTTAACAGCTTTGGCATGTGTTTGACAACACATATATCCACTTTGGCATATTTGTAACAGATTATCAATCAAACTGATTTTTAAATCGTAAAAATGAAATTTCTAAATAAATATGAAAGTGAATTTGCTTTTTTTAATTTTTTAAGTGATACTTTTGGTCAAGATACAAAAGCAATTTATATGTTATCACGTTAAAGCATAAACTTAAAACCAAATATAAAAATATGAGTTATCTTAAATTTGACAAAACAGTAATGATAAACCTGGAAGAGTCGCTGACTCGTGAGGTGCTTCGAACCAACCGTTTGGGAGCCTATCACTGCACTACTGTTGTTGATTGTAATACCAGGAAATACCACGGACTACTCGTTATGCCTGTGCCTGCGATTGATGATGACAACCATGTGTTACTGTCTTCTTTTGATGAGACGGTAATTCAACATGGTGCCGAATTTAATCTTGGGTTGCATAAATATGCAGGTGATAATTTCAGTCCCAAGGGACATAAGTACATCCGCGAGTATAGCTCAGAGACAGTACCTCGTACGCTTTACCGTGTAGGAGGTGTGATCTTCTCGAAAGAGAAAGTGTTTTCCATGTACGAGAATCGTATCATGATCAAGTACACGTTGGAAGATGCTCATTCCGCTACGACCTTACGTTTCCGTCCTTTCCTCGCTTTCCGTAGTGTGAAGAACTTAACGCAAGCCAATGGTAACGTGAACCAATCTTACGAGGAAGTCACAAACGGAATCAAGACATGTATGTATCCCGGTTATCCGGAACTGTATATGCAATTTAACAAGAAAGTTAAATTTGTGTATGAGCCGTATTGGTACAATGGCATCGAGTATCCGAAAGAACAAGAGAGGGGATATCCTTATCAGGAGGATTTGTATGTTCCCGGATATTTCGAGGTCCCTATCAAAAAATGGTGAGACTATTATTTTCAGCGCTGGCGATAGTGCAGTGGCAACTACCCGCTTGAAGGCACTGTATGAGAATGAGGTCGTAGCTCGTACGCCTCGTACTAGCTTCTTCAATTGCTTGAAGAATTCCGCTCAGCAATTTTATTTTCGTCCCAAGGAAGACGACGCTTATCTATTAGCGGGCTATCCATGGTTTAAAGTACGTGCGAGAGATTTGTTCGTAGCTCTTCCGGGTAGTACGTTGTCTATCGATGATCCGGTTCGTTTTGAGAAGATCATGCATACGGCGATGCCGGCGATGCGGGCGTATATGGAGAATGGGCGTTTCGATGCGGTGATTCGTGAGATCGAGCATCCGGATGTCTTTTTATGGGCGATCTGGGCGATCCAACAGTATGCTAAACATGAGGGCGTTGAAAAGGCACGTGAGCTATACGGCGATTTCGTGAAAGAGGTTATCGATTATATACGGGACCAGAAACATCCCGATATGAAATTGATGGAGAATGGTTTACTTTTCGCTAATGGAAAAGATAAGGCGATTACTTGGATGAATTCTACCGTAAACGGAAAACCTGTCGTAACTCGTTCCGGTTATATAGTGGAATTTAACGCTCTTTGGTATAATGCTCTTTGTTTCTATACGGAATTGATGGGGGGAGTACCTGTCGAGGGTATTGATCCGATTATCAAGTCGATGGATAAATCGTTCCCGGAAACCTTTGTGAACGGGTATAATTATTTGTTCGATTCCGTGAATGGTTCTACGGTAGATTGGAGCGTACGGCCTAATATGATTTTCGCTGTGGCATTGCCTTATTCCCCATTGACGAGGATGCAGAAACGTGCCGTGGTGGATATCGTGGACGAAAGTAGTTGCTTACCCCGAAGGGCTTGCGTTCCTTGAGCCCGAAGAGCGAAGGATATCGCCCGTATTATGTGGGGCCGCAATATGAACGAGATTTGGCTTATCACCAAGGTACTGCTTGGCCGTGGTTGTTAGGCGCCTATTTGGAAGCTTATTTGCGTGTATTCGGAAAGAGTGGCGTTGCTTTTGCTGAACGTATGTTGATAAGCTTGGAGGAGGAGATGTCATTACACTGTATCGGGACGATCCCGGAATTGTTTGATGGTAACCCACCGTTTACCGGACGTGGAGCTGTCTCTTTTGCGATGAATGTTGCGGCTATCCTCCGTGTTGTGGATTTGTTGAAGAAGTATAACGCCGAATAAAACTAAGTACCATTATGAAAGCATTAATGTTTGGATGGGAATTTCCTCCTCATATCTTGGGCGGTTTAGGAACGGCCAGTTTCGGTTTGACACGAGGCATGGCAATGCAGCCCGATATGGATATTACTTTTTGTATACCGAAGCCCTGGGGCGATGAAGACCAGAGCTTTCTAAAGATAGTGGGTGTCAACCAAGTTCCGATTGTTTGGAAGGATGTTGACCGTGAATATGTGCAGCAACGGGTTTCCAAAGCAGGAATGAACGCTGACCAGTATTATAAGTACAGGGATCATATTTATGCGGATTTCAGTTATCGTCATGTGACTGATTTAGGGTGCCTTGAGTTTTCCGGACGTTATCCGGATAATCTTCTGGAAGAGATCAATAACTATTCGATCGTTGCGGGAGTAATCGCTCGTACGGAAGAGTATGATATCATCCATGCGCACGACTGGTTGACTTATCCGGCGGGTATTCACGCTAAAAATGTGAGTGGTAAGCCTTTGGTCATCCATGTTCATGCTACGGATTACGATCGTAGTCGCGGTAATGTGAATCCGGATGTCTATGCGATTGAGAAGAATGGTATGGACAATGCAGACCATATCATAACGGTGAGTAATTTGACTCGTCAGACGGTGATTGAGAAATATCATCAAGATCCCTCTAAGGTAACGACCGTACATAACGCCGTAGAGCCTTTAAGTCCTGAGATTTTAGCGATCCCAGATAAAAAGGGTGTAAAGGATAAGGTTATTACATTCTTAGGTCGTATCACGATGCAGAAAGGGCCGGAATATTTCGTTGAGGCTGCCGCAAAGGTTTTGGCTAAGGCTCCTTATGCACGTTTCGTGATGGCTGGTAGTGGTGATATGATGGATCAAATGATTCGTTTGGCTGCGGCACGTAATATTTCAGATCGTTTCCACTTTACTGGATTTATGAAGGGTAAGCAGGTCTATGAGGTGTTGAAAGCCAGTGATGTATATGTGATGCCTTCGGTTTCCGAGCCTTTTGGTATCTCTCCGTTGGAAGCCATGCAATGTGGTGTACCCTCTATCATTTCTAAACAATCCGGTTGCGCCGAGATCTTGGATTATGCGATTAAGGTGGATTATTGGGATATTGAGGCGTTAGCGGATGCCATGTATTCTATTATTACTTATCCTGCCATGCATGAGTTCTTGAAAGTGGAAGGTAAGAAAGAGGTGGATAATATCAAATGGGAGTATGCCGGACAAAAGGTTCGTCGTATTTACGACAATGTGATAGGTAACAAATAAATTAACGACAAGACGAAAAATAAAACAAACAATATTATGAAAACGATCTGCTTTTATTTTCAAATACATCAGCCGTTCCGTTTAAAAAGATATCGCTTCTTCGATATAGGTAACGACCATTACTATTACGATGATTTCCAGAATGAGGAGATTATCCATCGTATAGCTGAACAATGTTACTTGCCGGCAAACCGGACTATTTTGGAGATGATTAAGACCAGTGGTGGTAAGTTTAAGGTAGCGTTCTCTATTTCCGGCGTAGCGTTGGAGCAGATGGAGATTTATACTCCGGAAGTGATCGATAGCTTTAAGGAATTGGCGGCTACGGGGAATGTGGAATTCTTGTCTGAGACTTATGCTCATTCTCTTTCTTCCTTGGGAGATCCGGAGGAGTTCAAGCATCAAGTAAAGAAACAAGAAGATAAGATCAAGACTTTATTCGGGGTTAAACCGAAAGTGTTCCGTAATACGGAGTTGATTTACTCGGATGATATTTCCGCTATGGTTTCTGAGATGGGCTATAAGGGGATGTTGACGGAGGGTGCTAAGCATATCTTAGGTTGGAAGAGTCCGAACTATATGTATTCTTCTTGCGTAGCTCCGAAGTTGAGTTTATTATTGAAGAATGACCGTTTCAGCGAGGATTTATCGAACCGTTTCAGTGATTATAGTTGGAATGAGTATCCTTTGACAGCCGATAAGTATATGTCATGGATCGCTGCTACTCCGGATTCAGAGCAAATCATTAATTTGTTTATGAATTATGAGGTGCTGGGATCTTTGCATCCAGCTTCAACCGGTATTTTTGAGTTCTTCAAGGCTTTGCCTCGCTTTGCCGCAGATAAGGGTATTAGTTTCTCTACTCCATCGGAAGTATTTACATTGATCAAGCCGGTAGATTCTATCTCCGTTCCTTATCCGATCTCTTGGGTAGATGAGGAGAGAGATTGTAGTTCTTGGTTAGGAAATGTATTGCAGCAGGAAGCATTCCGTAAGATTAACGAGATCGGTGAGCGTGTTCGTTTGTCTCAGACTCGTCGTATCCGTCAGGACTGGTACTATCTGCAGAGCAGTGACCATTTCTATTATATGAGTACAAAGCATATGGGACAGGGAGGCTTTAGCCCTTACGATAATCCGTATGACGCATTTAATAACTATATGAATGTTCTTTCCGATTTCATTGTTCGTGTGAATGCGGAATTCCCGGGAAAACATAGAGAATGAGGAATTGAATTCATTGCTTTCTACGATTAAGAATCAAGGAGAGGAGATCGAGAGTCTACAGAAAGAATTAGATAAACTTTAAAAAAGAAGGCGGCGAAGAAATAAGTCGTTAATTGATTTGACTAGACTACTTTTTGGAGAGTGACGGGTCCTTTATGGGGGCCCGTTAGCTTTTTGCATTTGGAACAGTGCATAAAAAAGCGAGAATGTTCTTCTTCTCGCCTTTTTTTGATGAATACTTTTTATATCTGGCATATTTACATGAAGTGATACCGATTTTCATTACTTCTTCATCTTTCCGTACTTTTTACTCCTGAAGGGGGCCAAATAGTTCGTGATTGCGGTTGTGATTGTTTGTACGCTACCATAATTGTTACTTTGGGTATAAGTCCAATCAACCGGTATGATAAGTAACGCCATATCTTTATCCGGATCTTTCTCTATCTGATATTTCAATAAATTGGCGAGATTCGGGAAAGAGTAAGTGCGAGTCGTCTCATTGTAAGCTTCCGATAAAAACGAGGTTACATTATTGTTTATCTGGTTGCCCTCAAATGAAACTTTTTACCGAATCCTCTGGCAATATTAATAGATAAGGAGGAGGAGCCAATGCATATTGCCAATCTTCTTGCGGCATCGCTTTTAACTCGAGTGGTAAATTATTCACGATACGCTCTTTCATGATCGGAGTGATTTCCTTTGTCGGAAGAACAATGCGTGTACAAACGCCGGCAGGAGTCTTAAAGAATGCATAGCTGTCGTTCGGTTGTAGCAATTGACTCATATCCGTATTTTTGAAACGACTTAGCTGAATAACCTCTTTAGTGACGGAGAAAGCTTCCCACGTGGTTATTAAAGAGTCTTTTCCTGCTGTGCTTTTAACCGCATAATTATAATATATCTTAAGGACAGAGCTAGCCACGGACAATATATTACCACTACCGAAGGTAGTTGTTACATAAGCCCGGGAAAACTCATTGAAAGTTTCTTGATTCTTGAATGTACCCGGATTATTAATCGTTTCATCATAAAATTTTTGTCCGAACTCAGTAGGCATTTTAATGCTTACATGAGGGCTGTAACCATCAGAGTTTCTAAGGGAGTCGGATATACTTGTGTTATAAGCTGTATAAGCTTGAGCACCCATTGACTCTTGCATATTGCAATATTGCTTAGGGTCAATATTTGTATAAAAATTCTTTTGTAATGGACTTGTAATTTTAAAGATCTCCGCACGCATAGGCGCCAAGGAGTCTCCTACCCATACACCGTTTTTATTGGAACCATTATAATATATATTGAATTCCACCGAATCAATTTTTCCCCATCATAAGGTGTATGCGCAAATTGAAAATCACTCGGACAATAGAATTGGCACATATAATCCGATACAAGGTTACCATACAGCGGATCGTAGAGTTCACCCAACTGGGCGCTAGTAGACCTTGCGTAAATAGAATCTAATTGCACCGTAGTGGCTTGTATCTGGAACGTGTCCATATATACTGCAATTGTATCGTCGCCTGGCTGAATACTTGTTCCTATCGAACTAAAATCATCATTACACCCGGCCAAAATGCTAGCACCAAGGCCAAGTCCAAGTATTAAAAGCTTGATTTTCATTACTACATTTATTATTTCGTGTTAGAATCCAATACCACGTCGTAGAACTTATTGAACTCGTCCATATAAGTTTCCGGTGACTGATAGGGAAGGAAAGGAGTATCTTTCTTGGCAGAGATATAATCAAGGACTTCTTGATTGATCGTCTCGCTACCTTGGATTACACCATCAGCGAAATCAATCGCTAATTTGGTTAAGGCCACAAAACTTGTATCTGCCTTGATTAACTTCAAGTCAGCTTCTTTGGCTCCGTCCGCCTTCAGTTTTGTCGCGAAATCTTTGTTTAGCGGGTTCTTGAAGTCATCGTTGTAGATCGAATAAACGATTTTCGCGTTACGCAGGCACGGGTCATCGGCATACATTCTCTTGATGTAAAGAGCCGTTAACGCTGACATCCAGCCATGGCAATGGATTACATCAGGAATCCAACGCAATTTTTTTACGGTTTCCAATACTCCGCGTACATAGAAGATCGAACGATCGTCATTATCTTCATACTCATTTCCATTCTCATCGCTGACCGTGGATTTCCGTTGGAAGAAATCCTCGTTGTCAATAAAGTAAACCTGCATCCGGGCCGATTGAATGGATGCTACCTTAATGATCAGAGGATGGTCCGTGTCGTCAATAATAAGATTCATACCAGACAGACGGATAACCTCGTGCAACTGATTGCGGCGCTCGTTGATATTTCCGAATTTTGGCATGAATGTCCTGATTTCGCGACCACGCTCCTGAATTCCTTGCGGCAAATTTCTACATATTGTCGCGATCTCGGATTCGGGAAGGTAGGGAGTGATTTCTTGGGCTATAAACAAGAATTTTTTTTGCATCCATTCTGTAAACTAGTTTTATAAAGACGCTACAAAGATACGAAAAATCTTTTATTTACGGTAATTATTTAGTTGCTTTGCACCGTCAATTAAGCATCTATCTGATGAAAATAGTAAATAGTATTAAAGATTTGAAGGCTTATCTTGCTGAGGCAAAGCAGGATAATAAGAAAATTGGCTTTGTTCCTACCATGGGAGCACTGCATAATGGACATCTTAGCTTGGTACAACATTGCGTGAAAAACAATGATGTATGTGTAGTCAGTGTTTTTGTAAATCCAACCCAATTTAATGACAAACACGACTTGGAAACGTATCCCCGTACGTTGGAGGCTGATTGTGTGTTATTAGAATCTGCCGGCTGTGACTATGTATTCGCTCCCTCTGTAGAAGAGATGTATCCGGAGCCAGATACCCGTACGTTTGATTTTGGGAAACGGTATCTGAGGTAATGGAAGGCGCTAAGCGTCCGGGGCATTTTAACGGTGTAGCGCAGGTGGTAAGTAAATTGTTCTATATCGTGGAGCCGGATAACGCTTATTTCGGAGAAAAGGATTTCCAGCAGATCGCTGTGATCCGGGCGATGGTGAAACAATTGAATATCCCTGTAACGATCAATGCTTGTCCGATCGTTCGTGAGGGCGATGGCTTGGCCTTGAGTAGCCGGAATACCCGTTTGACACCGGAACAACGTCAAAAAGGCTCCGTTAATTGCTCGTAACGTTAAAAGAAAGTACTACCTTTGTGCCCGGAAAAAGGCGTACAAGAAGTGATTGACTATGTTGTCAATACGATTAATAGCGATCCTGTCATGGAAGTTGAGTATTACGAGATCGTAGATGGCAATACGTTAGAGTCTATCAAGAACTGGTCGGATACCGATTATCCGGTAGGTTGCATCACGGTATATTGCGGAGAGGTACGTTTGATCGACAATATCAAATACTAATTATAAGTCATACATGTTTATAGAGGTAGTAAAGTCAAAAATTCACCGGGTAACGGTAACGGAAGCTAACTTAAACTATATCGGTAGCATCACTATCGACGAGGATTTGTTGGACGCCGCTAATTTGATCGCGAACGAAGAAGGTCTCGATCGTGAATAATAATAACGGAGAACGTTTTGAGACGTATATTATCAAGGGCGAACGTGGCTCGGGAGTGGTTTGCTTGAACGGAGCGGCTGCCCGTAAGGCTCAACCCGGAGATATTATAATCGTTATGTCGTATGCCATGATGGATTTCGAGGAGGCGAAAACATTCAAGCCTTCCGTGGTATTTCCCGATACGGCGACAAATAAGTTGATATAGCAGACGCTAGGCTTTGTAGAGATCTCTAATCATAAGAAAAGCTCGTCGGGATGCGGCGGGTCTTTTTTTGATCTTCAATAAATTTAAGTAATAAGCGAGTTATGTACACGAACAGGAATATATGGAATGTTAGCTACCCGATCTTTTGAGCTTGTTGGCGCAAAACGTGATAAACGTGACTGATACGGCTTTTGCTAGGTAGGGTTGGTGAAGTCGAGTTGGGGCTTCCGCTATGGGAGGACTTTATTATATCTGCGCTTTTACGATTCGCCTTTGGTTTTAGTAACGGGATCTCAAATCGTGATGGCCGTAGAAAGCGGAGAGGGACGTTATGACCAGATAGGGCCTGTCATGATACAAGGCGTTTTCTTCCTATTGTCGCTGGCTGCTATATTGTTCTTGTTTTCTCGTTTTTTCGCGGGAGATGTGATGCGTGTATTGATTTCTTCGGACGCTATCTTGAATGCCACGGAGGAATTTTTGGATTGGCGTGTGTTTGGCTTCTTCTTCTCTTTCGTGAACGTGATGTTCCGGGCTCTTTTTATTGGTATTACCCGTACAAAGGTGTTGACATTGAACGCTGTCTTGATGGCAATGACGAATGTCTTACTGGATTATCTTTTGATTTTCGGACATGCCGGATTCCCAAAGATGGGCATTCAAGGGGCGGCTATCGCTTCCGTCATAGCCGAGGCGGTATCGATTCTCTTTTCGTGGTTTACACGAGACTTACCGTAGATATACGTAAATATGCGCTTAACCAGATTCGTTCTTTCGATTTTCGGCTTGTTGAAACGGGTGCTGGATATTTCCGTGTTCACGATGCTGCAATATTTCTTGTCTATCGCTACTTGGTTTATGTTCTTTATCGCTGTGGAGCATTTGGGGCAACGGGAGTTGGCGGTGGCGAATATCGTACGTAGTATTTACGTCGTGATGTTGATTCCCGTTAATTCCTTAGCGACCACGACAAACACGTTCGTGAGTAATAGTATCGGGGCGGGAGCGATCAATCAAGTTATGCCGACTATCAGGAAGATCTGTAAGTTATCGTTGGGCATTATGGTCGTGTTTGCCGCTATTGTCAGTTTGATGCCGGGATGGGTCGTGTCTGTTTATACGAATGACGCTTCATTAGTGGCGGCCTCGGTTCCATCCGTCTACGTGATTGTCGGTTCTTATTGATCGGATCGGTAGCTAATGTGGCGTTCAACGGGGTGTCGGGTACGGGAAATACACGTTCTGCGCTTTTAGTGGAAGCGGCGGTATTGATTCTGTATGTGCTTTTTGTATATGTCGCGGGGATACGTTTGCGTTTGTCGGTAGCCGTATGCTTCTTGACAGAGGCTATTTACTATAGTGGATTGCTCGTCGCTAGCGTAATCTATTTAAAGAAAGCCTCTTGGCAAAATAAGAGAATATAAGTATATGAGGGGAAAAAAAGCACGTACGTCTTTTTTCGAAAACACGTACGTGAATTCTGAAAAACATGTACGTGTTTTTTTGAACTGTGAATATTGGGAAATTGTTCGTATTTTTGTATTGTAATCAAATAAGAAAGGTAACTCATGTCCACGAAGCAATGTGAAGATATGTTGGTAGGAAAAAGGGAGTACGGCCTACTGCCGCACGGATCCTTGTCTTGCAAAAATTATCAGAACGAACCAGCCCGGCTTCCCTGTTCGAATTGGAGGCGGAGTTGGAGACGTTGGATAAATCGACCATTTCCCGTTCATTGGCCTTGTTATTGGAACATCATGCGATCCATTCTTTCGAAGATGGTAGTGGCTCTATAAAATATGAGATATGCCAGAGCCGTTCGGAGACATGCCCAGTGGGTGATAGGCATATTCATTTTTTCTGCGAGGTATGCCGTAAAACCTCTTGTTTAAATAATATCAAGATCCCGGTCGCTCAATTGCCGGAAGGATATATAATGGATACCATTAATTATACGGTAAAGGGTGTTTGCCCATTGTGTAATAAGCGACGTTTTCAGAAACCCTGATAATTTGCAATCAAGTTGCAACTCCCTTCTCTTACCTTTGTACCGTAATCAAGAAGTAAATAATTAAAATAGATAAGATTATGAGTACAACATGTGGATGTGAACATTGCCATTCGCACGGAAGTTCCGGTTTATGGATGCCGACGGTTTCTTTCGTTTTGTTGGTGATAGGACTTATCGGGAAGTACTCGGGGATAAGTTGGTTTGCTGAGTCTTGGATAGAGGCTATTTGGTTTCTGGTCGCCTTTTTTGCCGGTAGGACTTCCTGTTATGCGAGAAGCTTGGGAAGCGGCTTTGCGGAAAGACTTTTTTAGTTGAGTTCTCGTTAATGGCGATCGCCTCGATCGGGGGCGTTTTGTATTTGGGGAGTATCCCGAGGCCGTAGCCGTGATGCTTTTCTATACGGTAGGAGAGAGGTTGCAACTTCTAGCCGTGAATAAAGCTTCGAAGAATATCAGTGACTTATTAGATGTCCGGCCGGAACGAACGGATGTATGGCGGACGGGTACATATATGAATGTATCTCCGAAGGATGTGAAAGTAGGCGAGCGGATCGAGGTGAAGCCCGGCGGACGTGTGCCTTTGGATGGCGTTTTATTGGAAGCCGAGGCACAGTTCGATACCTCGGCATTAACCGGGGGAAAGTATGCCTCGTTCTATCCGTGAGGGTGAGGAGGTGCTTGCCGGAATGATCGTGCAGGGGCAGGCGGTACGTATACAAGTGAATCGGCCGTACGAGCAAAGTGCCTTGGCCCGTATTTTGGCTTTGGTGAAAGATGCCTCGGAGCGGAAAGCGCCGGCGGAATTGTTTATTCGGCGTTTCGCACGGATTTATACCCCAATCGTGATTCTTCTGTCGTTTCTAATCGTGTCGGTTCCTGCTTTGGTAGGGATGGTGACGCCTTCTTTCCAGTATGTTTTCTCGGATTGGTTATATAGGGGATTGGTTTTCTTGGTTATTTCTTGTCCTTGTGCCTTGGTTATAAGTGTTCCGCTCGGGTATTTCGGTGGTATAGGCGCCGCTTCTCGTGCCGGGATATTATTTAAGGGCGGTAATTATTTAGATGCGATCACACGGGTAAATACGGTAGCGTTCGATAAGACCGGTACATTGACTACCGGGCGTTTTGAGGTCACAACGGTGGAAAGCACGGAGATCCCGGTTTCTGATCTTTTGAGTATTTTGTTATCAGTAGAGCGGAAAAGTACCCATCCGGTAGCGCAGGCTGTAGTTCGCTATGCGGAAAAACAAGATAGCGTGCCGATGGAAATCACTGACATGCGGGAATTGGCAGGGCATGGTGTCGAGGCTATCGTGAACGGTCGGCAGGTGCTTGTCGGTAACATTCGTTTATTGGCCGAACGTGATATTCCTGTCCCGAAGGAATTATCCGATAGTGTTTCTACCGTGGTGGTTTGTGCGATCGATGGGAAATATGCGGGGCATCTTCTCCTTTCGGATACCTTGAAGAAGGATGCCGTGGATGCGATTCGTCGGTTAAAGGATTTGGATGTTAAAGATATTTGCTTGTTATCCGGGGATAAGCAAGAGATCGTGAATCAATTCGCTGAGCGTTTGGGTGTCGATAAAGCGTATGGTAATCTGCTGCCGGAGGATAAAGCCGCTTATATAGAGCGATTAACGGCGGAGCCGGATAAGTCGGTTGCCTTTGTGGGCGATGGGATGAACGATGCGCCGGTACTGGCTTTAAGTGATGTCGGTATTGCGATGGGTGGATTGGGATCGGATGCGGCCATCGAGAGCGCGGACGTGGTTATCCAAACGGACCAGCCCTCTAAAGTAGCGGAAGCTATTTCTATCGGACGTGCTACCCGGAATATCGTCCGTCAGAATATCGTGGGATCTATTGGCGTGAAGGTGATAGTCCTTGTGGCGGGAGCCTTCGGTTTTGCCACGCTTTGGGAAGCTGTTTTCGCGGATGTAGGCGTATCTTTGCTGGCGGTTCTTAATTCGATCCGTATACTAAACGTTGAGAAGTGAAGAATTTCGAGATCGCTTTCATCGCATACTCATCTCTTTTTGCGTACCTTTGCCCCTTAATCCAGTAGAAAATAATATAAATACACATACGAATTATGTTTGAGAACTTAAGCGAAAGGTTAGACAGATCGTTTAAATCTGTTGAAGGGCGAAGGCAAGATTACCGAGATCAATGTGGCGGAAACATTGAAGGATGTGCGTAAAGCGTTGTTGGATGCCGACGTCAATTATAAGGTTGCCAAGAGTTTTACGGATACGGTAAAAGAGAAGGCTTTAGGACAGAACGTGCTTACATCGGTTAAGCCTAGTCAGTTGATGGTTAAGATTGTTCACGATGAGTTGGCCAGCTTGATGGGAGGTACGGCAGTCGACGTGAATTTGCAGGGAAATCCCGCCATTATATTGATGTCCGGTTTGCAAGGTTCGGGTAAGACTACTTTCACTGGTAAACTAGCGTCTTTATTAAAGACCAAGAAAAATAAGAAACCATTATTAGCCGCTTGCGACGTGTATCGTCCGGCAGCTATCGAGCAGTTGCGTGTAGTCGGAGAGCAGGTAGGTGTTCCGGTATACATGGAATTGGAGAATAAGAATCCGGTGGAGATCGCTATGAACGCTATCCGCGAGGCACGGGCTAAAGGCAATGACGTCGTGATCGTGGATACCGCCGGTCGTTTGGCTATCGATGAGCAGATGATGAACGAGATCGCCGCTATCAAGAGCGCTATCCAGCCGGATGAGACCTTGTTCGTGGTAGATGCCATGACGGGTCAGGATGCCGTGAATACCGCGAGGGAATTTAATGAGCGGCTGAACTTCGACGGCGTCGTACTTACGAAGTTGGATGGTGATACCCGTGGTGGTGCCGCTTTGTCGATCCGTACGGTTGTTGATAAGCCGATTAAGTTTGTCGGTACGGGCGAGAAGATGGATGCCTTGGATATTTTCCACCCTGAACGTATGGCGGATCGAATCTTAGGCATGGGTGATATCGTGTCTTTGGTGGAACGTGCGCAAGAGCAATATGACGAGGAAGAAGCGAAACGTTTGCAGAAGAAGATCGCTAAGAACCAGTTCGATTTTAACGACTTTATCTCCCAGATCCAACAGATCAAGAAGATGGGTAACTTGAAAGAGTTGGCATCCATGATCCCGGGTGTAGGAAAGGCATTGAAAGATGTGGATATCGATGATAACGCGTTCAAGAGTATTGAGGCTATCATTTATTCGATGACTCCGGATGAGCGCAGCAACCCGGCTATCTTGAATGGCTCACGCCGTCAGCGTATCGCTAAAGGTAGCGGTACGAGCATCCAAGAGGTGAACAAGCTGATCAAGCAATTTGATGAGACCCGTAAGATGATGCGTATGCTTACTTCTGCGAAGTCGGGGAAGATGAAGCTACCTTCGATGAAGCCCTCGTTCAGACGTTAATTAACAGGAGACAATCAATAATATGGAAGAACAACATTATCAATTGCTGGATGGTAAGGCCGTTTCCGCTCAGATGAAGAAGGAGATGGCTGAGGAGGTAGCCCAGATCAAGGCTGCCGGAGGTAAGATCCCTCACTTGGCTGCTATTTTGGTGGGCCATGACGGTGGTAGCGAGACTTATGTGGCTAGTAAAGTCAAGACTTGTCAGGAGATTGGTTTTAAGTCTACCTTAATTCGCTTTGAGGAGGATGTTACGGAGGAAGAATTGCTTCGTAAGGTCGATGAGTTAAATAATGATCCGGATGTGGATGGCTTTATCGTACAGCTTCCGCTTCCGAAACATATATCCGAGCAGAAGGTGATTGAGGCGATCGATTATCGTAAAGACGTGGACGGTTTCCATCCGATTAACGTGGGTCGTATGTCTATCGGTTTGCCTTGTTTCGTATCGGCTACGCCTGCCGGTATCTTGGAATTATTGAAGCGTTATCATATCGAGACGCAAGGAAAGCATTGCGTGGTTTTGGGACGTAGCAATATTGTCGGCAAGCCGATGGCTACCTTGATGATGCAGAAATCTTATCCGGGCGATTGTACGGTGACCGTATGCCATAGCCGTTCTAAGAACTTGAAGGAGATGTGCTTGTCTGCTGATATTATTATCGTGGCTTTAGGTGTTCCTGAATTCTTGAAAGGGGATATGGTGAAGGAAGGCGCCGTGATCGTTGACGTGGGAACAACCCGTATGCCAAGCAGCGTAACCAAGAGCGGATTTAAGTTAACGGGAGATGTCTTGTTTAACGAGGTCGCTCCTAAATGTTCCTATATCACTCCGGTTCCGGGTGGCGTAGGGCCTATGACAATCATTTCT
>ENA-OPYU01000525-OPYU01000525.1-human-gut-metagenome-genome-assembly--contig:-NODE-525-length-15223-cov-3.214229_pt1 | contig 15223 bp, 11 predicted proteins | sample MGYA00242637_ERZ504482 | MGnify/ENA primary metagenome ERZ504482 (study PRJEB26092, sample SAMD00036237) | human gut metagenome | host: Homo sapiens | study: EMG produced TPA metagenomics assembly of...
GACTTTTGGCACCGATTCTGGCGCCGATCACAACCCAGCAGAAAGTGACCTAACACCACATACTAATAAGAAAGATCTGCACTGTGACTAAAAAAGTGGTGTAATCACAGCGAAGCAAAAAAGGTACTGCAAAAGTTACGGTACGCTCCGGCAGGAAAAAAGGTGGTTATTAAAGTCAAAGTGTGGTAAGTTGCAAGAGCGCGAAGCGGGCTACGCCTACTGAAAGAAGACAAAATATACCGTAAAGCGGGGCGTGCAGATTGTAAGAATGATTAAGGGGCAGACTTTAGAACTGCCAATATTACAGGATGTATGATGCCTCTGATAAACTGCCGTGTCTGATATGTTTAAGAAACATATTGGATACGGCAGATTTTTTTAACAGGATAACTGTTTAGTATCTTCACACTGCCTTCTGGATAGTTGTCAGACAGGTTGTGTTGTGCATAAAAAAAGCAATCTTGTGCATAAAAACCGTAACCTTTCCCACTATTATTGTCTCAAAAATTCAATTATGATATTCTTTTTATAAGAAAAAAAGAGCAATTTTCCAGCTTTTGAAAATTTGCTGGTGCTATTCAGAGCCACGAAGCGTGTTGCTGTGAACGGAGTGAACAGTAACCCAAATGGATTTTTGAACAGTTATAATTGCCGAAAAATAAGGGGAATGAAGAGTGAAAAACAAATTTCAAAATGTGTGAAAATGCTGTTCCTTGGCATTATCATGTGCCTGGGTATGGCGCTTAGCGTGCATGCAGAAGGCTCAGGACAGTTTTTCCAGTTCGACGGCGAAAAGTGGAACAAGGAAGAATTTTCCTGGACAGACAGTCAGGGGCAGATCTGGTATGCCCATGAATATGGAACAAATGGAGAAGCTATTATCAGCGCAGTAACCGAGGCTGTTATGGAACTGCAGGTTCCGTCATATGTGTATAAGGATGGTGTGGCGAAGAAGGTAATTGGAATCGGTAAGTATTTTCCGGATTCAGAATATGATTACACATGGGACCGGTTTAGCTGTTTCTATTACGATGGAAAGTATGGCAACGGAATGCTGTATAAGTTGATTCTTCCGGATACACTCTGCTATGTGATGCCCAATGCATTTTCAACAGGTGGCAGCTGGTTTGACGGACTGGCAGCCGTTCAGCTGCCGCAGAATCCACGGCTTGTAATTGGAGAAGGTGCGTTTTATGGGGATAAGAATCTTCAAATCGTGCATTTTAATGACGCAGTAGGCGGTGCACAGCCTGTAAAAATCGAGAAGCAGGCATTTGGTAACTGTCCGAAACTGGAAGAGATAACGTTTCCGCCAACAGGAGCTTATAACGAGATTGATAAAGAAGCTTTTTACAGTTATGGGGAATGTTGTAACCTGAAAAGAATTTACAATGCCCCATCCGAGCTGGAACTGGGCTGGGATCAGTACTGTGCCGGTGTTGAGGAGGTTTCCTTTGCAGAAGGACTTACATATGTCGGTGGAATTTCGACTATTGTAGCTTATGAATGGGATGAGGATGGAAGTCCCTCGCGCGGACAGGGAGAATACATTAAAACACTGAAAAAAATGTAACGTTGCCCTCCACACTGAAGGAAATTGGCTGGGACGCATTTAAGGATAACAAGAACCTTACTTACATCAATCTCCCGGAGGGCTTAACCACTATTGGAAGTTATGCTTTTGCAGGCTGTACAGCGCTTACAGGTTTTACCTCTCTTCCGGCAAGCGTAAGCGGAGGTATCGGAGAAGGTGCATTTATGGGCTGCAAGAACCTCCATCTTGAAAATATATATATTCATGGAACTGACAGCCTGAAATATCAGTTCACCGACAGTGGAATTGTAAGTATCCGCATTGGTGCTGATGTAACATATACAGTTGGTGCAATGTTCAAGGGCTGCACAAGCTTAAAAGAAATCACAGTTGACGCAGGACATCCGTACCTTTCTTCCCAGGACGGTGTGCTTTACAGTAAGGTCTATAAAAGCAGCGGAGGGGAAGTGGCTGGCAGAAGTATTTTCACCTATCCTGCAGGAAAAAGCTGGGCAGGAAGCTATACACTTCCGTCAGATGTAGTATTGTTAGGCGGTTTTGCATTTGATTCCTGTAAATTTACAGAGATTCACATTCCGGCCCGTGTACTGGATCTGGATTATGACTCTATGGCTTCTATAGGAGATACGAACACATATTATGCCTTTGATTCTATCAAAGACAGCTGTAAATTATACGTTGTAAAAAATTCTTATGTGGACAATTACTTTAATACACGTTATCATTTTTATTATGAAAATGGTGATGTGCTTCCAATCAGTTATGATCTGGCTGGCGGAACAAATGACAGCTCCAACCCATCCACTTTCACAGGTGGAAACAGTATTGAGCTGAAAGCGCCTACACGAAGCGGTTATACCTTTACCGGATGGACGACAGTAGATGCGGATGAAGAAGTAAATTCTTCCGGTTCTTACACACCATCAATGGGTGAACTGGTAAGCGGTGTTAAACTGACTGACAAACTGGAAAAAGAACCCAGATCCTACCAAGGCAACCAGAAGCCAGACGAAAACCCGGCGGCAGAGCCGACAAAAGCTCCGAATGCAGAGCCGACCAAGGCTCCATCTGCTCCGGAACCGACGAAGACTCCGAACGCTTCTGATAATAATCAGAACACTGTAATTCCATCCAAGCTTCCGAAGCTTACCGGAACCAAGGCCACCAATGTACTTACCGATGGTGCCAAGATTTCCTGGAAGCGGATTGCAAGAGCAACCGGATATCAGATCACAATTTCCACTGACAAGAAATTCAAGAAAAATGTAAGAATTACATGTTGAGGAAATAAAACAATGAACTGATCTACGGTTTGAAATCTGGAAAGACCTATTATGTAAAAGTAAGAGCAGTCGCACAGGGCGGCGGCAAGAAGGTTACTGGAAAGTATAGCAAGGCTGTTAAGTTTACAACTTATGTTGTGCCGAAGGTAAAGAAGATCAGTGTAAAGAATAACAAGAAGGGCACGATCACCATTACGGCGTCCAAGGTAAAAGGTGCTGCCGGATATGCGTTTGTGGTTACCGCAGATTCCAATCTTTACGATATTGTGGACATCAAGGAATCCAAAAAGAATACGGTAACTGTGAAGAACCTGACGAAGGGACATACCTATTATATACGTGCGTGTGCATATAAGCTGAACAAGCAGAAACAGAAGGTGTTTGGCGTGTACGCAAAGAAAGCTAAGATTACAATCCAAAAAATAAGAAAATCAGTTGTTGTATTTAGTTACCTGCAAAAAGTGCTGCTGGTCAGGTGACCAGCAGACAGTAATAAAAAAAGGAACTGTGTTTACAACCGGAGAGAACGTGACATGAAAAAAGATGAGCAGACAAATGTGTTGCTTTCGCTGAAAAAACTTATATCGGTTGTTTACCGTGAAAGATTATCCGGTCTATTCTACCGGAATTCTGGGAGCAAAAAAGTAAAAAAGGTCTGACTCTGGTCAGATTCTGGGATGAATATCTTCTCTATGAGTGGAAAGGCACCAGACACGGAAAAATGATTTTTCGGAAAGGATGGAAGCCAGAACCGTTATCATTCGGAATTTGTAATCGCAAGGAAAGCTTTCCCTTGTATCATATATACATAGAGGAAGTGCTGGAAGGTCTGAATACGGAGACATTTGGCAGTCAGGTACTGATTTTTGAAAAATTCCTGAAAGAGAAAAATTATAACCATTCTGTGTTTGTACAGAAGCTGAGGAAAATTTCTAGGGCATGGTCATGGAGTCAGATCCATGGCTGTCCCAAGAGTGTGGGGAAAAGCTGATCTTCTGGATCGATTACATAGAGAAAAAACAGAAGGATTTTTCCCAGTCCTTTGGGGATGCCTGGCTGTTTACCCTGCTTAGTCTGCACGCGATGGCGGGGCCGGAAATATCCGGGGCAAAAATGAAACTGGTAAGAAACCGTGAAGACTTAAAGCCGGAATATATCTGGAGCTGTATTTATCAGGAATCCGGGGAAACCAGGCAGAGCTTTCTCACCCTGCGAAACTGTGAATTGTTCCGGAAATCTGTGAAAGCCAGCCATTTCTTTGGCAGAGAAGAAGAGTTATATGACTTGAAAGAGATGTTCTTCAATTCCGGAAAGTATCTGATTTCCGGAATTGGAGGAATTGGAAAAACAGAACTCATGCGTCAGCTTGTGAGCTGGATGGAGCAGGAAGAAGTAAAGTGCCGGATCGCAGCTGTTCAGTATGAGGAGAATCTGGCGGCCAGCTTTTCCAGAAGTTTTCTGAATCTTACTGGTGAGAGCGTGGAAGAAAGATTTCACGAAAGTATCTATCATCTGTCAGAAGAGCATCAGGAAAAAACAGTGCTTTTTCTGGATAATATGAACCATACGGAAGAGGAAGATCCTTACCTGTCAGAACTGAAAGATCTGCCGTGCACCATATTTGTTACTTCACGTCAGAAACATCTGTATGGGTTTACTACATTTGGCATAAAGGCACCGCAAAAGAGTGCCTTAAGTTTGATTTTTCGTGACAATTACAACAAAATACTTTCCAGAGAGGAAAAAGACCGGCTGAGTCGTTTGCTGGAAAAAGAGATTTTTCAGCATCCTCTGACATTGAAGCTTCTTGGAAAAGCGGGGACCTACTATTTTGGTAATTGGGATTATCTGGAAGAAGAGCTGCAGAATAACTGGAATGATGTTGCAGAAGAGTCCGGACTCATTGATATGTACCGTGGGCTGTACAAACTGGCTGATATTGGAGAAACCGGAAGCCAGCTGGCGAGGATGTTCGCGCTTCTGCCGTATCAGGAAATTGACCGGAATTTTACTGTGATGTTTTTCCAGGGATTTTGAAGAAAAACGAAACTCTGGGAGAGGCGCTTGGCAGACTGGTGAAATTCGGTTGGCTGGAAGATACGGGAAATGGTTACCGTATGCATCCTGTAATTGCAGAGAGTCTGTGTACAAAGGATTTTTCAGAAGCTGAGTTTCAGCCATTCTGGGAACGGGCACAGAAGTGCTTTTTCCCGAAACAGGCATCGAAAGACGAGGATCCTCGTATGGAGGAAATTGCGTGGCTTGTCTTCCAGGGAATTTCCAGAGTACAGGGAGCGGTCAGTGGCCAGCTTGTGGCACTGGCGGCAGAGGCTGCCCGATATCTGGAGCTGCCGGTTCCTATGTGCGGGAAAATCCGAAATTGGAAAAAAGATGTGCACAGATTTCCAATGAGACGAAGTTTATGGTAGCGTGTCTGACAGAGACAAAACCTGAACAAAACGAAGAATATATAGAACTCTTCCGCGAACAGCTGAAAAAGAGAACGCTATCATCGGAATGGATGTTGTTTGCTATAAGTGATTTTTGCAATAGGCTGGAGCAAAGCAGTAATTATGAGTGTTACCGGGAGATCTGTGATTTAATTTTTCAACAGAAGGATAATATTGATTATAAAATTGGATATGCGCTTTTGCAGACGAATATGCAGATGTTAAAGCTTAATGTGAAAAAGGCTGAAATGTGGGCAGAACGTGGAATCCTCATGTGTGTACAATGGGGGCATAGCCAGAGAATACTGGATTTTCTTTATCCAAAAGCAGAATGTCATATGTTTTTTCAGGAAAAAGAAAAGCTGGCAGATTGTCTGGAAAAAATAGAGCAGATACAACAGATACAAAGAAAGCGTCAGGGTGAGAGTGAGTATGCAATATGGCAGCTTCGTGGTCAGCTTGCAGCTATGGATCAGAATATGGAAGAAGCCGCCTATTGTATGGAACAAGCAACGGACAGGTGCAAAATGTACTGTGGTGAGAAAAATCAGATGTATTCTGCCCTGTCAGAGGAACTGGCACGAATGTATAATGCTGCCGGACGAAGGGAAGAGTCGTTGGCATGTCATCTTGCGGTTCGCAATCAGCTGCTTAAGAATGGCTATCGTGAGGGTTCTATGCTTCTGATGGTGGACAACAATATGAGTGTAGTCTACCTGGACCTGGGAAGACCGGAAGAAGCGATCCCATATCTGACAGAGGCGCTGGAGCTTACGAAGGAAAATGGACTTGTAGGTTCGGCAGTTGCAGAGCCTACCTGGAATCTGGCACGCGTTTACCGTGCACTTGGAGATGAAGAAAAAGAAGATATATATCTGAAAGCCGCCGTTGAAGGCTTCCGGGAATGCTATCCGCCGGAGCATCCCAAGCGGATCGCAGCTGAACAGAGACTGAAAGAACGCCAGGGGGGAATGAACCTGGCGTTCTTTCTGCTTTATGGAAAGATGTGCGACGGTATACTTAAAGCTGACTACAACTAATCCTATTGACATACTAGGATACTTTATAGTAACATAAATCAAAATCGTCCCAGCTCTTTGCGCGAAGGATAATTTTTTGTCTGAAAGGGAAAGATGGAGCTGGGGAGAGACTAAATTTACTGCCACAGGAGGCTAATCATATGAGCGAAATCACTGCAACCAAAGAGCAGCAGAATAAATACGAAGCTTTAAAAGAATACTTACGCAGTCTTGGGAAGTGTGGCTGTGGCTTTTTCAAGCGGGGTGGACTCTACGTTTCTTTTGAAAACAGCACACGATGTGCTGGGGGATAAATGTATCGCGATTACTGCCATGTCCTGTTCTTTCCCGAAGAGAGAACTGGAAGAGGCGAAGACCTTCTGTGAGAAGGAAGGAATCCGCCACATTACAGTAGAGTCTGAAGAACTGGAAATTGAGGGCTTCTGCCAGAACCCGACTAACCGTTGCTATATCTGCAAGAAAGAATTATTTGAGAAAATCTGGGACATTGCCACAAAAGAGGGGCTGAATGCAGTGGCAGAGGGTTCCAACATGGACGACAATGGTGATTACAGACCTGGTTTACAGGCTGTTGCAGAGCTTGGAGTTAAGAGCCCGCTGCGCCATAGCGAATTATATAAAGAAGACATCCGCGCCCTGTCCAAAGACCTTGACCTTCCCACCTGGGAGAAACAATCCTTCGCCTGTCTTTCTTCCCGTTTTGTATACGGTGAGACTATCACGAAGGAGAAACTTGGTATGGTAGACAAGGCAGAACAGCTTCTTCTGGATCTGGGATTTCATCAGCTTCGTGTGCGTATTCATGGTACATTGGCACGAATTGAAGTATTGCCAGATGAACTCCAGAAAGTCCTGGAGAACCGCAACCAGATCGTGAAAGCATTCAAAGAATACGGCTTCACATACGTGACCATGGATCTTCAGGGATACCGAATGGGAAGTATGAATGAGACATTGAAGAAATAGTTTTCGACTTATGAATTATCGTCTATACTATGCTGTTAGTTAATTGCTTTAAATGCTGTTTTGCTTTATCATTAAATTAATCGTCTGACAAATTTTGGGAGGGAGTATGCTGCGGGCTCATTTGCAGAATAGCAGGTTATCCATTTAGAGGAAGCGTTTATTGTTATGCAACAGATATTAATGGAAAAATCATTTGCCTCTGGAGTGTGTTTGAAAGGACGAAAAAAGAATAGCGAGGTAAAGCGTATGAGAAACAGACGACTGGCATTGGCTGCAGCATTGCTGCTGGCAATCACAAGTGCAGACGGAGCAGCACTGGCAGTAAGTGGAGCTGATTTTTCTTCTGAGGAAGTAGCAGAAGCAGTTTTTGACGAAGTGGAGAATGAGGGTCTGGACAATCAGGATGAGGTTCAGGAACAGGTTCAGACTCCGGAGATGGATCAGGTGGAGGAACAGTCATCCGAGGATTCATTCTCAGATGCGTCTGGCATGGAAACAGCTGCAGAATGGCAGAACGAGGAAGCGGCAACAGCAGACGAAGCTCTGGTTTTTTCAGATGGAGAAGACACAGGAATTACCTATACCTTGTCAGATGACGGGAAACTGGTAATTTCCGGAACTGGAAGCATAGCAGATGATGCATTTGCTGGCAACACTAAGATAACAAGTGTGGTTATCTCAGAAGGAGTGACAGGCATTGGTTCCGGTGCATTTACTGGCTGCACCAATCTGACAAGTGTGACAATTCCAGAAGGCGTAACCGTCATAGATGGTATGACCTTTGGCAATTGCACCAGTCTGACAAGCGTAACCATTCCGGGAACGGTAACCTCTATAGAAGTTCAGGCATTCTGGAAGTGCAGCAGTTTGACAAGCATAACTATTCCTGCAAGCGTAACGAGCATCGGAAGCGGTGTATTTCAGGGGTGTACCAGTCTGACAAGTGTAAAGCTTTCAGAGGGCCTGACCAGAATTGGAGATCAGACTTTTGGCAGATGTAATGCGTTGGAAACCATAGAAATCCCGGCAAGTTTGACATCTATAGGAAATGATGCGTTTTAAAAAACTGTGCCAAGCTGAGAAGTATCCGCTGCTATGCAAATAGCAGCACGTGGCAGCCCAGATACATTTGTGATTCAAATACAACCGTATATTACAGCTACAATCCGAACCATACTCATTCCTACAAGTCACATGTGATAAAAATGAGTGGCTGTACCTATTCGGGATCTGAAGAAGAAATCTGTGAATTTTGCGGTGATTACTATACAAAAGAAACACCGGCACTTGGTCATGACTGGAACCGTGGGGAAACAACAGAAGATGCTTCCTGTGAAAGTGACGGAGAAAAAACTTATACCTGCAGAAGATGTGGTGACAAAAAGAAAGAGACAATTCCAGCAACCGGACATAGCTGGGTAAGGTCATGGCATGAAGATGCAACCTGTACAGATGACGGAGTCGATGAATACACCTGCAGATATTGCGATACGGAAAAGAGAACTACAATAAAAGCAACCGGACATAAATTTTCTGCATGGGCAGTAACACAGGAAGCAACTGTGGATGAGGAAGAAGTCCAGACACGTACCTGCAGTGCATGCGGTGAGCAGGAAACAAAAATTACCCGGGACAGACTGCAGCCAACAATGAAATTGAATCAGTCCAGTATTGTGCTGAAGACCGGACAGAAGACGAAGTGTCTGAAAGTAACCGGGCTTGCAAAGGGAGATTTCATTTCCACCTGGAGTACGGATAACTGGAGTATTGCAGATGTATCTGTTAGTTCAGATGGAACCTGTAACATTACCGCCGGTAAAACTACAGGCAAAACCCGTATTCACATATACCTGAACAGCGGATATGAAAAGTCTGTTACCGTAAAAGTCCAGAAAACCGCTGTAAAAACCACAAAGATCAAAGGTGTGCCGAAAACACTGGAAATTAAAAGAAAAATCAGAAATATTCCCTGAAACCGGTTTTAAAACCAGTAACAAGCAAAGAAAAAATCACCTACAAATCCAGCTCCTCCAAGGTGGTAAAGGTAGATTCCAAGGGCAGAATTACTGCAAAGAAAAAAGGAACAGCCGTAATTACGGTGAAAGCAGGGAAGAAAAACAGTTAAGTGTAAGGTGACTGTGAAATAACGTATATTTTGAAAGGACAGGAATGAAATATTTTCTGTCCTTTTTCATGAATATTTATTGATTCTTTTTCTGACATTTCCTATAATAAGCCTATGTGTTATAAATTTACCCATGTGACATGTAAAAACGCCGGAAAGGATATTGTATCCCGTAGAAGTCAGCGATGCATTTTACCTGTTGCAGGGGCTTTTTGTTTTGAAGATTTGGGATTTCAAACACGCTCTGGTCTGCCATGGCAGCAGGTCTTTGGACAGTGCTGCGGGCAGAAGTATATATTGAGTTAAGCTGCGGTATCAGGTGCCGTGAGGGAGTAAAAGAGTATGAAGAAAAAATGTGTGGCAATGATGTTAATCGCAATAATGACCGCATCTTTAGCTGGTTGTGGAAGCAGCAAGGACGGAAGCGGTAAATCTGTAAAGCTGGATTCGGATCACCCGGTGTCCCTGACGATCTGGCATTATTACAACGGTGCCCAACAGGCAATGTTTGACACCCTTGTAAAGGAATTTAATGCCTCCGTTGGAAAAGAGGAGGGTATCTACGTGGAGAGCTACAGTCAGGGTTCCGTATCCGACCTTGAGGAAGCAGTCAACAGCTCTTTGAACAGAGAAGTAGGAGCAGAAGAACTGCCGGATATTTTTTCTTCCTATTCTGATACTGCTTACGCAGTACAGCAGCAGGATAAGCTGGCAGACCTTTCCGTGTATTTTACAGAAGATGAGCTGTCCAGGTATGTAGATTCCTACATCCAGGAGGGCTATTTTAACCAGGATGGCGCTTTATATCTTTTCCCAGTTGCCAAATCCACAGAGATCACCATGATCAATAAGACTGACTGGGAGCCTTTTGCAGAAGCCACTGGAACTACAGTGGAGGAACTTGCCACTACAGAAGGTATTGCAGAAGTTGCACAGCGCTACTATGAGTGGACGGATGAGCAGACCCCGGATGTGCCGGACGATGGAAAAGCATTCTACGGCAGAGACTCCATGTCCAACTATTTTATCATTGGCATGAAGCAGATGGGAAAGGAAATTTTCCAGGTGAAAGATGGAAAAATGACCTTAAACACAGACGAAGATCTGATCCGCCGCCTTTGGGATAATTACTATGTACCATATATGAAGGGCTATTTCGCATCTCTTGGAAAATTCCGTTCCGATGATGTGAAGACAGGAGATATTCTTGCATACACGGGCTCCACATCTTCTGCCGTATACTTCCCGGATACCGTGGAAATAGGGAATAAAAGCTATCCGATTGATTACATCGTATGTGATTCTCCGGTTATGGAGGGCGGCGAGAACATAAAAGTTCAGCAAGGTGCCGGAATGGCAGTGACCAAGTCTGATGAGGAACATGAGTATGCTGCAAGTGTATTCCTGAAATGGTTCACACAGAAGAACCAGAACCTGCGCTTTGTATGCGAATCCTCCTATATGCCGGTTCTGAAAGAAGCCAACAGCGTAGACGCACTGGATTCCGTTATCAAAGAGAATAATATAGAAGTCAACCAGAAGGTTTACGATTGTTTTACAACGGAAATGGAAGACTTTGATAAAACAAGTTTCTATACAATTGGAGCCTTTGACAATAGCTACAGTGCCCGTAAGATCCTGGATTATTCTCTGGCTGACAAGGCAAAGGCTGATAAAGATGCCATGGACGCTGCAATCGCAGACGGAGAGAGCCGGGAAGAGGCTCTTGCACAGTATCTGACAGATGAGAATTTCCAGAACTGGTATACAGAATTCTGCCATAGCCTGGAGCAGGATTAAAAAACATTCCCGCAAATAAGGAGGTGAGGAAGGCTGTGAAGAAAAAGAAATCTCTTTGGAATATATTTCTGCTTCCTATACTGATCATTGTGTTTGTACAGGGTGCAGTCCCATTCCTGACATTGATTTTCAGCGGAATCCGCTCAAACATGGAGAATGCGGTTATCGGTCTGGACAGTCATACGGTGGAGAACCGTAAGGTGGTTCTGGAGAACGATATGATCGAGCAATGGAGCAGCGTGTACAAGGAAAGTGACAGTCTTTCCTCTGCGCTGACAAAGGTATTGAGCGATCATCAGATGGATATGCAGGGTTTCATGGGCTCAGGGAAAGTCCAGGAGGAATATCTGGAAACGGTTTTCTATGATATGGTGGAGGTTTTGCAGTACAATTCCACTTCTGGAATTTTTCTGGTTCTGGGAAATGACGGCGACACAGATTCGGAAGGGGAATACAAAGGCTTCTGGGTGAGAGATTCAGATCCCCAGACCAAAACGGCTTCCCACACGGATCTGTTGATGGAGCGTGGAAGTAAGGTGCTGTCACAGAACATGTCCATTTCACTGGATACTTCCTGGCATACAGATTTCCGCTTCCAGGGCAATGGGAAAAGAGCTGCCGATGACGTTTTTTTACCAGCCATATATAACAGCAGAAAATTACGTTGATTCCCACACCAGTATGGAAAACCTGGGCTACTGGTCGAAGCCGTTTATTCTGGAAGATTTCTATATGGATAACCATAAGATGATCACATATTCGGTACCTCTTGTTTATGATAAAATAGTTTACGGTGTACTTGGCATTGAAGTGGGAGTGAATGATCTTGCCAAATATTTTCCGGTAAAAGATCTGGATTCTAATCTGAATGCAGGATTTGCCCTTGTGGTAGACCATGGAAATGGAAATTATGAGGGAATTGCCGGTGAGGGTGCGCTGTATGATGCGGTCTCCGGGATGGAAGAGACTTTGTTCTGGAGGAGCCGGAGCAGGGTGCTCTGCGGCTGGCACAAGGAGCCACTGTTGGGAAACAGAAGATTTACGGATTTGTGAGCAATCTGGAGCTGTACAGCAGAAATGTGCCGTATGAAGATACCCAGTGGGCATTGTGCGGTTTTGTTACAGAGGATTCTGTGTATGGATTGATTTCCGATGTTTATGAGAGAATTCTGGGAGCGATTCTGGGAAGTGCTCTGATGGCGGTTATTCTGGTTTATTTTCTTGTCCAGTATGCGACGGAACCGGTTTACCATCTGGTGGAGAGTGTACGAGGCGGAGTGAAGGGAATTCACGGATTTTCAGAAGTCAGGTATTCAGGAGCTTGATGAGCTCCATAAAGTGATAGAGAATCTGACGGATACCCAGATGCAGACAGAGAATCAGCTTCTGGAGGAAAAGGAGCGCTATCGGATTGCAGTAGAAAGTTCCCAGGATGCCTTTTTTACCTACAAATGTAAGGAAAAACTGCTGGAAATAGTTAACAGTAAAGGCAATGACGGTGTATGGGACTGCGGAAAGCATCCGGAATTTCTTGATAATGACAGTATCCATCCGGCAGATAAGGCAAAGCTGGTGAACGCAGTAAAAAGCTCAGACGGCGTTCTGGATGTTGACTTTCGTCTGCAGCATGCCAATGGAGAATTTCAGTGGGTAAATCTATCCGGAAGCATTACTTTTGATGAGAATAAAGAGCGCAGCAGGGTCGTTGGCTGTATTCACAATGTGCATCAGCACAAGCTTCTGGAGCAGGCGCAGAAAAGAAAGCAGATTTATGACTCCATTACCTCTTTTTACCGCCTTGGAAGCGGACTGGAAGTTGTGGAAACACTGTGTCGGGATGACCCGGAAGGAGTACTGGTACTTCTGGAAATCCAGCAGTTTTCCAAAATCGATGAGCGCTATGGCCTGATCTTCGGAGATATTATCCTGGAGCAGTTTGCCGGTCTGCTGGCGAAGCGCTTCCAGGAGGACGGTTTAAACGGTGGTATTTATATCAGGGCTGGTGCAGACCAGATGCTGGTATGGCTGCCGGTATGTACGACCGGACCGATCGTGAGAAGTGTGCAGGGACTGGAAAAGGAGTTTGGGCGCTTACAGATGAGAAGCATCTGTCCCTTTCCCTGAAATGTGGAATCGCAGTTACAGGCAGCAGAAATTCGCTGTCTGAGGCACTTGAACAGACGAAGACTGCTCTTACAGCTGCACGTCATGGAAAGCAGGAAATCATGTTCTATGAGGAGCTTTCAACGGTGGAAAAAGCCTGTGCGGTTGATGTGGCATTTGCGGAGGTGGCTTCTCTGGAACGTCTGAAGGAAATGACACTTTCCTCTATAGCTCTGAACCTGTTTGACAGAGATGGTGATACTTCTGTGGTTCTGGATATTCTGGCGTTGAAGCTGCAGGAGAAATACCATCTGACAGACATTGTGATCACCCATTTCAACGGGGAATATATGGTAAATAACCTGCTGTACTGCTGGAAAACCTGGGAGAAAAAGGATGGCTGGGACGGTATGGTCCACTGTTCTGAGAAGCAATACCAGCACTTTGTGGAGACACAGGAAATGCAGCAGCTTCTGACTTCCGGGGAAAGCATATGGAAAGAGCCGCTGATTCAGCCTTTTGCTTCAGGCAGAAACGATATTGTATTCCATATGACAGATAACGGACAGTATTCCGGAAGTATTGTATTCCGGGACATTGACCAGGATGTTCTGGAGGAAAAAAGAAGAGTGTAAGTGTCTGGAAGAAATCAGCGCAATTATTCAAAACCGGTTGAATCTGGAGCGTCACGATCTTTCTGCCAAGGCGAAATCGGATTTCCTGGCCCGTATGTCTCATGAGATCCGTACTCCTATGAACGGTATTATAGGTATGACGGAGATTGCATTGAAAGATGGACAGACTGAGGAGCGGCGAATCGATTGTCTGAGAAAAATCGAGTACTCCTCGGAATATCTGCTTGGACTTATCAACGATATTCTGGATATGTCCAAGATTGAGAGCGGAAAGATGAGGCTGATCGAAGAAAAATGCAATCTCATGGAGATGATACAGGGACTTCGTCCTTTGCTGGAAGCGAAGCTGAACGAAAATAACATTCAGTATATAGCAGATATCCAGCTGAAAAACCATTGGTTTATGGCAGATTCCCTGCGGCTGAACCAGGTTCTGGTAAATCTTCTGGGAAATGCGCTGAAGTATTCCAGACCAGATGGACATGTGTGGCTGACCGTTCGCGAGACAGAAGAAGAGAAAGGCTTTTCCAATCTGTATTTTCAGGTCAGGGATGATGGAATTGGAATTGCACCTGAGAAACAGCAGCTTATTTTCCGGCAGTTTGAGCAGGCGGATAATTCTGAAAATGCAAGAAAACAGGGCACTGGTCTTGGTCTTGCCATCAGCAGAAGAATTGTGCGGATGATGGATTCCGATATTAAGTTGGAAAGTGAGCCTGGTAAGGGAAGCAGCTTCAGCTTTAACGTGAAGCTTCAGCCGGTAAGCGGAGAGAAGACTACGGTCACCAGCCAGCCGGAGGAGATCAGCTTCCCGGGAAAAAGAATCCTGGTGGTTGAGGATAATGAGCTGAATATGGAAATTATCTGTACGATTCTTGAAAATTACGGAATTAAAACCGAGCAGGCAGTTAACGGAAAAGAAGCTGTGCGGCGCATGGAAGAATCCGTTCCCGGATATTACGATATGATCTTTATGGATATTATGATGCCGGAAATGGACGGACTGGAAGCAACCCGGACCATCCGGAATCTGGATCGTGAGGATTGCAAAAAGATTCCGATTTACGCAATGAGCGCCAACGCTTTTGACGAGGATGTGAAACGTTCCCTGGCAAGCGGTATGAACGGACATCTTTCCAAGCCTGTGAATCTGCAGGTGCTGGAGAAAACGCTGCAGAAAGTGCTGGGATAAAATAAATGGTTTTTAATTGCATCTTTGTGCAATATCATTGAATGTTTGTGATAACCCCCGGTTCGTTTTTAAGT
>ENA-OPYU01000526-OPYU01000526.1-human-gut-metagenome-genome-assembly--contig:-NODE-526-length-15214-cov-6.607079_pt1 | contig 15214 bp, 17 predicted proteins | sample MGYA00242637_ERZ504482 | MGnify/ENA primary metagenome ERZ504482 (study PRJEB26092, sample SAMD00036237) | human gut metagenome | host: Homo sapiens | study: EMG produced TPA metagenomics assembly of...
TTACAAGGTCAGTACCTTCGAGAACGGATTCTCCTTTACTTACATTGATTGCGGTGATCTTGCCGTCTTTGTCTGGTCTGTTTCTCCTTGCTGATTTCCAGCTCATCTCCACCACAACGCAATGTTTTTTCTGATTTCGGAAACATACTTCAAATTTACCAGATAACACTGATTGCATTTTACAAAATGCCAGTCTTCCAGCTCTTCCTGCACGTCCTTTAATGCTCCGCGAATCGTAAATACTCCTGCTTTCGTGTGATAGTGGAGCATCCGGTTATGGATCTCTACATAATAGATCTCTCTGCTGTCCAGAAATTTCGCCCCATCCGGAAGATTCAGACAGATCCTTTTTCCTTCCCGGTTTTTCACTCTTCCCACAGCTCTTGTAAAACGCATGGAAAAGGTATAATAGTTGAGCGGTTTTAAAATGAAATCCAGCGCATCTACTTCGTAGCCCTTGATCGCATACTGCGCCATATTCGTGATAAAAACAATCACTACCTCCTTATCCAGCCCCCGTATCTTCTGAGCTGCCTCCATACCATTTAGATGAGGCATTTCGATATCCATCAGAAGAATATCAAATTTTTGATAATTCTGAACCAACTCTCTGCCGTCCTGAAATGCTGTAGTCTGAATCTGGAGATCATATTCCTTTGCATATCTGCCCACCATTTCCTGTATCAATCCACGATACTCTGTTTCATCTTCTACAACAGCTACATGCAGCATCCTCTGCCTCCTTTGCTATAAAATATCATTTCCTGACTTGGTTTCTTATAAGAGTATTATTATACCACAATCTTTTTTGAAGATGTACCCCCCTAAATATTGCCGGCATGAATTCGTTTTCATCCCACTTGACATCTATCGGGAAACCCGTCACAATAAAGGTATACCCATCCGGGCATCCCGTAATACATGCCTGCGGCGGGCGGACTTTGTCCGATAAGGTATCAAAAAACGATTTAGATGCGTGGCTCACATTTCTCAGCGAGTATAATCCGGAAATAATCGTCCAGCTAATCAAACAATATCCGAAGTTTATTTCTATGTACCGGGAGATTTATGAGCTTTGCAGGAATGTGGAGAAAGTTATGGGATTGTTTTCAAAAGAATTACAAATATTGGATAAGAATACCGTGCAGTACATGATCGATCAAATGCAGGATACGATCGATGAACAACAGAATACTATTGCTCAAAAAAAGTGAGTTGCTTGCATCTCAGGAAGTTCTTTTGCAACAAAAAGGAAAAAGAACTTGAGCAGCTTAAGAAACAGTTAGAAGAACAACGTAATTTGTAAGGAGTGCCACTTTTATGGATTTTTACACCGCAAAAAGACAATTCAACAATTATTTAAAAGACTACGACTGCCACAATGACAAATCCGTTTAAAGATCGTACACACTTACGGCGTTGTAAAAGAAAGTACTGACATTTCAGCCCGTATGCGGTTATCTGAGGAAGATACCACACTTGCAAAGATGATCGCCCTGCTGCATGATATCGGACGTTTTTGAGCAGTTAAAACGCTTCGACAGCTTTCTTCCGGACACGATGGATCATGCCGCTTACGGTGTGAAAATTCTGTTCAATAATGATAATGGAGAAAACCTGATCCGCAGGTTTGTTCCAGAATCAGATTTTGACGAAATCATCCGTATTTCCATTGCCAAACACAGTGATTTTAAGCTGGATGGAATTTCCGATGCACGTACTTTACTTCATGCAAAGATCATCCGGGATGCCGATAAACTGGACAACTGCCGTGTAAAACTGGAAGACAGACTGGAAACTTTTATGGATACTTCCGCAGAGGAAACAGGCGCCTCTGCGATTTCTCCAAAAGTAAGAGATTCTATTTTACGTCATGAATGTATCCTGTCCTCTGACCGGGTAACACCGATGGATTACTGGATTTCTTATCTTGCTTACTTTTTATGATATTAACTTCCGGGAAAGTCTGGATATCATCGAAGAGCAAAACTATATTCCCAAAATCATTGCCAGGATCCCTTATACCAATCCGGAGACAAAAGAAGTGATGAAACGCGTGGAAGAAGAATTGATCGAGTATGCCCGGATCGGACTTATCTCTTCCTGTCCATAATCTTACAATACACCATCCCGGCCAGCGTACTCACTGTTGTCGCCACAATCCCCGCACCTACAATTGCCGCCGGATTCACACTTCCATACTGACTCCGGTAGGCGATCACATTGATCGGGATCAACTGCAGCGAAGAGATATTCATGATCAGAAATGTGCACATTTCATTGGATGCCACGCCGGGCTTTCTTGCCTTTCCCGGCGCTCTTTTCATCCTTCTTTCCTGTTCTAATTCGGCCAGTGCCTGCATTCCCTGAAGTCCGGCAGGCGTTGCCGCCCAGCCAAGCCCCAGAAAATTTGCAATAAAGTTTGTTGTAATATACTGATTCGCCTGATGCTCTTTCGGAATATCAGGAAACAAAAATCGGATCAGCGGTCTCACTTTTTTTCGATGCCATCTCAATAATTCCCGCCCGGGACGCAATTTCCATGATTCCCATCCAGAATGCCATCACTCCCACCATTGTAATACACAAGGTTACTGCATCTTTTGCAGAATCCAGAGCTGCATTCGTGATATCGGGCATTTTTCCGGTGAATGCACCATATATGATTCCGATTATAATCATTCCTGCCCACAGATAATTCAACATCTTTTATTTTTCTCCCTGCCACATATATTTTTCTACCAGTTCAAACGGTGCCGGTCCTACATCCAGTACTGCCTTATGAAATTCTTTCTGGGAAAAATTCTCGCCTTTTTTTTGCGACCCATTTTTTCTTTAATTCCAGAAATTCTACATAGCCGATATAATACTTCAGATAATTTCCCGGAGATCCAATGATCAGATCATAAATCTGATTTACGATCTCCGCACTTCCGACTCCATATTCTTTGAAAAATTTTACAGTATCCATCCGATTCCACCCATCATAATGAATGCCCATATCTGCCAGCGCATACAATGCCAGCAAAATGGAACTGTTTTTCTGAAGCAGAACCGCCTGCTCTCTGGTAAGAGAATCTGCCAGATAGTAGGAACCCATTTCCGCATACGTTGCCCAGCCTTCTACATATCCGCCAAAATTGAAAATACTGCGCAGTGGATCCGGCTTTGTCGATGCGTAATAAACCGTCTGATACAGATGCCCCGGATACCCCTCATGGGCCAGTGTTGTATACAGTGTCAGCTTATTACCCATCTGGGCCTGATTGACATAGATGACATTTTCTTCTGTGTCATCCAATGCCGGTATCATATAGAATGCCGGACTTAGATGTGCTTCCATGGCTTTTGGCACATATTTTACTTCTACACTCGTCTGGGGAAGTTTTGGGAACGTCTTCTGAATATCCAGACTCAGGCTGTTTAATATTTCTTTTGGATCGGTAGATTCCATCACTGCTGTTTCCTTTGCCTGTTCTGCTGTCAGTCCGATCACAGCTTTCATTGCCGCCAGATCATCTTTCATTTGATTCTTTGTCAGTTTCTGTAATTGAGGAACTGTTCTTGCAGATCCTGTGGACGCCTGCACTGTCAGTTCATAATATTCTTTTCCGTTTGGCAGATAACAGAGTCCTTCTTCGTTCTTACCGGAATCTTTCAACTCCACCACGGTTTTAATCAGCTGCTGATAGGCCGGCAACACATAGGTCTGCAGCATATATGCATTTTTCTGGATATAATCACTTTTCTCCGATTCGGACAGATCTGTAAGCTTCTGGATCCGATCAACAAACGTGGAAATCAGATAGTTGGAGTCTCCCATATCAATGAATGCCTGACACTGTTCAATTACGGTGTCCGCCGTATAGCTTGCCATAAAAAGCCCTTTTTGTGCCTTTTCCTGTTCAAATGCGATCAGGGAATTAAAATAATCGGGTGTTGTTTTCATCAACTCCAGATAAGCATCCACATCTTCTTTGCTTTGAAACTGATATTCTGACAACAGTACCGGAATCTGTGTCTGCACACCGCTGACTGTCCCCATGGGCTCTTCATACAGCAGATAATCACTTTCTTTTTTAGATAACTCCAGATAATAATCCAACACATCATATGTAAGCCTGTTTTCCCTTGATAATTTCCGATAGGAAAATCGTTTCAATGCCGCCTGTGTATTTTCTGTGGAAATTTTTCGGGTTCCTTTATCCGTATTAAAATATCCGAATGTAACCGGGGAATCCTGAATCCCATACTGACCGGGATCTTTGAGTGTATAATGCAGACTGACCGTATTTGACGCCACTTCCTGACAAAATAAGGTTTCGGTAAACTTTCTGAACTTTTTATTCTGGATTTCTGAAGACTGCCCGTGACATCCTGACAATATCACAGACAACAGCAAAGTAAGAACAAGAATGATCGAGATGACTTGCTTTTTTGTGCTCTTTCGCAAACGATCTGACATGGCAAACTCCCAAAATCGATTTTGTTTTATCTTATGAGTTCTTGAGGGATGTTATTCTCTGAAACCGCATATAGATTTAAAAATCTGATTTTATTTTGGAGTCAGCCATGAATCTTTTTCTCTACCTCACCAATTTTATTGTCCCGTTTCTGATCCTTGCCATCATCGTCTATGGACTTCTGATGAAGATCAACGTCTATGAACATTTCATCAAAGGTGCCCGAAACGGATTTTTTAACCGTTCTCAAGATCATGCCCACACTCATCGGACTTATGGTGGCAGTGGGTATTCTCCGCGCTTCCGGGTTTCTGGAGATGATTTCCTCCTGTATCGGGCAGTTTACTGCTGCCATTGGATTTCCCGGAGAACTGGTTCCTCTTACGGTTGTCAAAATGTTTTCTTCCTCAGCCGCTACCGGACTTCTTCTGGATCTCTATAAAGAATTTGGTACGGATTCTCTGATCGGACTGATCGCATCCATTTCCATGTCCTGTACAGAGACCATCTTTTATACTATGAGTGTCTATTTCATGACCGCAAAGATCAAAAACTCCCGCTACACACTGACTGGAGCGCTGATTGCCACCTTCGCCGGACTTGCAGCCAGCGTGGTCCTGTCTCAATTCATGCTGCAATAGATTGTTTTGCAGGTTTGAATATGGTACACTGATGTTAGACATAAGGAGGTGTTCTGATGGCGAGTATTACTCTTGAAAATCTGAACAAGACATATCCCAACGGATTTGTATCTGTCAAAAATCTTTCTTTGCATATAGAAGACGGAGAGTTTGTTACCTTTTTCGGACCAAGCGGCTGCGGAAAATCCACCATACTTCGCATGATCGGTGGTATGGAGGATATTACATCCGGTGAAATCTATCTCGGAAAAGATCTGCTCAACGATATTCTGCCCCGTGACCGTAGTCTTGCCATGGCGTTTCAGAATTATCAGCTCTATTCTCACTTAAACGTGTATGACAATATCGCGCTTGGACTGCGCCTTCGCAATCTTCCGCGGCAGATTATTGACAGCCGTGTGAAAATGGCAGCACATTTTTTCAATATCACGGACATTCTTGAGAAAAAGATCCGGGTGATCAATGAGGCGCAGAAACAACGCGTTGCACTTGGACGTGCTGTTGTATGCAAACCAAAAGTCCTTCTGGTCGATGAAGATTTTGCCCGACAGAACGAACATCGCAGAAAAGAAATGATGCGTGATATCCGGCGCATCAACAAAGAGCTTGGCATTACAGTCCTCTATGTAACTAACAAGCGGGGAGAAACTGAGATTGCAGGACAAAAAGTAATCTCCATGAGAGACGGAGAGATTGTGGATATCAAAAAATCTGAATCACATAAGCTCATCGTACAAAAAAGGAACGCAGAAATCTTTCCTGATCCCTGCGTTTCTTTTTTTTTTTATTTTCTGCTTTCCAGATATTGGTAAATATCCCGCTTGGACACTCCCCTGTCCTTTGCGACAGCTTTCATTGCTGATTTCTTATCCATTCCCTGTTTTGTGTATACTTCCATGTGATCTTCAATGGTCATTTCTTCCCACTGTTTTCTCTCCTCTTCCCGGGCTTCTTCCCGGCTCTTCCCCTCGATCACCAGAACACATTCCCCTTTTGGAGGATTTGCCTCATAATGAGCCACTGCTTCTTCCAAAGTCACTGCAAGAGCTGTCTCATGACGTTTTGTCAACTCCCGGCATACGGTAATCTTCCGGTTTCCAAGCCGCTCCAGAAACAATTTCAGAGTCTTTACAAGACGATGAGGTGCTTCATATACGATCATAGTCCTCGTTTCAGTCTCCATCTCCTTTAAAATCTGTTCCCGCTCTTTTTTATCCGATGGCAAAAATGCTTCAAATGCAAATCGTCTGGTAGACAGCCCGGAAATTGTCAGCGCCGTAATACAGGCTGCTGCCCCCGGAAGAGATGTTACCGAAATTCCGGATTCATAGCACATCTTCACGAGTTCCTCTCCGGGATCCGAAATTCCGGGCGTTCCGGCATCTGTGATCAAAGCGATATTCTGTCCTTCCAACAGCTTTTCTACCAGCTTTCTTCCTTTTTCGTATTTATTGTATTCGTGATAACTGGTCATTGGTGTCTGTATCTCAAAATGATTTAACAGCTTGATACTGTTTCTTGTATCCTCCGCTGCGATCAGATCCACTTCTTTGAGTGTACGGATCACACGAAAAGTCATATCCTCCAGATTTCCGATTGGAGTTGCACACAAATATAACGTTCCTGTCATGCTGTTTCCTTTCTCTCACCCTCACCGGGTATACATAATTATAGGCGGTTCGATCGTTACCCTCGGTTTTCCGCCTCGAAGACCTTCGATCAGCACCATCGTAGGTTCCTTATCAATATAAGGATGCACAAATCGGATCCGCTTCGGTTCGATCTTATATTCACTCATCTTCGTCAGAATCTCTGCCAGACGAAACGGTTTGTGTATCATATAAAACCGCCCTTTCCCGTCCGCAAGTAATTGTTTGCTCTCTCGTAAAATATCATCCAGAGTACATAAAATCTCATGCCGTGCGATCGCTTTGGCATCTCCCGGATTCTGCAGACCATGCTGATTCAGCATATACGGTGGATTGGTCACGATCACATCAAAAAAAAGTCGGCTTGAATAACGCTGCCGCCTCTTTGATATCTCCCTGCACAATCTCAATTTTTTCCTGCAAATGATTCCACTCTATACTTCTTCGCGCCATATCAGCACTTTCTTTTTGAATCTCAAGTCCGATAAAATGCTCTCCCCGGGTCTTTGCAGACAATAAAATCGGTAAGATCCCGGTTCCGGTTCCCAGATCCAGAACCTTCTCCCCCGGTTTGACCCTGGCAAAATCAGAAAGCATCACCGCATCAATCCCAAAACAAAATCGTTCCGGATCCTGGATAATCTGAAGCCCATTAAGCTGCAGATCATCCAGACGCTCTCCGGATTTTAAATTATTTGTCATCTAATCTTGACGCTCCTTCTCCCTTTTCCAGTTCCGCGAGCTTGCGCATCTCTTCTTTTGAGACCTTCGCTTTTCGCTTACGCGGACGGAATTTTAATTCTTCCGCCTGATATTCCCTGATTTCTTTTTCATCGTTTTCCAGATTTACAACTACTTTCACCAGTTTTCTCAGAACACTTAAGGAATGGACCGTTCCTGTCAATCCATCTGAAGTCGTAACCGTATCTCCTACTGACGGAAGCTGGCTGTTTAATTCTTCATAAGTCTCTTCCTCGTTCGTCAGACAGCACATCAGCCTTCCGCACACTCCGGAAATCTTGGTCGGATTCAGGGACAGATTCTGCTCTTTTGCCATCTTAATGGAAACTGCAGCAAACTCGGACAAATACGTGTGACAGCATAATGGTCTTCCGCAGATTCCGATTCCGCCCCGGATCTTCGTCTCATCTCTTACACCGATCTGACGCAGCTCGATCCGAATGCGAAATACTGCTGCCAGATCTTTTACCAGCTCACGGAAATCGATACGCCCGTCTGCTGTGAAATAAAACAGCACTTTATTGTTGTCAAATGTATATTCCGCATCGATCAGTTTCATCTCCAGACCATGCTTTCTGATCTTTTCCAGACAAATCTGAAATGCTTCCTTTTCTTTCTCTCTATTTTTCTCTTCTGTCTTCTGATCCTGCTCTGTGGCGATCCGAATGACAGACTTCAGCGGCTGTATCACCTCTTGATCTTTTACTTTTCTGGTTCCGATCACAACCTTTCCATACTCTACACCGCGCGCAGTCTCCACAATCACGTGGTCTCCCTGTTTGATCTCAAACTTTCCCGGTGAAAAATAGTAGATTTTTCCGGCTGTCCGAAACCTTACTCCAATCACTTTTGTCATTCTATCAGTTCTCCTTTATTGTCAATAAAAGCAATTCCATCGTCAGTTCAAAATTGACATTTGCTTTTAGTCTGGCCTTTGCCTTTTCAATTCCGTCCAGAATATTCTCGATTCCCTCGTAAGAGCTCTTGCTTGCCCGGTCCTTGATAAATCTGAGCTGATCAGAAAATACGACCTGATCCACATTCTTTGTGGCTTTATAGATCAGCACATCCCGATACCATACCGAGATCACATCCAGATAGTCTGTGATATTCATCTTATAAGAAACCACTCGTTTTACGGCTGCCTCCAGCGCATCCACATCCATGTCATTGATCTCACGCAGCAGATGAACTGCCTCTTCCTTGATCTCATTAAAATGCTCTGATGTCGCAAGCATGATCGCACGTCCCATATTCCCCTGCGCAAACGCCACGCACACATCTGCTTTATAATCCGGAATCTCCATCTGTTCCATCAGATATTTTTTGATCAGCTGATCTTTGATATTTCTCAGCTTCAGCATTACACATCTGGAACGGATCGTCGGAAGAAGAATCTCCGCATTCTCTGTCAGAAGCAGGATCACCGCATAAGCCGGCGGCTCCTCGATCGTCTTCAACAGCGCATTCTGCGCCTGTACACTCATCATATCTGCATCTGGTACAATATAGATCTTATATTTGCTGCTGTATGGCTTGATCACAATATCATTGTTGATCTGCTCTCTGATGTCATCAATACTGATCGTATTTGGTTTTTCGTGTGTCACCCTGATAATATCCGGCTGATTATTCGATGCTGCCTGTTTGCAGGACTGGCACTTTCCGCATGCGTCTCCGTCTTCATCCCGGTTCTGACACTGCAGGCTCATAGCGAACAAATTTGCCAGAAGTCGATTTTCCGGAACCCTTTTTCCCCATTCAAAATATATGCATGGGAAACCTTATCTGTTTTTACCGCATTTTCAATATACTGTATTATATTTTTGTGTCCAACCACGTCTTTTAAAACTGCTCATATCATCACCTGCTGTCTTTTCTTGAATTCCTTCTGGTTACTGTTTCAGTATAGCATAATTTTGATGTAAGATATACCCAGATTCCTGCAATTGCACGAAAAAAACAGCAGAAGTCTCCTTCCGCCGTCTTTCTTATATTCTGATCCCGGTGTCACCGTCAAACAAGTGCAGTTTATCATTTCTGAGACAAAAAGAAATCCTGTCTCCCCGTCTATATGGTGTGTCTGCATTTGTCCTCAATGCCACATCCTTCCCTTCGTATGTAAAATAAAGATAGGTTTCTGCACCGAGCATTTCATACACCAGAACCTCATGCTCTGTTCCTTCCTCTGTAAGTACCAGATCTTCCGGACGCACACCTACTGTGATCACCTCACCCATATATCCCTTTCGGAAAACTCTTTCGGCATCTTCTTCTGTCAGATTGACCGCAAAATCTCCAATCTGAAGATAGGTTCCATATTCTCCGCCTCTGCAGCATTTCCCCTGAAAGAAATTCATAGGCGGCATTCCGATAAAACCTGCCACAAATGTATTTGCCGGACAGTTGTAAAGTTCTTCCGGTGATGCGACTTGCTGAATCACTCCGTCTTTCATCACTACAATCTTTGTTCCAAGTGTCATCGCCTCTGTCTGATCATGCGTCACATAAATAAACGTCGTTTTCAGCTTCTGGTACAACCTCAGTATCTCCGCCCTCATCTGTGTTCTTAATTTTGCATCCAGATTGGACAATGGCTCATCCATCAGGAAAATTCTTGGATTCCGTACAATTGCACGTCCCATTGCCACTCTCTGCTTCTGCCCGCCCGAAAGTTCTCCCGGCTTTCTGTCCAGAACCCCTTCGAGTCCAAGAATCTTTGCCGCTTCCTCCACCTTCTGTCTGCGTTCTTTTTTCGGTACCTTTTTCAGCCGGAGGCTATATGCCATATTCTCAAATACGGTCATATGCGGGTACAGTGCATAATTCTGAAACACCATTGCAATATCTCTGTCGCATGACTGTACCTGATTCATCATTTTTCCATCGATCAGAAGCTCCCCGTCGGATATTTCCTCCAATCCTGCGATCATCCGCAGCGTTGTCGATTTTCCACATCCGGAAGGACCTACGAAAATCACAAACTCCTGATCCTTGATCTTAAGATTAAAATCCTGTACCGCAACTACTTTGTCTTCATATTTTTTATATACATGTTTCAACTGAATCTCAGCCACAGCAATGCCTCCTTAATATCTATATCTGTTCCAATAATTGCGGAAGTTCTCCCACAGAATTTAATATATAATCTGCTTCCCCGCAAAAATCTGCTTCCTGACTCACTCCGCTTAAAACACCAATGGCAACTCCCCCGTTTTCTCTTGCAAAACGAATGTCATTATATGTATCTCCAACCACTGCGATTTCCTGCGGCTTCAGTCCGAATTTTTTCTGAAATTCCAGAAACATATCTGCTTCCGGTTTCGGGCGCAGGACACCATCATCCGCTCCCACATAATCAAATTTTTCCAGTACCTCCAGCCGTTTCAGACAGTTTTTTGCAGACGGCACAGTATCTGCTGTTTCAAGTCCAATCCAAATGTTTCTCTGTTTCAGCGAATCAAGGACTGCTTTAATGTCCGCTGTTTCCACATACTGTGCCTGACTTTCCGTCACATATTCAGCAAACAGCCGCTCCAGCTGCATCCTCACTTTTCGGCTGTCCAGATAAATCTGCTCCCTTGAAAGTTCATCCGTAATATCCAGAGCAATTTCTGAATAGGACTTATACGCAAGCCCGCCATAAGGATCGATTTCTCCATTCTCGATTCCCATAGCATAAAACACACGTTCCTTCACTTCCTCCGAAAGCTCATTTTCTTTTAAAAACTGTATTACGACCGCTTTTGCCGCACCCAGCCATAAGGAAAAAAAGTCAATCAGAGTTCCATCTTTATCAAATAAAATACCTTTAATCATCTGTTAAACCTTCTGTCTCTCCTTTGATTTCTCCGAAAGTGATCCTCTCCGGCTCTTTCTTTCCTCGGAATACCGGATTTACATATCCCAGAAATTCTTTTTTCTTTGTTCTGACTTCCAGTCTGATCCACTGCCAGGACGTATTTTCCAGAATCAAGTGTGTCTCTACATGATATTTTCCGTTTTCAGACGAACTGACCGACAGTTCCACATAATTTCCATTCATCACAAGAAATGCTTCCGGTTCTTCTGTCAGTCCCAAAATTTCCGCCCGATATGTAATCTCACACTTCTTTGCAGTGATCTCATCTCCCGGAAGACAGTTCTGACCATCCACCTTGATTTTTGGCTCTATTTTGCAGAATCTGGTCACACACAGATGTCCCTGCCTTACTGCATTCATCAGATTTTTCGGACTTAATCCGTCACAAAATACCCATGTTGCGGGATCTCCCACCGCAGACGGAAGGCTTGCCCCTTCATAAAATTCATCCTCCAGATTGTGAGAATCACTTCCTCCCACTCCGAACACACGAATTCCTTCATTCCATACTTGATCCAAAAAATCGAATTGCCATATCATTAGATCCTGGTCCATCCGGATACGTCGGATCATTGATGATCTCCATACAGTTGATATCCCGCAGGTCTGTATTTTCAAACTGCCACTTCCAGATGGTCAGAAACGGATGATTGATACTGCGAATCCATCCTTTTTGTTTTGCTTGTGCTATCGTCTGATCCATATACGTATCTATGACCTCTTCTCCGTTATGCTTCACGATCTCCAGAATTTTCTCCGGCATTTCCGTAATTCCAAACAGATTCATGTGTCCTTTATCTGTCGTTACCTCAATTCCGGGAAGCACACAGAGTGAAGTCTTACACCAGCCGGTATGCATCAGATTATGTTCTGTCGGCACATAAAAATCCAAACCGCTTTCCTCTGCTCTTTCAGAAGCATGCCCGATCGTCTCTTTTCCGTCAGACAACCTCGTATGCGTATGAAAATCACCCTTATACCATCCGGATTCCGGACAAAATACGTTCTCCCAACGATAGCATTTTTTCCGAGACATGAAGTCCGTTTTTCCCCCCAGCATTCTCCGCCGATCGGATCAGAAACCACATCTTTCCGGTCCGAAACTGTCAGTACAATTTCTCCGGTTTGTTCTCCCAGCTTCTGCGCAACATATTCTGTAAAAATACCGATTCCGATTTTCCATGTTCCGGGATAAATCTCTCCCGGAACACCTCCTATCGTTGTATCTTTTGTACTTTTTCCGATTCCCGGGTTCTGCTGCCCATATCCCAGCAGCTTCTGAAACCGAATTTCTTTTTTTGGGATCTTCCAGAAACAAGAATGCCATATACCGAAATTCTTCGGGCATTTCTATCATCATCTGAATGTGTTCTGTTCCTTCTGGAATTTCAATCCATTTTTCCTGAATATTTTTTTCTTCTTTTCCGATTTTAAATCTAATCTGATCTCTCATTTTATAATGCATCCAATGCTTCCTGTGCTGTTTTCTGTGCTTCATCCAGAGCTTCCTGTGCAGGTACGTTTTCCAACTCTACCTTATCCGCTGCAATTGACAGGGCATCCAGAATCTTTCCTCCTGTCGGATCCTGAAGAGCCGGTGTTCCGTGAGATGCCTGCTGAAGCGGAACCAGTGCCTGAGGATTTTCTTCTGCATAAGACTTAAACTCTTCTACTTCCTGTGTAGACTCACGTACTGCCACATATCCTGTGCCCATGGACCATTTTGCCTGATTTTCCGGAGTTGTAAAATATTTCATAAACTCATAAACACCTTCTTTTTCTTCATCAGAAGAATTCTGAAGCATCACAAGCTGCAGTGCATCTGCCGTTGGTGCTGAAGGGTTGTCGTTAAATCCAGGCTGTTCCATGGCTCCCACAATGCTAAAGTCCAGATCTGCCTGATCTCCGGAAGAACCTGTATAACCGCCTGCTTTATTCTGCAGAACGTCGTCAATCGTCGTGTACCAGTATTCCCAGCCCTGTCCACCGGAATTTACTTTCATGATCTTGTCATCGTGAATCCATGTACGGAAGCTCTCCCATACCTCTACCCATTCGTCTGAATTGATCATCACTTTTTTCCCATCCTCACTCAGAAGAGAGGCTCCGTTGCTGAGTGCTGCATCAATCAGATTTCCTGAGCCCCACATTGGCTCCCAGCCCACAAAGGAACCATCAGAAGCTGTCATTTTCTCTGCTGCCGCTGCAAGATCCTGCCAGGTCTTGATCGTTGCCGGGTCAATTCCCGCTTTTTCAAATGCCGCTTTATTGTAGTACATCACCTGTGTTGTACCATATGCAGGCAGTGCAAACAATTTTCCGTTCTCATCCTCCCCCTGCTCATAAAATACCGGCAGATAATCATCTTTTTCAAAGGAATCATCTTTTTCTACATACTCATTGATGTCTGCAACCAGATTTTTTTCAGAAAGATTTCTGGATTTATCTGTATCCAGAAGTGCCATGTCCGGAGCTTTCTTTCCTGCAATCCCTGCCTGCAGTTTTTCATAAGTCTCTGTATAATCCGCCTGTGTTGTTGTCTTAACTTCATATTTGTCCTGAGACTCATTGAATGCATCTACAATGTCCTGAAATACATTGACTGCTGTTTTTCCCCCGGAATACCAGAGATCCAACTGAATTTTTCCATCTGCCGTCTTTGTCGTTTCTGCAGCCTTTGCATTGTTTCCACATCCTGTCACCAGGGACATTCCAAGTACACAAACTAATAATGCTGATACAATTCTCTTTTTCATTTTCTTTTTTCTCCTTCATGCATCGTATGTCATTTTTTCTTTGCTTTCTTTATGTAAAAAAGGAATTATCCTTTCATACCCGTATCTCCGCCGATTCCATTGATAAACCACTTTTGCGTAAATGCAAACAGAATCAGAAGCGGCAGTACGATCAATGTACTTCCTGCCATGACCAGGGGCCATTCTGTTCCATAAGCACCGCCTTCTATAAAGAATTTTCTCAATCCCTGTGACACCATCATCTTCTCATCCGCATCTGTGATCAGAGAAGGCCACATATAACTGTTGTAGCAGGTAATAAAGTTCATCAGTCCAAATGTGATGAACGAAGATTTTGTCATCGGACACACGACCCGCCACAAAATCTTCCAGGAGCTTGCCCCGTCGATTCTTGCTGCCTCGATTAGTCCCATTGGAACCTGCATAAATGCCTGTCGAAGCAGAAAGATTCCGAAAATGCTGACACAGTTGGAAATGATCAGCCCTGTAAACGTGTTCAGCAGATTCCAGTTTGCCGGAATAATATAGCTCGGAATATATGTTGCTGCTGTCGGAAGCATATAAGTTCCCATGATGACTGCAAACAACGCTTTCTTGCCTTTAAAATTCATAAAAACAATCGCATAGGCGATCATCGCACCTGTTACGATCTGCAGCGCCAGCGTGATCACTGATACAAACAAACTGTTGCCGACATATCGAAGAAGCGGTGATTCAAAAATGACCTGGTAAAAGTTATGCCACTGGAATTCTGCCGGAAAAAATGAACGGACATCCATAATCCAATGTCATTTAGTTAAGATATTGAGTCGGCAGCCTCTTGCAGAGCAAGGTATATAAAAAATATATACCTTGCTCTTTTTTTTGGTAAAAAAATTCCTTGACAAATATAGAAAAAATTTTGCGGCGAAGCCACTTAAATGTATTACATTTTGGAGGTAACGCTTATGATATTTGCGGAACATGTAAAAAAATCAAATTGTCATCTTTAATCCATGAAATGGCGACCGCCCCATGGTTGTTTTCAAAAAATCCAGAAGTTGATTTTTCACGGAACAGAAAACTTGATTTTGTATCTACAATTCAATTTCTTCTTTCTATG
>ENA-OPYU01000527-OPYU01000527.1-human-gut-metagenome-genome-assembly--contig:-NODE-527-length-15204-cov-3.746899_pt1 | contig 15204 bp, 19 predicted proteins | sample MGYA00242637_ERZ504482 | MGnify/ENA primary metagenome ERZ504482 (study PRJEB26092, sample SAMD00036237) | human gut metagenome | host: Homo sapiens | study: EMG produced TPA metagenomics assembly of...
TATCTGAATCACTGCCAAAGAACACTAACGCATAGGGTGTCCATACAGACTAAGTTTCCCAGATTTGAAAAACTTGCAAGTCAATTAACGCATATAAAAAGCTATTTCCCATACCGATTCCCCCTCCTGGAAGGATGCTTTGCAGCCACAGTCCAAGCTCGCCCGGAAACACATTCGTTGCCAGCATAGGCAGAATACAGAACAGCAACGCAACTGCCAGGGCAGAGACCGTGCTGCGCATTTTGGTGGATAGGTACAGCGCAAAGCTGACAATAGCAAGAAACATTACGAAACTGGCTGCTAAATTTACCCACTGAGCTTCCCCTATGGTAAGATTTGGCAGGCTGGAAACAGAAAAAATGAATTGGATAGAGGTTTTGGTGCTTTCCCAGCCAAACAACGCATTTGTTATCAAAATCCATACAACGGAACAGAGTAAAAAGGCGCCTCCGCAAATCAGCAGTGCAGATAAAATTTTGCAGACTGCCATTCTCCTACGTCCATGTTTTGTACAGCGCAGAATGTCATCTGCTCCTGTCTGATAATCAGAGGTGAACACCGGCGCTGCAATTACCACACACAGAATGGTAATAATATAAATCAATAAAATCTGATAGTCCATGGAATTACTGGATATTCCCGAATAATACTGAAATGGTTTTTCTACTTCGTCATACATTGCAGTTGCTTTTTTCTGCGCTGACACAGAATCCGGCTGCTCCATTTTCAGAAGGGCTTCAGTACGTCTGGATGCTTTTTCATAATATTGTTCTGTGTCCTTGGGATTGATTTCTGTTAATGCCGGCGCAATACCAGTCTCTTCATCTGCAAAGGCTTCTCTGATTCCATGTACATAATCCCAGTATGGAAGCAGCCCTTTTGTGTCTGCCTCCTCCGGCAGTTCATAAGTATCTGTCACCCCATATTTGTTGAGACATTCCTGAAACGCTGCAAGCGCTGTCTTTACCTTTTCCGGCGTAACGTCACCTTCCAGGTCTGCGCGAATTTCCTGCAAATATTTCACAGCATCCACACCTTTTAGCCGAACTTCCTGTCCCCGCTCCCCTGTATAGGTAACTGATTCAAAGGTAACCGGAATATATGCCATGAAAATGGAACATAAAATTGCCACAGACAGTAAAATCCAGGTTAATCTTGTTGTGAGTACACGTTTTATTTCTAATCCTAAAAATCTCATTCTACTTCACCTCTTCTTTTTCAGAATCTACACTGCCCTCCTGGGGGAATAACCACAAATACAAATCCTCCAGCTTTGGCTCTGCCGGACAGGAATCTGGTATCAATGGAATCTCCGCCAAATAGCGCAGAGAGGTCATATCATGGTCTTCATTTCGCAAGTTTACTACTCGCATTTTCTGTTCATAGGAAAACGCCTCTCTGGTTGGGATCATGGCGCTCCAGACTTTTCCACTGACTAACTGGGTCAACTCATCCGTAGTCCCTGTCTCAATAATTTTCCCCTGTTTCATCACTGCATTTTCCGTTGCTATATACTCCACATCCGATACAATGTGAGTGGAAATCAGCACAATACGATTATGGCAAATTCGGACAACAGATTACGGAAACGAATTCGTTCTCCCGGGTCTAATCCGCTGGTAGGTTCGTCCAAAATCAATACCTTCGGATCATTTAACAGGGCCTGGGCGATTCCCACCCGTCGTTTCATTCCGCCGGAAAGCTTGCTGATTTTTTTCATTTTTGCACATCCGATAATGTAAGGCGTTCCAGCAATTCTCCGATTTTTTTCCTGGTGGTGGTTCTGGATAATCCTTTCAAAGATGCCACGTATTCCAAATAGGATTTCACAGTAAATTCCGGATAAAACCCAAACTCCTGAGGCAGATATCCGAAAATTTCCCTGTATTTCTCCTTTAATGTCCAAATGGGCAATCCATCATAGAGAATCTCTCCAGAGGTTGGCTTCACAATTCCTGCAATCATCCGCATAAGGGACGTTTTCCCTGCTCCATTTGCCCCAAGAAGCCCCCATACTCCCGGTGTCAGAGTAAGGGACACATTGTCAACTGCTTTTTTGTCTTTATAATGTTTGGAAATTTCTCTGATTTCTAATTCCATATTGACCTCCTGTTTTATTCATATACACACTGCTTTCCCTCGTGAAACAGCGCAAAACTCTGGTAAATGATACTTCCAGCCAGTATGATTACAATACCTCCTGTGAAAACTGTAAATTTCACCTGATAAAATTCCGGATAAACAAAAGTAACGCCTCCGAAAATGCCGCACAGGAACATGCACATGCCATAAGCCCATTTTTGAAAATGCACAAAAGTAACTTTCCTCAACAAGTAAATCCCGCCATTGAATGCCAGCAAAAATGGCAGACACAGACAGAAAATCGTCTGCCATACAGTAAGGCTTGAGCTTTTTGAAATCTGCCACACAATGCCAAAGAGCATGAGCAAATCCCCTGCACTGATTATGAAAATTCTGGCAAGAAGCAGCCTCTCAATAGAATATCTGGCAGTTGCTTCTATCTCCAACATTCCATATCTTTTTGCCCTATATAAAAACGGGATTGCTGATGAAAACAGAAAAATCCCAAAAATACCAGCTAAGAAAGCGAATCGTCTTGGTGTAAAAAAACGCGGAAATTCCACCCCTGTCATAAAATACACAAGCAGGAAAACAGCCAGAACCATACCTGTTTGTCCTATCCAGATTCGCATACCTGTCATCCGCATCTGTTCGAATAAAAATGCGCCAAATCCCTTTTGCTCCCTCTTTTGTTTTTTATTCAATTCCAATTCTGCCATGAGAATGGTTTTTTGCATTGCATCCTTTTCTTTTGCAGAAACTTTTCTTTCACCGGAGGGTTTCCCATAGTATGCACGAAGTCTCTCCTCTATCCTGTTCATTTTTTCCAGCCTCCCTTCTGCTTTCCATCCATCTGCTGAAATTCTGTTTTCAGTCTCTTTAGCAGGCTTCTTAATTTAGATTGCACTGTCCTAAGAGGAAGTCCCATGGTCTGTGCTGTTTCCCTGATGGTGAGATTTTGTCCGAACCGCAGCAACAGGATTTCCTGACTTTCCGGCTCCAGATTGCTGATAAGCTGCTGTAACCAGACATCATCCTCTGTCTTCTCAAACCCGGCTTCCGAATATCTCGGCTCCTGTTCCAGTTGCTCCAAATTGGTATCATCCTGGTACCTCTTCCGTGCCAGGTCAATGCAGGTATTTCTGGCAATTTTATAGATAAATGGACGAAATTCCCCCTTGAAGCCAGTGGTATCCAGATAACGCACTGCTTTCAAAAAGGTCTCCTGTGTGGCATCTTCTGCATACACTGCCCCGGATGTATGCCAGCTGCAGTACCGTAAAATATCAGCATAGTACATCTCAATCAATTCCCCAAGGGCGCCCTTGTCTCCATCTTCTATTTGTCTGATTAAATTTTTTCTCGCGCGTCAAAATATAATATAACCTCCTCATCTATTACAACGAATCATAGCATAGAAAATGATTTAAAAAACAAAAAAACTTGCAGAAAAATGCAAAATCGCAATTCCCTGCAAGTTTTCAATCAAATTCCTTTTATGGCCGAATAGCCACCTTAAGCACATGTTCTTTCCTGTTTTCAAAAATATCATACGCCTTTTCAATTTCCTTCAGCAAAAATCTATGAGTAATGAGCGGTGTAGTATCTATTTTCTTCTCCTCAATTAATTTCAGAATTTCATCACAATCACATCCATCCACACCCCCTGTCTTAAAGGTTAGATTCTTTCCATACATCTTTGGAAGGGGAAGTATCTGATTTTCTTCATAAAGTGCTACCACTGTTACAATGGCATTGGGGCGGGCGATTTTCCAGGCCAGCTCAAAGGTATGAGTTCCTCCCGCAACCTCAAGAACCCTGTCTGCCCCACCATGCTCACTGTGTTGTCTTACAAATTCCTTCACATCACACTCTGTGGGATCCACTACCAGCACCTGGGGATAATGTTCTTTTACAAAGGCAATCCGCACCGGATCTACTTCACATAATATAATTCTTTTCGGCTGTTTCAGCATCACACACAAAAGGGTGCAAATTCCGGTGGGGCCTCCTCCCAGAATCACTACCGTATCCTGCTCACTGATTTCTGAAATTCTGGCAGCCCAAAATCCTGTGGCAAGTACGTCTCCTACAAATAAAGCTTCTTCGTCTGTAATAGAATCTGCTATTTTATTTAACCCCTGATTGGCATAGGGAACGCGGACATATTCTGCCTGTCCTCCATCAATTCTGCAGCCCAGCGCCCAGCCGCCATTTTCATCTGTGCAGTTATTCACAAAACCTTGTTTGCAAAAGTAACATTCTCCACAAAAAGTTTCCACATTTACAGTGACTCTGTCTCCTGGTTTTACTTTTGTAACTTCCCTTCCTACTTCTTCCACAACACCAACCATCTCATGGCCTACTGTAATTCCAGGAACTGCTCTTGGCACTGCACCATGTTTGATATGAATATCACTGGAGCAAATGCTTGCCAGAGTCACCCGCACAATGGCATCCTGTTCCTTTAAAACCTCAGGTTTCTCTTTCTCTTCTAACACAAATTTTCCCTTTTCCTTATATGTATATGCCAGCATTATTTTCCCTCCCTTTGGTCTATGTGCATACATTTTTTTCCACGCACAAAGCTTCTGTAAGCAAGTCCGCAGAACAGTAAAATCATTATAGCATAAATCACCGGTACATACTCATAGCTTTTCAGATATATTCCTCCCAGCTTCCAAAATCTCTCATCAAATAAACTTTCGCAGCTTGCAAAAGGTCCCGGCAGCATAGAAGCAATTTTCCGCAGGGTTATCATCCAGGAAGGAATCATTTCTTTTACCACTGACAATAAACTTAGTAAAACCCCCACCAGAACCGGTCCAAAAGAGCTGTTCATTCTGGCAGAACAAAACATGACCACAGCCGCAAGAACAAGCAATGATATTTCACTGGCAAAAAAGAGCAGCAACAACATTTCACCTACCGTAAAAGGATAGCTGCTAAGTAAAAGAGATTCCATCATCTGTATTGGCGCATCAAGGCTTCCTGAACCGTAGATACAAATTTCCATTGCCAGGCTGGTAACAAAAGTAACCGCGCCCAGAAGCAGGGTAAAGGAAAATCCCGTTATCAGTTTCGCTGCCACCAGTTTCCCTCTTCCCTTTCTGGAAGAGCGCTGCAGCACATCCATGCCCGTACTGTATTCTTCTGCAAAAACCGGCGCCACACATACTGCCACTGCCATAGCTAAAACAATCATATTAGAAACCCAATACAGAGCAAATTTTTCATAGCTTTCACAATAGGAATAGGTAAATGGCGTAGCAATTCTCTCATTCTGCTCTCTGTGCGCCTGAATTTCACCAGAGCTAAATCCTGCTGCCTTCCAGGACTCCTCCATGCTTTCCTCTCTCCTGCTGTAAAAAATTATCTGCCTGCATTTCTTCCTGGAATCCAGGCGCAAGCCTTTCCACCCACCAGGAAAGAAGCTGTGCAGATGCCACCTCTTCTTGTACTGTTTGATAGTTTTCCCAGGTAATTTTCCCACTGTCCCTGTCTGCTAAATAAACCTCATATTCCTCTACATTCTTTTCCAGAAATCCCTCTTCCAGCACAGCACCTTCAAGCTTTTCTCCCCCTTCACGCCTGATTTGGATTTCTTCAAAATGGCTGAACACCTTATGATCATCCACATAAACACTACCCAAAAGAGACAGATTAGAGCAAAGCAGCACCACAAACAGCATAGCACACACGCTAATCCATACCGATTTCCGTTTCATCATCTTCTTATACTCAAAGAAAACCAGTTCTCTCATACACTATTCTCCTCCCTCTCCTGCAAAATAATAAAGATACAAATCTTCCAGAGTTGCCTCCACACTTACAGCATTTTCGGAAGGACTTTCTTCTCCCACAACTCTTAATAACGTGCCCTGTGATTCTTCTCTCATATTTACCACTGCGTACTGCTCCAGAATCTGCGCTTCTTCAGAAGAATTTACCCTGCATTCCCATACCTTTCCCTCAATGGGCTTTAAGATTTCCGGCAAGCTTCCCTCATGGAGAATACTCCCTTCTTTCATGAGCAAAATTTCATCCGCAATATATTCCACATCCGAAACAATATGGGTAGATAAGAGCACAATACGATCCTTTCCAAGACGGTATATCATATTTCTGAACTTTACCCTTTCTTTTGGGTCAAGACCGGCAGTAGGCTCATCCAAAACCAGCAGTTTTGGGATTATTCAAAAGCGCCTGTGCAATTCCAAGTCTCTGTTTCATTCCACCGGAAAAAGCCGCAATCTTTTTCTTTTCTGCACCTTTTAAATTCACTGCTTCTAATAATTCCTCAATCCTTACCTTTGCACGATTTCTTGAAATCCCTTTAATGCCGCCATATACATGAGAAAATCCCAGGCTGTGAAGTTAGGATAGTATCCAAACTTCTGGGGCAGATACCCCAGACAATTTCTATATTCTTCTTCCTTTACTGAAAACCTGTCCAGAGAAATTTCACCGCTGTCCGGAGTTAAAACACCACAAATCATACGAAGAAACGTGGTTTTCCCTGCGCCGTTAGCCCCCAGAAGTCCGTAAACTCCCGGCTTCATGTTAAGAGACACTCTGTCCACTGCAATTTTCTCAAAAAACTGTTTTGTCACCCTTGAAATTTTTAATTCCATACATATCCCTCCAGATTCGTTCTATATTGTTTCACCTGTTTGCTAAGAACCACTATCAAAACCAATAACATGCCCACCCAGAAAATCAAGTAAGCCTTTTCGTACATCCATGCCATTCTCTCCATAGCCAAAATATGAATCCCTGCCATGACTGCGCTGATTCCAAGGCTCACATCACGTATTTCCAGAGAGGGAATTTGTCTGCAAATCCAAAGAGAAGAGACTGCATTAAAAAGCATGGGAACCGTTAAATAAAAAATGCAGGGAAGCATACCAACCATGGAATTCCATGAAATAAAAATACATCCGCCAAGAATCAGGAGGGTTGCCGCCCCGGATAAGAGAAACAGCCTTGCCAGCATAACCTGTTCCATACGGTACCTTGCGCTTAATTCCAATTCCTGCATTCCGAAACGTGTTGATTTTGAAACTTCTCCTGCCAGAAGCGCCACCACAAATGGAAGTACTGCGCAAAAAGCTGCCAGCATTCCTCCCGAAAATCCCTTTTCCATAAGGATTTTTCCTAAAAAAACACCTGCACAAAATAAAAAAATATTCCCCGCCCAAACCAATTTCCCAATATAGAATGCCTGAATACGCAAAAATTCCCAAAAAGAAATCTGCGGATAAGAAAGATTCTGCAAAAACTCTCCCTTTCTCTCCGGTGTTGGTGGAGAATACACTTTTTCCAGTTTTATTTTTAATATCTCTTTCTTTTTTCGCATATTTACACCTCATTTCCATGAGAAAAATAATCCCTCAGTTTTCTCAATGCTTCCTTTTCTCTCCGATACACTGCAAATCTGGACAGTTCCAACACTTTTCCAGCTTCCCCTGGGCTTAGTCCATCCACATATCTTAACAACAATAATTCCTGGGTCTGCCTGTCCATCTGAAGAATAGCCTGTTTTAAATCCAGCCTGAGTTCTGCCTGCTCCAGGGGTAAAACATGCTCTTTTATCCTACTTTCCAAATCCTCTCCCGGCAATTCCTCTCTTTTTTTCCGATAAGCATCCGTACAGAGATTTTTCGCAATGGTATACAGATAAGCAAGCTGTTTCTCCGGATGCAGAGAAGGATTCCTGTGAAAAAAGCGCAGAAACGTTTCCTGTGTTAAATCTTCTGCCAATTCTTTTCTGCCTATATGAAAATAGCAATACCGGTAAATACGGTCATACAATTCTTCCAGTTCCATGCTTCTGCCCTCCTTCTACTAAATATAACGAATCTACATGTTAAACTGTGCGGAAAATAGGAAAGATTTTTACACAAAAATTTAACGGCCACACAGCCCAACACTGTATGACCGCCATCTCAACTTTTAAGGATTACAATTTCCACATTCCGTATACCCATTATCCAAGAGTGCCTGCTTATCCCCTTTATAATATTCCTTATTATCCTCATCCATGGTTTTCACAGAGGAACACTCCGGCAGATGAATTTTTTTCGTATGTGCATTTAACACATAATCACAGTCCTCCGGTCCTGCATTTTCCATGCTTCCGGCAGCTTCCTCCTGCTGGGAATTGCCGCCTCTGCTGCCCGGTGTATAGTCATTACATGGTTTCTGTGCAAAGGTAATGTCTTGTCCATTACTGCTTATATCTATGGTTCCCTGTTTATCAGTACGAAACAGAGGTATCTGTTCCTCTTCTAAAAGCTTTGCGGTATCCTGTCTTGGATGCCCATAACTATTGCCTGCGCCGCAGCTAATAACTGCATAGTCCGGATTCACTGCATGAAGAAACTCATCACTCACATGGGAACCATGATGATTCATCAGCATCACATCCGCCTGGATATCTGTTCCCGCATTAAGAATTTCCTTTTCGCTTTCCAGCCCAATGTCCCCTCCAATGAAAAATTCGTTCTCTCCATTTTGGAGGATAATTCCCACAGAATCCTGATTCTCATCCTCATGTCCGTAGGCAACAGGAGAAATCACACGAAAGGTTGCTGTACCAAAGGCAAACTCATCTCCCACTTTTGGATGAATGGCCTGATACTGCTTCTCCTGTACCACCTCTGCATAGGACTGATAAATAGAGGAATCCGTCTCATAATCCGGTGTAATCAACTGCTTCACCGGAAATTTGTGCAAAGCACCAATAGCTCCCGCCAAATGGTCCTCATCAAAATGAGAAATCAGCAAGTAATCCAGTTCCTTCACTCCCTGTTTTTCCAGATAACTTACCACAAAAGAAGATGCCTTTCTTGCGCCGCCATCTATGAGCATATAATGCCCCTGAGATTCCGCCAGCACTGCATTTCCCTGTCCCACATCCAGATAATGAAGATTCAGGCTTCCAGAAGGCTTCTCCTGATTCTCCTGTTCCTGGGTTTCCTGCCCGGACGCCTGAGCTGTGACGCTGTTCATATCTTTGGGATTACATCCTGCAAGACACAGAAGTAACATCAACAGACCTGCTGCCAAGCTTATTCTACGTTTTTTGTTTCTTTGAAATAGTTCTCTCATTTTGTCTTCCCCTTTGTTGTCCTTTATTGCATCTGGTTCCAGATTTCCACATCTTTGTTTACTACATAACCGCTTCCGCCTCTGCCTTTCACATCTTCTACCATGTTCAGCATAAGGATTGTATCACTGTCTGCAACTCCTGTATTGTAAACCGCAAACCAGCCAAGTTCTGTTCCATTTTCATCTTCCTGGGTGGCTTTGATTTCTGCTGTTCCGGTCTTTCCCGCAAGAGTAACTCCCACCGCCTTAGAAGCCCCATACCCGGTTCCATTTGGATTGCTTACTACTTCTTTTAAATCTTCATAAATGATATTTGCTGCTTCTGGTGTGAAAACTCCTTCGGCCCAGTAGGAGGCTGTTTTTCCTTCCTCATATTCCAGATAAGGGGTAATCATATTTCCCTCATTGAAAAATGCGGAATACATACAAGCCAGATGCAGAGGATTTACCAACATCTGTCCCTGTCCGTACCCACTGTCTGCCAACTGCACTTCAGAATCAATAGCCTCTGAGTTGGAATACTGAGAAGAGGTCATGCCAATATCAAAAGGAATCTCCTGATTAAATCCCATTTTGTCAAGCTCCCCTGTAAAGGTCTCTGCCCCTATCTTTAAGGCTGCTTTTGCAAAATAAATATTATCAGAATAAATCAGGGCATTTTTAAGCACTGCGCCGCCACTATATTCATGAAGCGTAGTTACCTTATAATTTCCCCAGCTTTCATCCTTTTGCCATGCCAGCCCGCTTGCGCCCAAATCTTCCTCTTCTGTAAACGCTCCTGTGGTAAGTCCCACAGCCCCTACAATGGGTTTAAAAGAAGAACCAGGCGCCCAGGTCTCTCTTACCCGGTTGTACATAGGTTTATTGGGGTCATTATTCAAAGCATCCCAGGTTTCCTGGGACATTCCAAGGACAAAATCCATGCTGTTATAGGAGGGTGTGGAAACAAGGGCCAGCACCTCCCCGGACTTTGGATTCATAACCACCGAACAGCTCTTATCCTCCTGATAAGCCTCATAGAGCTTCTGCTGCCAGCGGATATCAATATTCAGCTTAATATTCTCCCCATCTTCTGCCGGCTTTACAGCCAGTGCCTGTTTTTCTTCACCCTGCTCGTCCAGAATGGAAATCCGATAACCCTTTTTCTCTCTCAGCCTATCTTCATAAAGTTTCTCAAGACCGCTTTTTCCAATGACGCTCTGCTCATTGTAGCCCTTGCCTTTCATTTCCTCCAGTTCTTCTGCATTAATCTGCTGCACATATCCCAGTAAATGTGCGGTACATTCTCCATAAGGATAGACCCTGCTCTCGGCTTTTGAAATCAGAACACCGGGATATTCCAGTAACTTATCCTGAATACTACCACCTGCGCTTTCTGCGCCTTCCTTCGGAACATAAGCCTCGTCTAATTGCTCCTGTGTCATTTTCTTCAATGGAACAAAGCTATCCTGCTGCACCCAGGAAGCATCTAGCTGTTTTTCAATAAATTCTGAAGTTGTCCCAAGAATTTCTGCCAGATCCTCAATGTCTTCCTCTGCCTGAATATTCATTTTCCCCGGAACAAGTCCCACTGACTCCACTTCCCCCTGTCCTGCCAGAAGCACGTCATTTCGGTCATAAATACTGCCCCGTTTCGCCTCCACAGAGGAAACGCTGACCTTATCCTTGCTTTCCAGCCCTGGAAAAATCACAGAATCATCCCACACCAGATGCCACTGTCCTTTCTCTTTTTCAAAAAAAGGTATCTGCATCATAGGTAATCTCTCCTGCCAGAGTATCTATAGTCACCCGGTAGGACAGGGGCTGGTCCTTATCCTGTTCTTCTGGAATATCCAGCTGAATTTTCTCTGCTTCGATTCCTTCATAAATGTTCTGGTTTCTGGTAATAAAATCTTCTTGTTTCACCTTGTCTTTGGACACCTCATCTAAAAGAGCATACATTTTCTCATACTCTTTTTTTCCAATATAGCCCATGTACTCTTTTATAATATCTTCTCTGGTTTTTTCTGTCATTTTCTTATACAGCAATACTCCACCTGCGCCAACCACTGCCACAAGTACAACGCTTACAAGACAGAGCACTCTCTTTTTCTGTTGCTTTCTTTTCTTTTTACTTTTCTTCTTTGCCATAGCTTTTCCTCCTACTTAGGCATGACGTTCTTTTTTCAAAAAACCCCGGAAAGATAGACTTTTTCTATCCAATCCAGGGGTTTTCTTTTGTCATGTCTGCTATTCTTCTGTGCTTGTTTCTTCTTTAATCGTTGCTGTGGACTGGATAATGTCGCAGGCTGCCTCCCAGAGTACATTTTCCTTAATGGTTTTGGCATCTGCATAGCTTTCCATAGTTGCTACATCCGGGAAACCGGCAGATTTTGCATATTCTTCTTTTTCCTTTTCGTATTCTTTCTCTGTAAACTCCACGCCTTCTTTATCCAGGATTGCCTGCACCACTAAATTCTGTGTTAAATACTGCTGTGCAGACTCTTCCAGCGCCTTCTCAGTTTCTTCTTCTGTAATTCCCTGCTGCTCAATATAATCATCCAAGGTGATGCCTACCTGTGCCTGGTACATCATGTCCAGCTGCTCCCGCACTTTTACCTTTGCATCCGCCATTAAATCTTCTGGATATTTTGTGATTTCTGAGTTCTCTACTACCAGCCCAAACAAATCTGATTTCACCTGTGTATCATAATCACTATCCAGGGAAACCTGAATAGCTTCTTTCTGTGCATTCCTGAACTCCTCTACCGTCTTAAATTCTGTATTGGCAGCTACCCACTCGTCTGTCAATGCAGGAGGAGCGGAAATCTTGTTAATTTTCACCTTAAACTGTACTGCTTTTCCACTGAAGTCCGGATTCGGTTTGTATGGATCCGGAAAAGTCAAATCCAGGGTAACTTCCTCCCCTTTTTTGTGTCCAATCAGTCCGTCTTCAAAACCATCAATAAAACTGCCGGAACCAATACGCAAATCTGCTCCCGTATCAGCGCCTCCCTCAAATTCTTTTCCATCCATATAACCGGTATAATCAATATTTACTGTATCGTCCTGCTGAACAGCCCGATCCTCTGTGACCTCTACAGGTTTATAATTATTCACCAGTAAATAGTGAATATTATTTTCAAGAACCTCCTCTGTAACTTCCGGCTTTGGCTGCTCGGTCACTTCCAGATTCTTATATTCACCCAGTTTCACGTAATCCTCAATATTCTCCACATCCACAGCAACCACAATCCCATCCGCATTCGTCAGGGATTCCTCAGCCTGCTTATTATCCTCTGTTTTCTTACTGTCCTCTTTATCCTTACCACATCCCGCTGCCATGCCAAGAATGCCAAGTGCCAAAAACAAAATCGCTAAATTTTTTTTTCATACCTCTATGTCCTCTCTTATTATCAAAAGTGCAGTAGCATTATACTCCGCGCGCTGAAAAGGAAGCGCCCCGCAAGGGCATTTACTTTTCAAGCCGGAGGCTGCCGGTAGAATCTGTCACGCCAGTGACAGCAAGCCAATGCTTCATTGGCTTGGATTGCACGTAGTGCAATCATTATACTCCGTGCGCTGAAAAGGAAGCGCCCTGCAAGGGCATTTACTTTTCAAGCCGGAGGTTGCCGGTAGAATCTGTCACGCTAGTGACAGCAAGCCAATGCTTCATTGGCTTGGATTGCACGTAGTGCAATCATTATACCACACCCCACCGAAAAAGGAACTGTTTTTCTTGCCTTTTCCAAGAAACAATGCTAAAATTGTAGAAGTATGAATTTATCGAATTTTAGGAGGGTCAACACAAATGGCTGGAAAAATCTTTCTAATCGTTTTAATCGTCTTGCTCATTGTGCTTGTTGTTCTATATTTCCTTGGCAAAAAAGCTCAGAAAAGCAGGAAGCACAGCAGGAACAGATGGAGGCTGCAAAGCAGACCATTACCATGCTGATTATAGACAAAAAACGTATGCCAATTAAAGAATCAGGACTTCCGCAGATGGTCATTGACCAGACACCAAAGCTTATGAGACGTTCTAAACTTCCTATTGTAAAGGCAAAAATCGGTCCAAAGATTATGTCTTTAGTAGCAGATGAATCTATCTATGATTTGATTCCTGTGAAAAAAGAAGTCAAAGCTGAAGTAAGTGGTATTTATATCCTGAATGTAAGAGGACTTCGTGGTGCTCTTACACCACCGCCAAAGAAAAAAGGCTGGTTCAAACGTATGAAGGAAAAGGCTCTGAAGTGATTCAGAGCCTTTCTTTTTTCCCTTTATTCACTTTTCCCTATCTGCTCATACACCATCACTGCATCTGTTACATGGAATCCCTCAGTGAACAGATTTCCATCTGCCTTTGCTGTAACCAGCACATATTTTCTCCCGTTTATCTCTGCAAGGCTGGCAAGGCACAGGCCTGCTGCGTCTGTATATCCTGTCTTTCCGCCCAGAATTTTTCCACCTGTCACTTCCATGGTATCCAGGTTCTTATATAAGGTACTTTTCAATTCAATGCCATCCGGATGCTCTTTAGTGGCAGTTGTAGTATAAGTATCTGTAGTAAAGACTTTGTAGAATTCCTTATTCTGCAATGCTTCCCTTAGGAGTTTTGCTAAATCTTCCACTGTAGAATAATTATCTTCGTGATGAAAACCGGATACATCTGCAAAATGGGTGTGTTTCAATCCAAGTTCTTCTGCTTTTTATTCATAAGTTTTAAATATTCTTCTTCGGTGCCTGCCACCTCTCTGGCTATGGTCATGCAACAGTCAGCTCCAGAAGAGAGAATAGCTCCATAAAGCAAATCTTCTGCTTTTACTTTTTCTCCCATTTCAAAACCGGCTACAGACGCATGGTTTTCAATCAAGGCGCCCTGGATTTCAGCAGGAATAGTAACTTCCTTCTGCAAATCTTTCAGATTTTCTGCACCAACCAATACCGTCATAATTTTGGTAAGAGACGCCGGGTAAATTTGCTTCGTACTGTTTTTCTCCGCTATTGTCTTACCTGTCTTTTCGTCTATTAAAATAGCGTTTTCGCTGTATAAGCTTCCCAAATCCACCTGCAGCTTTGGTATTGCTTCTTCTTTCTCTTCTACTTCCTGTTTCTTCTCCTGTGGTTTGCTTTCTTTTTTCCTTTTTCTTGTTTCCGGCTAATGTCATACCCAGAATCACCACCAATAGTAAAATACCAATTCCGGTTGCCAGCAATATCATTTTCTGGCGTCTCACCTGGCGCATCCGTTCTTCATTTTTTTGACATTCTGCTCTCTCCCTCCACTATTTAATAGCTCTTTAACACTCCATTTTCCACTGGCTCATAAATCAGTTCACTGATATCCTCAGACAAAAACAACTCCAGATTTCTCATAAAGTCACTGGCAAGCTTATGTTCTGAAATCCGCTCCATTGGCACCCAGAAGACTTCTCCCTCTTCTGATGACTGCAGGTTTCCCGAAAAACAGTTGGTTTTATAAAAGAATACCATAGAGCGTACCCCATCCTCAAACCATTCTTTTACACCACACAGCTTCACATTTTCAATATCAAGCCCTGTTTCTTCTTTAATTTCCCGTATTACAGATGGCACCAAAGCCTCCCACGGCTCCACATGTCCTCCGGGAAAGGTCACTCCGGGCCAGCTTTTCTTACGCCGGTTCTGCATAAGGACATTTCCATTATTGTCATAAATCATACAAATATTCATTAATTCTGTAGTTTCATATTCATGCATGACCCTAATCTCTCCTCTTACTTTCTAATCTTGGCGTTTGGATAAATATGATCCATTCTGGCATCATCAAAATGGATGTCTAAAAATTCTTCCAACGCATTTTCTGCCTTTGGATTTACCTGTCGGTCACTATAACGGTATAACGCCAAAGCTGAAATCCCCAATATTTATAGTCATGAACACAACTGCAATCCAAATCATTGGTTTTCCAACTTTCTTTGGTATTTTTCAATCCATTTGAAAGAATGGATATAAAACTTCAGCCATATAACAGCCGCAATTCCCCAGAAGAAA
>ENA-OPYU01000528-OPYU01000528.1-human-gut-metagenome-genome-assembly--contig:-NODE-528-length-15193-cov-5.494624_pt1 | contig 15193 bp, 18 predicted proteins | sample MGYA00242637_ERZ504482 | MGnify/ENA primary metagenome ERZ504482 (study PRJEB26092, sample SAMD00036237) | human gut metagenome | host: Homo sapiens | study: EMG produced TPA metagenomics assembly of...
CAGTTTTTGAATTGTTTGGAAAGGTTCGGACTTTACTACATTATTGTTTTTGGCCGGTCTGAGATGGATATGGACGATTTCAAGAAAAACAGGACAAAAGGATTGATCTTTGGTATGTTTACTTTTCCTCATCCCGATGGGGCTGGGCATATGGAGCAGCATGAGTATGCTGGACTATGGATTTTTGACTTCTGTGTTGCTGGCCAGTATGTATGCCAGTCACACCTTGATTGCTTATCCTATTATCAGCCGGTATGGCTTGTCGCGGCAACGGACGGTCAGTATCACTATTGGTGGTACGGCGGTGACTGTGGTGCTAGCTTTGATGGTGCTGGCTGTTATTGGTGGTATGTATAAAGGTGAGGACGTAGGCGGACTGTTTTGGGTGCTGTTGGTTGCCAAGGTAGTTTTGCTGTTCGGACTTATCATATTTTTAATGCCTCGCATCAGCCGATGGTTTTTCCGTACGTATGAGGATGCGGTGATGCAATTTATATTCGTGCTGGCTATGGTGTTCTTGGGCGGAGGCTTGATGGAATTGGTGGGGATGGAAGGTATTTTGGGAGCTTTCCTTGCCGGGTTGGTATTAAATCGTTTTGTTCCTCATGTCTCTCCTTTGATGAACCGGCTGGAGTTTGTGGGTAATGCGCTGTTTATTCCCTATTTCTTGATTGGGGTGGGGATGATTATTGATGTACGTTGCCTTTTTACGGAAGGTGAAGCGCTGAAAGTGGCGGTTGTAATGACCGTAGTGGCGACATTCAGTAAGTGGCTGGCTGCATGGATAACCCAGAAGATATATGGAATGAAGAAGGTGGAGGGCAGCTTGATATTCGGATTAAGTAATGCACAGGCTGCTGCGACCTTGGCCGCTGTGTTGATAGGTCATGGTATTATTATGGAAAATGGAGAGCGGTTGTTGAATGATGATGTTTTGAATGGTACGGTGGTCATGATTTTGTTCACTTGTATTATAAGTTCTGTTGTGACAGAACGTGCCGCACGCAAAATGGTGACTCAGGAAAATCTGATGGAGGGCAGCGAAGGTAAGGAACAGGAACGCATCTTGATTCCGGTAGCTAATCCTGAAACCATAGAAGGGTTGGTAGGCATGGCTTTGATGATGAGGCATCCTAAACAAAAAGAGTCATTGGTGGCACTGAGTGTGATCAATGATAATAATACTTCAGAAACCAAGGAACTGATAGGCAAGCGCAACTTGGAGCGTACGGCGATGATTGCTGCTGCTGCCGATGCGTCTGTAAAGACTGTGTTGCGTTATGATTTGAATATTGCGCAAGGTATTATTCATACGCAGAAAGAATATGCGGTAACGGATATTGTAATAGGTTTGCATCGTAAGACGAATTTGATGGATTCTTTCTTTGGTACAATGACGGAAAACTTGTTGAAGGGTACGAACCGCCAGATTATGATCGCTAAATTATTGATGCCTGTCAATACGTTGCGCCGGATTGTGGTGGCGGTTCCCGATAAGGCGGAATATGAAAAAGGTTTCTTGAAATGGATGACACAGCTCTGCCGTATGGGTAAACAATTGGGATGCCGCGTGCATTTCTTTGCTACAGAAGATACATTGAAGCATTTGCGTGCCCTGACAGAAAAACAGGAGGCGAATACTTTTACGGAGTTTTCTTTATTGGAAGAGTGGGATGATCTGCTTTTATTGACCGGACAGGTGAATTATGACCATCTGTTTGTGGTTGTATCTTCGCGTAAAGGTTCCATCTCTTATCAGACTTCTTTTGAACGTCTGCCGTCACAAATCAGCAAGTACTTTGCCAATAACAGTTTGTTGATTGTGTATCCGGATCAGTTAGGGGACGATCCGCAAGAGATTGTTTCTTTTTCTGACCCTCGCGGACAATCGGAAACACGAGTATATGATAATGTAGGAAAATGGTTCTACAAATGGTTTAAGAAAGGTGATGAACGAAATTAATATAGAGTGGCAGCAACGTACGGAGTTGTTGCTAGGAAAAGATAAGATGAAACGCCTGCGTCACGCTCATGTGCTGGTGGTAGGTTTGGGTGGAGTTGGAGCGTATGCTGCCGAGATGATTTGTCGTGCAGGAGTAGGCCGTATGACAATTGTGGATGCAGACATTGTGCAGCCCAGTAATATTAATCGTCAGCTTTCGGCCCTTTACTCTACTATGGGACGTCCCAAAGCGGAAATTTTGTCGGAACGTTTCCGTGATATTAATCCTGATTTGGAATTGACTGTATTGGTGGAGTATCTGAAAGATGAGCGTATTCCGGAATTGCTGGACAGTGCAAAATTTGATTTTGTGGTGGATGCCATTGATACGGTAGCTCCTAAATGTTACCTTATATATAATGTGCTTCAACGTCGTCTGCCCATTGTGAGTAGTATGGGGGCCGGTGCTAAATGGGATATTACTCAGGTTCGTTTTGCCGATTTATGGGATACTTACCATTGCGGATTAAGCAAAGCCGTGCGGAAGCGTTTGCAGAAAATGGGGATGAAGCGAAAACTTCCGGTTGTATTTAGTACAGAGCAGGCCGATCAGGATGCGGTGATATTGGTAGATGATGAGAAAAATAAGAAATCTACTGCCGGAACCGTGAGTTATATGCCGGCAGTCTTTGGCTGTTATCTGGCGGAGTATGTGATAAGAAGAATTTGATTATGATAGAATTACAGGGAATAACGAAGAGTTTCGGGACATTGCAGGTACTGAAAGGTATTGACTTGATGATAGAAAAAGGAGAGGTGGTAAGTATTGTAGGTCCCAGTGGTGCGGGGAAAACTACATTATTGCAGATCATAGGAACGTTAGATAAGGCGGATACGGGTACTATTTTACTGAATGGTACAGAAGTGAGTTGTTTGAAGGAAAAAGAGTTGTCGGCTTTTCGTAACCGGCAGATTGGCTTTGTGTTTCAGTTCCACCAGTTACTTCCCGAGTTCACAGCTTTAGAGAATGTGATGATTCCTGCGTTGATAGCAGGTACATCTTCTTCCGAAGCTATGCGGAAAGCCAAAGAAACGCTAGCTTTTTTGGGGTTGTCCGAACGTGCTTCGCACAAACCGGCTGAATTGTCGGGAGGGGAGAAGCAACGGGTGGCGGTAGCGCGTGCATTAATAAACAACCCGGCGGTTATCCTTGCGGATGAGCCGTCGGGCAGTCTGGATACCCGCAATAAAGAGGAACTTCATCAGTTGTTCTTTGATTTGCGTGATAAATTAGGCCAAACTTTTGTTATTGTTACTCATGATGAAAATTTGGCTCGTTTGACGGACCGTACTATTCACATGGTAGATGGCAGGATTTCTTTGAAAATTTAATAGAGCAGAGATCAGTTTAATGGTATATGGATGCTGTCATTCTGCTCTTTCCATTGGTCTACTTGGAATCCTCCGGTCCCTCCTTCTTCCAGTAGTACACCGTCCATACTCAGGTTGACTGTTGTTTTTGTTCCGGCACTAAGTTGTGTGGTTAGCTTTTGTTGGTAATGCTTTAAATCTCCGTTTTTCATTTGCACGAAGACTTGGATCATTGGATTTGGCTGGGATGGGAATACAGATACAAATTTATTGCTGAATTCTTTTCGATCTGCGTTAGGGATCAACCCGAAACGTATGGTTTTGACAGTTCCTTCCGGTTGGGCGGAGAAATAATTCAGATTACTATAGATATTGCTGATATAAATCCACATAGAGTCTATGCTTTCGCTGAAAGCGTTACCGTTTGTTTCGGTAGTGATTACTCCTAATGCGGCGGTAGCACGAATGAGATGCGCTTGAAGGTCATCTTGACCGATATTGATCTCTTGTGTGCCGAATACTAAATCGTGTACAGGATAGTAAACAGTATCTACGGGGACTTTTCGTAATCCTAATGAAGTGTCGAGTAATTTTTCTCCTAAAATTAGGGTAGGGTCGCTCAGTGCGGCGTCTGTAGTATTGAAAAAGGTGGGATATCCCCAATAAATGATATTATAGGTGCCTGCGGGCAGTCTTAGAGGGGAATTTTTAGATTTTCCTATTCCGTTTTCTATGGAATAATATGCGGGGACAGGGGTCTGATTTCCGGTTGATGTGTAATTTCCTACATAAATACTGCCATCAGGCCGGCAAGGTAATACTTCCAAAGGACCGTTATAAAGATCGGTCGTATTTTGTTGAATGGTGGCATATAAGGCGGGAGTCACCATCTCTTCAGGTTTGGGATTGCTTCTGTCATAATCCTCATCTTTACCGCACGAAGCTAGCAGTGCCAGTAAAGGTAAAAATAAAAACTTTCTCATGTACATCTTTAGTTTAGGTTTGAATACTCCCTATAACAAGATATGGATGAGAAAGTTTGAATGGTGTAGAAGAAAGTTATGCTTATACTTTCTCGGGAAAACTGGCTTTCAGGATTTCAAATGCCCGGGCATAATCTTTTTCGAAGACTAGAACCTTTATTTCCATTCCCGGAATATAAGCCAAAACTTGGGCTGTATACTCTCCCTGCAACATGGATTCTATACCTTCATTTTTTAGAAGATCCTGTAACATGTGTGCTCGGACATCACTTTTGAAAGAAGTAAGAATAACTGTTTTCATACTCGTTCCTCCTGTATCAGTTGTTTCTTTTTCGATTTACAGTTTTGCAGAATCCGGCGTGCCACTTCTCCAGTTACATCACCGTCCTCTCCGTATGCTGCGTCTCTCTCATTGAACCGGCGTACTATTTCTTCGATGGTATCATCGCCTATTCCTGCTTCATCCAAACGGGTCTTAAGTCCTAAATTTCTAAAGAATTCTTCAGTCTTTTCTATGGTTAGCGATACTCGTACACTGGGAACTCCTGAAGTAACTCCCCAGATACGTTCGCCATATTGTAGTATTTTGTCACGCTTTTTGTCGGCGAGTGTCCGTAGAGTTCCGGGAAATACGATAGCCAGTGTTTGGCCGTGTGTCATGCCATGTAATGCAGTCAGCTCATGCCCTATCATGTGGGTGGCCCAGTCTTCGGATACTCCCATAGCAATGAAACCGTTCAAAGCCATAGTGGCGGACATCATAAATTCACTCATCAAGTGATAATCCTGTTTGTTTTCTTTGATTTGCGGAGCGATTTGTACCAATGTACGAAGGATGCTTTCGCTCCAGCGGTCCATTAGATAAGATTCGTTTGTTTTGGTCATGTATTGTTCCATGACGTGTACAAAAGTGTCTGCCAGTCCGCAAGCTATCTGATAGTCGGGCAATGAGAAAGTTACTGTCGGATCTAGGATAGAAAATACAGGATGAGAGGAGAAAAATGGATATTTTTCATGAGTTTCACGGCATGAAATTACAGCTCCGTTATTCATTTCTGAACCTGTGGCGGGAATAGTTAGCACAGTTCCTAAAGGAATAGTATTTTGTGCACTGCCTTTTTTAACTAGTTCCCAGGCATCTCCGTCGTAGGGAATACCAGCGGAAATCAACTTGGTACCGTCTATAACTGAGCCGCCACCTACTGCCAGCAGGAAGTCGATGTTTTTTTCTTTGCCTGATTCTATAGCTTTTTTCAGGGTAGATATATCAGGATTTGATTCTATTCCCCAAAACTCCGTGTAATCACGTCCTTCAAGGGCTTGGATTACTTGTTCATAGACTCCATTTGTTTTTACACTGCCACCTCCGAAAGTGATCATGATTCTCTTGTTGGCCGGTATCTGTTGGGACAATTGGGCAATCATGCCTTTGCCAAAGATGAGGCGTGTAGGATTGTAAAAGATAAAATTATCCATAACTAATTGGGGTTTTCTTTGTTAATAGCGAGTAAAGATAGTGCTTTTTATTTATCTTTGAGAAAAAATTTAGCTAATGAACGTAAAACTGGGAAAATACAACCAGCTGGAGGTTGTAAAAGAAGTAGACTTTGGTGTCTATTTAGATGGAGGCGATGACGGAGAGATTTTATTGCCTACGCGTTATGTGCCCGAAGGCTGTAAGCCTGGCGATGTGCTGAATGTCTTTCTTTACCTCGACAATGAGGAAAGGTTGATAGCTACCACTTTACAGCCATTGGTGCAGGTGGACGAGTTTGCCTGTTTGGAAGTGGCATGGGTTAATGAGTTTGGTGCGTTTTTGAATTGGGGATTAATGAAAGACCTTTTTGTACCTTTCCGTGAACAAAAGGATGAAAATGCAGAAAGGGAGAAAGTATATAATACACGCACATATAGACGAAGATAGTTACCGCATTATGGCATCTGCTAAAGTGGAGCATTATCTTTCTAAAGAACATCCCGATTATCGGCTGGGGCAGGAAGTGGATATCCTGATATGGCAGAAAACAGATTTGGGATTTAAAGCTATTGTGGAAAATAAGTTCAGTGGTTTGCTTTACGATAATGAGATTTTCCAACCTTTAGAAGCCGGTATGCGGCTGAAGGCTTATGTAAAGCAGGTGCGTGAGGATGGCAAGATAGATTTGGTTCTGCAAAAGTTAGGCGCAAAGAAGGTGGATGATTTTTCAGAAGTGTTATTACAATATATTAAAGATCATGAAGGTTTCACTCCATTGAATGATAAAAGTGCTGCAGAGGATATCTATGATGCTTTTGGTGTCAGTAAAAAAATCATTTCAAAAAGCGGTGGGGATTTATATAAAAAATCGTCTGGTTGTTTTAGAAGCTGAGGGGATACGCCTTACTTAGTGGAGCTTTTCCCTACCAGATATAGGAAAAGCCCTATGAATTTATGGGGAAAATCAATTGTGGGGGAAAGTGATTTCCCCTATTTTTGTGCCATAGAACTAACAAACTAAAAACGTAACAGCTATGAAAAAAACTGGACTACATTACTGATAGTGATTTGTATGCTAGGTATAACTATTCCCGCAATGGGGGCCATGAGTATCAGCAAAATGAGACAGAACACTCGTTTTCTTACCGACCGTATGGCATACGAACTGAAACTCACTCCGCAGCAATACAATGATGTATATGAGGTGAATTATGATTTTATCAATAATGTCCGTTATCTGATGGATGATGTGGTAAGAGGCTATGATTATGCGTTGGAACGTTATTATGATTTTTTGGATGTGCGTAATGATGATCTTCGTTGGATACTTTCCAGTGCGCAATATCGTCGTTTTATGAGGGCTGAGCATTTCTACCGTCCCATTTATGCGCATGAGAACAAATGGCAGTTCCGTATCTATCTGGTATATAATAATGTGAATTTTTTCTACTATGGCAAACCGCATCACTATGCTAGTTATTGCGGAGGGCATTATCGTACTCATTTCAATAATGTCAGTTATTATAAGATCCATTATCGTGACCATTATCGCCATGATGTGTACGACGGACATTATCGTATCCGCCATGATAGAATGACGTATGATATGCACCGTCGTCGTGATTTTAATATAGTTGTTCGTCCTCCTCAAAAGGATCATCATCGCCCAGCCACTCCTCCTCAGGCTAGTCCAAACAGACCTCAAATCCGTCCTGACAGGCCGTCGGGTGATCATCATCGTCCGTCTGTTCCACAGGCAAGGCCGGACAGACCGAAGAAGGATCATAATAACAAGCATGATGGGCGCCCTTCACGACGTGGACAGAACTCACAGGTTGATAAGGACCGTCATGAAAATAGGCGTATTACTCCATCCGGCAGGGATGTGAGAAGAGGAAATGGTAAGAAAGAGAAAGATTCGGAACGTTCAGGAGGAAGCAATAAAAGTAATTCTAAGGAGAGAACTGTAGTGCGTATGCGTACGGTATAGTATGATTTGAAAAACGACGAAAATTGACGTAAATAAGAGTTGGAGATACAATGAATTGTCCGGATTGTAAAGATCATTTTTATGATGATTCACCACAGGTCAACGCAGAATTTGATTATGAATGGACTGTGAAAATCTGTGGTGAATCTTAAGAAATTATTCTAAAGTAAGAGGAACTCCTTTGTAGAAATCCAGAATTTTGGTACGGAACAGATAATCATATTTTGCTTGAAGCATATCCGAAACGGCTTTCATCCAATTGGTACGAGCCTCATTGTATTCAGTAGCGTTGGCTTTACCATTGGCATATTTTTCGCTCATCAGACGGAAGGAAGCCTCAGAAGCATCCGTAGCTGTATTACTGCTTTTATATTTGCTTTCGGCAGCTACTGCATTATAGTATGCTTGCTGTATTTCTTTGAAAAGAGCCTTTTTGCTTTCTTCCAACTTCCATGATAAAGCAGTGCGCTGGATGCGTGCGTTCTTTACTTTATTTCGTGTGTCAAACGGTTGAATAACGGAATGCTGAGTGAGAATTGCAGGTATTTATTAAAATTTTGATGCCACTGACTGCTGAATGAAGCATTTTCTACTCCTGAAATATTATAGTAGTTTGTTCCTATACCTGCACCGAAGTTTAATTGCGGATACCAGGAACTTTGGGCAATACGGATACTTTTGGCTGCACCTTCCAGACGAAATTGGGCTGCTTTAATACTTGGTTTGTTCAGAACAGCTTGTGCATAGATATCTTCGGGAAGTGAAAGCAGAGTGAAATTATCCTCTACACGGGGAGATACTACTCCAAATCCGTCAGGAGTCGGAAGTTCCAACAGTTGGCTCAGTTCTAACAAAGCTAACTGATAGTTATTGTCAGCCTGTACTGCTGACATTTCGTCTTGGGCGACACGTGTGCGGGCTTCGTAGACTTCGGCTTCAGATGCTTTCCCATTTTTGAAATAAGCTTCTTTCAATTCCAGCTGTTCCCGGCTTAACTCTACTTGGTTGTGAGCTACTTTTGCCAATTCTTCATTAAAAAGAATTTGTAGATAGGCAGAGGTGACAGAAATGCTGATATCTTCTTTGGCCTTGTTCAAGTCCTCTATAGCTGCTTTCAGGTTTAGTTTGCTGAGAGCGATGTTGTTCGGTATTCGCAATCCTGTAAATAAAGGGATGCTGGTACTGAGTGAGAAGTTGGTACTTTTTTGGTATTACGGTCGCCATACGTATTGTCTGCCTGTAAGGCACGGCCGAAGTTAAATGACTGTCCCACATTACCGTTCAGATTAGGCAGACGGCTGTATTTAGCAGTATTCAAATCCACTGCATTTTGATCTCTTGCTGCTTCCTGTTGCTTGATGCTCAGGTTGTGTTCTATAGCATAATCAATGCATTTACGTAAATCCCATTTTTCTTGGGAAACGGCCGGTAATGCAGTCAGGGTGGCCAAGGCTATAATGATTTGTTTCTTCATAATGATATTCTGTTATTTCTTTTCTGCTCCGCGTACTTTTTCATTGACATTCAGACCGTTCTTTATTTCAATCTGGATACCGTCACTCATACCTGTAATAACGGCACGACGGCTGAATTTTTGTGAAGGTACACTATCAGTCAATACATATACAAAAGTAGAGTCGTTTTTAAACTCAACAGTACTTTCGGGTACTGCCAGTACCTTGCTGGCACGTGCCAGAACGATTTCCGCATTTGCGCTATATCCGGAACGGATGGTAATACTGTCGGGGACTGTGATGGCTGCTTTGATCTCAAATTGGTTAGCACCATTTTCTTCTACACCTTTGGGGGATATATATTCTAGTTGTGCATCAAATTCCATGTTTTGTAAGGCTCCTAAAGTTATTTTTACCGGCATGCCTTCGTGTATGCGTCCTACTTCCGTTTCATCAATATTGCCGCGGAAAATCAGATCATTCATGTTAGCTACGGTGGCGATAGTGGTTCCGTCATTGAATGTGTTGCTCATTATGACGGAGTTACCGGCTTTTACGGGCACATCTAAAATCAATCCGTCAATAGTAGATCGGATAAGGGTACTACTGAATGAAGCTTTGTTTTTAGTGATACCTTCTTTGACTATTTCCAGATTGTCTTTGGCTGTTTGTAATTCTTCACGTGCTTGTTTTACAGCTACTTCACTCTTTTCGTATTCTTCACTGCTGATAAGTTTGCTTTCGAACAGTTTTTTCATGCGGGCAAAGTCCGTTTCCCCTTGTCTGGCATTGATTTCTGCCAGCCTTACACGGCTTTCTGCTGAGTTTAGTTGTCCCAGTTCGGGGATCACCTTTACTTTGGCAATCACTTCTCCTTTCTTTATTTTTTGTCCGGCTTCCTTATATACCTCGTCAATGATACCTGAAATCTGTGGCTTAATCAGAATCTCGTCACGTGGTTCTATTTTTCCAGTAGCTACAGTGGTCTTTTTCAGATCGGTGATTTCTGCGTTTAATATAGTATACACGCTGGCTTTGGGTTGTGATTTTTGATAGAGAAATACAAATGTTCCGATGAATATCAGTGCAACGATGACTAATAGTGCAATTTTTACATACTTTTTCATATCTGTTTGTTTTATTATTTTTTATTCTTGTTGGTTCTTGCATGGAAACTTTATCCGTTACGTCGGATGGTTTTATTCGTCTCTTATAGCCTCAATTGGTTTGATGGCCATAGCGCGATAGGCCGGTGCTAATCCGGCCAGCATACCTAAGACCATCAATAAAATGCAAGCCCCGACGGCCATCCAGAAGCTGATTTGAAAATGAGCCTCTGTACCCGAAGCTGCCGTTCCTACTTCTAATCCTTGTAAGATCAAGACTCCGAAACTAATCCCCATTAACCCTGCAAAAGTTGTCAATACCATGCTTTCAGAAAGAATTTGGTTTAGAATATCTTTAGGGCGTGCGCCAATGGCTCGGCGGATGCCGATTTCGGTTGTACGTTCTTTCACGGTAACCATCATAATATTGCTTACTCCGATAGCTCCTGCCAGTAATGTTCCCAAACCTACCATCCATGCCAAAATTTTGATGCCTGTGAACAGATTGTCAATCATGCTGAACATTGCTTCTGCATTGACCATGATCACCGCTTGTTTGTCGTCCGGGTGGATATAGTGCGCTTTCTTGATTACTTGTTCTATTTTGTCGGCTATACTGGTAACAGTTACTCCCGGTTTTACGGTAATACAGACTAAATCAATGCGCTTTCCAAAGTTGTATGCTTTTTGCATGGTAGTAAATGGAAGAGTTACACTATCCTCTGTTCCGGCATTGATATTCATGTTACTGGTTGATAAGCTAACACCTACAATCTGATAATAAATACCATCCACACGCAAATATTGTCCGCATGGGTTTCCTCCTTGGGGAAACAGTTCGTCGTATACACGTTTTCCTATGGTACAGACTTTCCGGTTTTCCAGTATGTCTACGTCATTGATAAAGCGCCCCATTGTAATATTTTGAGCTTCTATCTTTTCATAATCAGGCTGCAATCCTCTGACGGCACAGGAGCTTTTCTTGTCTCCGAAAATAGCAGTAGAGCCCCATCGGCTGATATTGGGAGTGATAACTTCTACTTCCGGTACGGCTTGGCGGATACGTTCCACATCGTTAAATTCCATATCCCAATAACGTCCTTTTCTAAATCCTTTATAGGCTTCACTGGTTTTATTACTTCCGAAAAAAACGGAGTTGGTGGCGAATCCTTTAAAGTTGGCCGACATCATATCTTGTAGTCCTTGGCCACCCCCCATAAGGGCCACCAGCATGAATATGCCCCAAAAAACACCAAAAGCGGTCAATAGGCTACGTGTCTTGTTTCTGGTAATGGTGATGAATATTTCTTCCCACCTGTCTAAATCTATTCTCATAATTTTAATCTGCTCTAAGTGCTTCGATTGGTCGGATCATGACGGCCTTACGAGCAGGAAAGAAGCCTGCCAGTGTACCGGCTATCACCAATGTCATGGTTGCTTGTATGGCTATACTGATATCTACTGTGGGATTGAGGAAAACTGTTTCGGTGAAAACGCCTGCGTCTACAGTTTGGTTTCCTGCCACTGTATTCATGTATTCTGTGGCAGCGATACCTGCCACCATTCCTATATACCCGAAAAAGGTGGTAATTGTTACGCTTTCGGCTATAATTAGCCATAAGATAGATATAGGTTTGGCACCTAACGCTTTGCGGATACCAAATTCACGGGTCCGTTCTTTTACTGTGATCAGCATGATATTACTTACACCTACGATGCCACTCAGCAAAGTGAATATGCCTATTACCCAAATGGCTATAGTCAGAATGCGCATACCTTTTTCTTGTTGCAGGAATTGAGTGAAACGGTTCCACATCCAGATAGCGCCTTTGTCATCAGCTGTAAACCGGTGGTGTATGCCGATAGCTTTGCGGTACTCCTTTTCAAAGATTTCACTTTTTTTCTTCTGTATCGAGTCCTCGTGTCATAAATATCAAATTGTTCAGCTTGTCACCTTTATTATATATGAGTTGTAAGGTGGTGAATGGGATGAAGGCATTAGGTTGGAAACTTCCCTTGTCGGTAAATAGGCCTACTACTTGATATACTACTCCATTGGCGTTGACAAATTTTCCGATAGCTTTGTCTGCGTCTTTTTTAAAGAGCATTTCTGCGGTTTTTGTATGAAGAATGATTACTTTTCGCCGTTGACGGATATCAATGTCATTGATAAATCGCCCCCCTGCAGGTTTTACTCTTTCTACATCTTTATGATTAGGGTATACTCCTTCCAGTGTGGTGGATACATAGTCTTGCCCGTATGTTAAAGTCACATTACTCTGACGTACGGTAGCTCCTACACTGATGACATTTTGGAGGAAATCGGTTTCGGTTATCCGATAGTCTTTATTGTCCAGTTCAATGCGGCGTCCTTCTTTTAATCCATCGTATGCTTTGGAAGTCCAGCCTGGAAATACTTTGATGGAATTCATAGCCATATCTGCAGATGAGCTTTCGAAAGCATGGATTAGTCCGTTGCCTGCCCCCAGCAGTACGATCAACATGAAGATACCCCAAGCTACGGCAAAGCCGGTGAGGAACGTGCGTAATTTATTGCGCTTTATTGTTCCGAATATTTCTTGAATAAGATCAATCATGTGTGTCAGTTATTTCATGAATCCGTTCTTGCCGAAAGGAGAGGCATTATGGTCTATGTTTTCTTCAATCCGTTCAATCAGTCCGTCCTTAATATGGATGATTTTGTCCGTTTGGTTTGCTACTCCACTTTCATGAGTGACGACAACAATTGTCAGTCCCTCGTTTTTATGCAGTTCTTTCAGAATATTCATCACTTCCACGGATGTTTTGCTGTCCAGGGCTCCGGTAGGTTCATCGGCGAGGATGATTTGCGGTTTGGATATCAAGGCACGTGCTATGGCTACACGTTGTTTTTGTCCGCCGGACAATTCATTGGGCATATGATGCGCCCATTCTTTAAGACCTAGTTTGTCAAGGTATTCTAATGCCATTTGATTCCATTTTTTTTCGGCTCACTCCTTGATAGAAGAGGGGAAGAGCTACATTTTCTACCGCATTTTTAAAAGAAATCAGGTTGAAAGACTGAAAGATAAATCCTATCATCCGGTTTCTGTATTCGGCAGAGCGGGTTTCACTCAGATTCTTGATTAATACATCGTTCAAATAATATTCTCCCGAATCGTAATTGTCCAAGATGCCTAAAATATTCAATAAAGTGGACTTTCCGGAACCCGAAGCTCCCATAATAGAAACAAACTCACCTCGTTCTATGTCGAGGTTGATACCTTTCAAAACATGTAGCGGAGCTCCGTTATGATAGGTTTTGTTGATATTCTCTAAATGTATCATTACCGATGAATTTAACTTGTGTTTGTCTGGTTAGACGTGCCGAAGATACAAAAAGTTGCAATGCTATATGAAATAATTGAAAAAAAAATTTGCTCTCTTTTTTCGCATTGTGTACATTTGCTCAAAATAACTAACCCTAAATAATAATATATTATGGTAACAGGCATGGGAAAAAACCCTACGTAGTAGGTATGGACATTGGCGGAACTAATACAGTTTTTGGCATTGTAGATTCGCGTGGTAACGTATTGGCTACCGATTCAGTTAAGACACAATCATTTTCTAAAATAGAGGATTATGTAGAGGCGGTCAGTTCAAAGTTGCGTCCGTTGATTGAATCGTTCGGTGGCGTAGAAAAAATTAAAGGTATGGGGGTAGGTGCTCCTAATGGAAACTACTATAACGGTACCATTGAATTTGCTCCAAATCTTCCTTGGAAAGGGGTGATTCCCTTGGCTGCTTTGTTTGAAGAAGCAATAGGTGTTCCTACTGCTTTGACAAATGATGCTAATGCTGCCGCCATCGGCGAAATGACTTATGGTGCGGCTCGTGGCATGAAAGACTTTATTATGATTACTCTTGGAACCGGTGTTGGTAGTGGTATTGTAATAAATGGACAACTGGTTTACGGACACGATGGTTTTGCCGGAGAATTGGGACATGTGATAGTTCGTCGTGACGGACGTCAGTGTGGTTGTGGTCGTAAGGGCTGTTTGGAAACTTATTGTTCGGCTACAGGTGTGGCACGCACGGCACGTGAATTTCTAGTTGCCCGTCCCGAACCTAGTTTGTTAAGAGACATCCCGGCTGAAGATATTGTATCTAAAGATGTTTTTGACGCGGCTGTAAGAGGGGATAAATTAGCACAAGATATCTTTGAATATACAGGACGTATTTTGGGTGAGGCTTTGGCGGATTTCATTGCTTTCTCCAGTCCGGAAGCGATTATTCTGTTTGGTGGATTAGCAAAATCCGGTGATTATATCATGAAGCCGATTCGTAAAGCTATAGATGATAATATCTTGAAAATTTACGAAGGTAAGACTAAATTGTTGATTTCTGAATTGAAGGATGCTGATGCCGCCGTGTTGGGAGCTAGTGCATTAGGTTGGGAAGTAAGAGAATAATGGAAAACAAAAAGCAAGGATATAAAGTTCGGAAATATCAGGGACCGGTAAAACGTTATTGCCAGATGTTGAATCTGAAAAACGATGCGGCCTTGATAGCCGAGTATAGAAAGCGCCATTCGGAAGGCAAGGTTTGGCCGGAAACATTGGCAGCTATTCGTGAAGTCGGTATTTTGGAAATGGAAATTTATATCCTGGGGACTAATTTGTTTATGATAGTGGAAACTCCTCTCGATTTTGATTGGGATACGGCCATGGCCAGAATGGCTACGTTGCCTCGCCAGGCAGAATGGGAAGAGTATATGTCTGTCTTTCAACAGGCAGAGCCGGGAGCGTCTTCGGCTGAAAAATGGCAGTTGATGGATAGAATGTTTTATCTATATGAATAACTTTCATTCTAGATAATAATAAGAAAA
>ENA-OPYU01000529-OPYU01000529.1-human-gut-metagenome-genome-assembly--contig:-NODE-529-length-15158-cov-6.050629_pt1 | contig 15158 bp, 17 predicted proteins | sample MGYA00242637_ERZ504482 | MGnify/ENA primary metagenome ERZ504482 (study PRJEB26092, sample SAMD00036237) | human gut metagenome | host: Homo sapiens | study: EMG produced TPA metagenomics assembly of...
TGGCTTTACCCGTGGATGCGCTGAAATTACCCAGCGTGCCAATGGTAGAGCCGTTCACCCAGAGTATTTCGGGCGGTACTTCGTAAGTGTCCGTTACCTTTAGATGAATGGTTTTCCAAAGGGCTGCGAAATCCTCTTTCTGCATGGTGACGTCCTGCCCGGCTTCTGTCGCTTTTCTATTTTCCATAGCCGTTATTTCTTTAGAGGACGGTTAAGGATATACTTCTGCGCTTCCTGCTCTATCTGCGCCTGCGTCTTGACCGGGTTCTGACGTAACCATGCTTCCAACTCCGCTTTCTCAAAATAAAGCATTTTGCCCTGCGGCTTGTAATGGGGTATCAAGTTACCCGAAGTCAGCTTGTACAGGTAACTTTTAGAAAGGTTCAAGAACTTGCTCGCTTCATCGAAGCTAAGCACGTTCTTTGAAAGGAACAACATCTTTTCGAGTTCGGAAACTCTTAACTCTAAATTTTTTTGCCATATTGTTTAGGAATTTAGGTGAAACAATATGAAGGTGCGCACCCTCGTTTTTTTGTTAACGGGGGCAAAGTTAAGAGCTTGAAAATGAAGTCTAATTGACCTTTGTTTGAGCGTTCAATCTATGCTCAACCTTTTTGCAGTTGTTTGATGTATTTGTCTATGATTTCATATCCTTTCGGATAGATATTTTTCGCTTGGTCTGTCGCACTCGACAGGTCAGTACGTGTAAGCGGTTCACCTTTTATCTTCTTCAATATCAGCTTATTGTTTGCTATGACAGACTGCCATTCATAAACGATGTAATTATAACAGCTAAGTTGCATCATAAGATAGGCTAACAGACGGGTATTATTAACTTTCAATACCCCATTCAGTTTGCAGTTGAAAAAATCGGTAAGTATTTTGGCACTGACGGTAGTAGTAAACATATTCGCTTCATTCACACAGTCGGTCAGAAGTTTGATTTCATTGGCTTTCAACGTGGACTTGAAAGGATTGCTTTTGCCCACAATCTTGGTTGGATTAGTATCTGCACTTTCCTCTTTCTCTTTTGGCAAGGCTTGCTCTTGGATGGCAACCGCATCTGTATGGTAATTGCTTTCCTGTTCTTGCAGATAGCGCAAATACTTGGAAAGCACGACAAGATTAACGATAATGGACAAATAGGGAAGCCGCCCATCATAACAGGACGGTTCATGCAAATATGCGTCCATATCAAAATCAGAGCAGCGGAAACCGATATACTTTTTTCTTTCATCAGAATTCAAGTCCTCAAAATAACCACTTTCCCACAAAAAATCGGGAATATCCATATCCAATACAATGTTACGCACGACACGGTATTTTGTTGGATGGCTACAATATTTTCAGTCACACGGAAAATTTCTTGCCGCAAATAATCCTTTAGCTGGGCTTGCGTCAAATATTCACGTTTTAAAAACTAGTGCATCTACTTTAGTTTTATAGTCATGAGCTATACAACTATCTAATATCTTCTGTATTTCTCTGAAATTGTTTTCCATATGATTTTCCATAATCGTGCGCCTTTAAACGTTCTTACTACAAATATAAGGTAAGAATCTCACTTTTCCCGAAAACATCGGCAATAATAAGGAAGAAAAGATAAGGTAATAGTTAAGAAATTATAAAGATACAGGGAGAAAAATTATAAAAGTACACCTTTTCTTTGTATTCGTCATTCAGTACACATTTAGTACGCCCTATAAAAACAGAAAACCCTGATAATCAGGTGATTATCAGGGTTTATTCGTACCCAGACCCGGGGTCGAACCGGGATGGAAGTGAATCCACTGGTGTTTGAGACCAGCGCGTCTACCGATTCCGCCATCTGGGCATCTTTTAAAACCTTATTTGTTGTTTCTCGATTTCGGTTGCAAAGGTACTGCCTTTTTTTCATATCTGCAAACTTTTCGGCACGTTTTTTTCCAAAAAAAGATAAATATACTACGATTTATGGGATAACGGACAATGGTTTTCTAAAAATAAGCCCTATATTAGCGGAAACTTTAAAACGATTTTATATCATGACAAACAGCAATAATTATTGTGTCATCATGGGGGGAGGTATAGGTAGTCGGTTTTGGCCATATAGCCGCAAAAACCTTCCTAAACAATTCCTTGATTTCTTCGGGACTGGACGTTCTCTAATACAACAAACGTTTGATCGTTATCAAAAAAATAGTCCCTATAGAAAACATCTTTATTACAACCAACGTGCTGTATAAAGAACTGGTCCAAGAACAACTCCCAGAATTGGACAAATCACAAATTTTATTGGAACCCACTCGCAGAAGCACTGCTCCATGTATAGCTTGGGCTTCCTATCACATGAAAAAAATTCAATCCAAATGCCAATGTCATTGTCGCACCGTCCGACCATCTGATTTTAAAAGAAGATGAATTTAAAGCTGCAATTTTGAAAGGACTGGAATTTGTTTCAAACTCTCCTCAATTACTAACATTAGGCATCAAACCTAACAGACCGGAAACCGGTTATGGCTATATTCAGATTGAGGAAGAAAAACAAGGAGACTTCTTTAAAGTAAAAACATTCATTGAAAAGCCCCAACTGGAATTTGCCAAAGTATTCGTAGAAAGTGGAGAATTCTATTGGAACTCAGGGATCTTCTTATGGAATATCAATACAATTTTAGAAGCCTTCAATGAGATTATGCCCGAAGTTTGTACCAAACTGACTAACGGAGAAGAAGATTTCGCTTCCTGTCCCAATATCTCCATTGACTATGGAATCATGGAGAAGGCCAACAATGTTTTCGTCCAATTGTGCGACTTCGGATGGGCAGATTTAGGTACATGGGGCTCCCTGTATGATATATCATCCAAGGACCAAGAAGGTAACGTTGTAGTAAACGGAAACTCCTTATTATATAACAGCTATAATAATGTAATAGTAGTGCCAGAAGGGAAATTAGCCGTAATACAGGATCTAGAAGGTTATTTAGTAGCCGCAAGAGACAATGTATTACTCATTTGCAAAAAAGATGACGAAAGCGCTATCCGAAAATTCGTGAATGACGTACAAATCAAGCTAGGAGATCAGTTTGTATAAAGACAGGTGACCGGAGTTTAATCATAAAGGAAAGCGGGAAACAGAATATCCGTTTCCCGCTCTTTATATTTACTAAGAAAGAAAAAGATTACTTGTCACCACCTTCCCAGGCTTGATTGATTGCTGTCGCCACCTCCACAAATTCTTCATTTGTCAGTTTCAACTTCGGATTAGGAAAAAATCATATCCGACTCTTTCTGAATAGGAATCAGATGAATATGTGCATGAGGGACCTCTAATCCGATTACCGCCTCACCTACTTTCTTACACGGAAAAACTTTTTGAATGGCAAGTGCCACGCTCTTTGCAAAAAACATGCATAGCAGCCAGTTCATTGTCCTCCAAATCAAAGATATAGTCCACCTCACATTTCGGAACAACCAACGTATGCCCTTTGGTTAACGGATTGATATCCAAAAAAGCATAGAACTGATCATTTTCAGCCACTTTGTAGCTAGGAATCTCACCTGTAATAATTCTACTAAATATTGTTGCCATATCTATAAGTATTAAATAAGGCAGCCCCGCATAGCGGACCTGCCTTATAATATTAAAATGAAATATTCACAACTTCTAAGCTGATTTTACCCTGCGGAATAGTGATTTCAGCCACATCACCCACTTTTTTTCCTAACAAACCCTGTGCTATCGGAGTATTTACCGAAATCTTGCCCAATTTTAAATTCGCCTCGCTTTCGGCTACGATAGTATAAACCATCTTCATTCCAGTCTTGACATTCTTCAATTCTACTTTCGTCAAAATTTGCACTGTATCTGCGTTCATTTTTGAAGTATCAATAATTTTAGCATCACCAATAGTTGATTTCAGCTGGCTGATCTTCATCTCCAACAGACCTTGCGCCTCTTTGGCAGCATCATATTCGGCATTTTCTGACAAGTCCCCCTTATCACGCGCTTCGGCAATAGCCGACACAATTTTGGGACGTTCTACTGATTCCAGATATTTCAGTTCCTCAATCAGTTGCTTGTAACCTTCTTCTGACATATAAGCCATAATGTTTTCCTCCTTTTAAATTATATAATTATTTATTGTTCCAGTTATACCTATAAAAACAAAAAGAATTCCGACATGGAAATGTCGGAACCCTCTTTGGTATTTCAAGTACTGCAAAGATAGACTTTTATCTAATACGAGTCAAGTTTATAAGGATGCTATGTAACATGTTTAAACAAATTCAACTCATAATTAGCTTTTTACAAGAGTTTTTTAATGGCTTCATCCAAATCTTTAATATTCTCACCACGAGCACTCAATTCATTATTACGATTTACCAAAAATATCGAAGGCAGATTAGTTACGTTATATAATGAAATGTATGAAGAATAAACACCATTAGCATCACGTACACAGACCCAAGGCAGATTATCTGCAGATGTTTTCCAAAAGTGTTCATCACCATCCAGTGAAATCTGGTAAATCTCGAACCCTTGAGAAGCATACTTATTATAAAGTTCACGTAACGCCAAATTATGCGCAGCAGACATTGCATTGTTATATACAGTAAAATCGATCAGCACCACTTTACCCTTCAAATCGGTCAGACTGCGTGTATTGCCTTTCAAATCCTTCAGCTGAATATCAATAATGCTAGCTTCTTTGATTTTATCTTCAGGGATTTCCATGGTTTGCTGACGGGGAGTACGGGTATTCTTCATTCCTTTTATAACCATATTATACAGGTTACGTGAACGGTCTGCATGTGGATAAGCATTATTCAGACTCGTAGCCACCGCAGCGAAACACTTCACATCCTCCTTATTTGTCAAAGGATCAAAAATCATATACCCATTCAACGACTGGAATAAAGCGAAATAAGCGTATGGCATATTTGGAGCCGCAAAGATATATTCTCGTTTCACTTTATTCTTGTAATTGTTTACCATAGCCAAAAGACTGTCTTGTGCGATACCCGCAGGGATATTACGATTCTGGCCGAGTTTGTCCACATTCTTCTGCAAATCAGCTTGTAGCAACACCAATTCCTTAATTTTCAAATTGTTTTCCGAACCTTCAATACGATAGGCAGTCGCAAAATCATTTATCTCAGCCTTAACTGATACAGTTTCCGTAGAGTCTACAGCAAAGTTTATCACTTTATTATCCAAACGCAAACGATAGAATTCAGGAGATTCCGGACGCTTCTGCGCAAAACTAAAACTTCCGCTACTGCCCAATTTTGTCGAATCAAGCGCTACTATGCCATCCAATCCCGACGCTTCCAAATAAAGCATCTTATCTTCAGCACCATTAATTTCACCTTGAACTTTGAACTTCGGTTCATTGTCGCAGGCGCTCAACCCTATCAACAGAAGTGCGAGCAAAAATATACATTCTTTTTCATCGCTAAAATTAATATAAATGTGTGTTCTCTTAATAATTTTGAATGCAAAGATACGTCTTTTCGTGGTTTGTCAAAGCATTTATCCACCTTCTTACACATTAAAATGAAAAAAAACAGTAATCATAGTAACTTTTTATCTCATTCTCACCAAATTAGAAGAATAAATGCCTATCTTTGCACGAATTTTAGACGAAAAATATATTAAAACATTTTTTATGATCAATCCTATTGTTAAGACGATCGAGCTTCCTGATGGTAGAACCATCACACTCGAAACGGGAAAGCTGGCAAAACAGGCAGACGGTTCTGTAATGCTCCGCATGGGTAACACCATGTTGCTAGCTACTGTTTGTGCAGCAAAAGATGCAGTTCCCGGTACAGATTTTATGCCCCTCCAGGTAGAGTACAAAGAAAAATATTCAGCATTCGGACGTTTTCCCGGTGGCTTTACCAAAAGAGAAGGCAAAGCTTCGGATTATGAAATCCTGACTTGCCGACTGGTAGACCGCGCATTGCGTCCTTTATTTCCCGATAATTTCCATGCAGAGGTTTACGTAAACATTGTTCTTTTCTCAGCTGATGGAATAGATATGCCTGATGCATTGGCAGGATTGGCCGCTTCAGCAGCATTAGCCGTTTCCGACATTCCTTTCGGCGGACCGATTTCTGAAGTACGTGTAGCACGTATCGATGGTCAGTTCGTTATCAACCCCACTTTCGAACAACTTGGGAAAGCTGATATGGATCTGATGGTTGCTGCCACATATGACAACATCATGATGGTAGAAGGCGAAATGCAGGAAGTCAGCGAACAAGACTTACTGGCTGCTATGAAGGCTGCTCACGAAGCAATCAAAGTTCATTGCAAAGCGCAGATGGAGCTGATGGAAGAGGTCGGTTCTACAGTAAAACGTGAATATTGCCACGAAGAAAACGATGAAGATTTGCGCAAAGCTGTACGCGAAACTTGTTACGATAAAGCATACGCCATCGCTGCTTCAGGAAACAGAAACAAGCATGAACGTCAGGATGCTTTTGACGCCATCCGCGATGAATTCAAAACTCAATATACAGAAGAAGAACTGGAAGAAAAAGGTACATTAATCGACCGTTACTACCACGATGTGGAAAAGGAAGCTATGCGTCGTTGTATTCTTGATGAAGGCAAGCGTCTGGACGGACGTAAGACGACTGAAATTCGCCCTATCTGGTGCGAAGTAGGTTATCTGCCCGGTCCTCATGGTTCTGCCATCTTCACCCGTGGTGAAACTCAGTCTTTAACTTCTGTCACATTAGGTACCAAACTAGATGAGAAAATTGTAGACGATGTTCTGGATCAACACAGAGAACGATTTTTGTTACACTACAACTTCCCTCCTTATTCTACTGGTGAAGCAAAAGCACAACGTGGTGTAGGTCGTCGTGAAATCGGGCACGGGCACTTGGCATGGCGTGCTTTAAAAGGACAAATTCCTGCAGGATACCCGTACACAGTACGTGTAGTATCTGATATCATGGAATCAAATGGTTCTTCTTCAATGGCTACTGTCTGTGCAGGAACCCTTGCATTAATGGATGCCGGTGTTGCCATGAAAAAACCAGTTTCAGGTATTGCCATGGGCTTGATTAAGAATGCAGGTGAAGAAAAATATGCCGTATTATCTGATATTCTTGGCGATGAGGATCACTTGGGTGATATGGACTTTAAGGTTACAGGTACTCGTGATGGTATCACTGCTACACAGATGGACATCAAGGTAGATGGCCTGTCATTCGAAATCTTGGAAAAAGCGTTACTGCAAGCAAAAGAAGGCCGCGAACATATTCTTAACAAGTTAACCGAATGTATCGCCGAGCCTCGTAAAGATTTGAAACCGCATGCTCCTCGTATTGAAACGATGACTATTCCTAAAGAGTTCATTGGGGCTATCATCGGTCCGGGCGGAAAGATTATCCAAGGTATGCAGGAAGAGACTGGAGCAACCATCACGATTGAAGAAACTGATGGGGTAGGCCGTATTGAAATTGCGGGAACAAACAAGAAATGTATTGACGATGCTATGCGCATTATCAAGGGTATCGTTGCTGTTCCCGAAGTCGGTGAAGTCTATGTAGGTAAAGTCCGTTCAGTAATGCCATATGGTGTGTTCGTAGAATTCTTGCCTGGAAAAGACGGATTGTTGCATATCTCTGAAATTGACTGGAAACGTCTTGAAACAATAGAAGAGGCCGGTTTAAAAGAAGGGGACGAAATAGAAGTGAAATTACTTGATATTGACCCCAAAACAGGTAAATTTAAACTCTCTCACAAAGTATTACTGCCTCGTCCTGAAAAACAAGAAAAGAAATAAGAACATTCTTTATTTATACCATAAAGAGCGCAACCTGTTATAGGTTACGCTCTTTTTTTAAAAGATTAACCATTTATAATAATGTAAAATAAATAGCGCAACTAAATAATTAATCGCGCTATCTGATATATCATACAGAAGAAACTCCTCCGCTTTATATGATATCCGGTTATAAGATGGGATCAATCTTCTTGAACTTCGAAATCATCTTTACCTACTCCGCAAAGAGGGCAAACCCAATCATCTGGAATATCTTCAAATGCTGTTCCCGGAGCTATTCCACCTTCAGGATCTCCTTCTGCCGGGTCATAAACCCAACCACATACTGTGCAAACGTACTTTTTCATAATTGTCTCTGTTTTATGTTTTAAATGTTCTTTAAATACATAACAAATATACAATGAAATTGTTTACTTGCAAACTATCTCACTAATACTTTTTTTTAACTCTTCCATTCCTTCGGACGCACCTTTCTGAATTACATGCACTTTACGCCCCGATGCAATGGGCACCTGCTTAGGATCTATTAAATAAACAGGAGTGTTGGCAGGCACATAATTCAACAAACCGGCAGCGGGATATACATTAAGCGAAGTTCCTATAATTAAAAAGATATCAGCTGTTTCAGCATATTCAATTGCAGTTTCAATCATAGGAACAGATTCACCAAACCATACAATGAATGGACGAAACTGAGAACCGTCTCCGGCCAAGTCTCCCAAATGTATCTCATATTCTTCCGGCTTTAATTCTTTAATATAAGCTGGATTATTAGGTTCCCAACTAGATGTCACTTTGGTCAGTTCGCCATGTAAATGAATAATATGCGAACTTCCAGCACGCTCATGCAAATTATCAATATTTTGAGTAATTACAGTCACATTAAAGAATTTTTCCATCTCAGAGACCAGTTCATGCCCCTGGTTAGGCTTTACAGCAAACAACTGTTTACGACGCTCATTATAAAAATCAATCACCAATTTAGGGTTTGCCGCATACCCTTCTGGAGTAGCCACTTGCTCCACCGGATACTGATCCCATAAACCACCTGCATCACGAAATGTACTGATACCGCTTTCAGCACTCATTCCAGCACCTGTTAAAACTACTAAATTCTTCATTTCTAGTCCTCCTCTTTTAACTAAACACACAAAAATAAGAAAAATTAAATTGTTAAAAACAGATTCATTCAAATAAAACACCTACCTTTGTGCGTTTTGTATAAAACATCTTATAAAATAAATAGTTATGGATAAATTCAGTTACGCCATTGGCCTTGGTATTGGCCAGAATTTATTGAGCATGGGTGCTCAAAGTATTAATGTTGAAGACTTTGCTCAAGCAATCAAAGACGTATTAGATAGAAAAGAAACGGCTATCAGCCACAACGAAGCACGTGAAATCGTAAACAAGTACTTTGAAGAGCTGGAAACCAAATTGAATGCAGAGAATATTGAAAAGGGAAATCATTTTGGAGAAACGCAAAAAGACCGGGAGTCGTGACACTTCCCAGTGGCTTACAGTACGAAGTGATTACAGAAGGTAACTGGGAAAAAAACCGAGTGCAACCGACCGTGTAAAATGCCATTATGAAGGTACCTTGATTGATGGGACTTTGTTTGACAGCTCTATCAAACGCGGCGAGCCGGCTATCTTTGGTGTGAACCAAGTAATCAAAGGATGGGTGGAAGCACTCCAACTGATGACTGAAGGTGCTAAATGGAAACTTTTCATTCCTTCAGAACTAGCCTATGGAGCACAACAAGCAGGAGAAATGATTCCTCCTCACAGCACATTGATTTTTGAAGTAGAATTAATCGAAGTATTATAATTATTAAAGCATTTAAGGCAAATGAAAAAAAGTTAGTTTTTTTCGTAGCAATCGCTGCTGCAGCCAGCTTGGCTTCTTGTACAGCTCAAGCACCGAAAGCAAACATGAAGAATGACGTAGACTCACTTTCTTACATGATGGGTATCACCAACACGCAAGGTCTGGATATGTATATGAGCCAACAACTAGGCGTTGATACAGCCTATATGTCCGACTTCATCAGAGGTGTTAAAGAAGGTACCAGCAAGACTAGCCCTAAAGACGTTGCTTATATGGCAGGTCTTCAGATTGGTCAACAAGTTGGTGGACGTATGTTCGATATGATGAGCCAACGTATTTTCGGAAATGACTCTACTCAAAGTTTAAGTAAAGAAAACTTTCTGGCAGGTTTCATGGCTGCTTTGCAGAAAAAAGGCATGAATGTTACTATGGAAGAAGCCAACGCTTACGTTCAGTCTAAGGCAGAAGCAATCAAAGCAAAAGCTACTGAAGCCCAGTTCGCTGAAAATAAAGCTGCCGGTGAAAAATTCCTAGCTGAAAATGCAAAGAAAGAGGGTGTTAAAACTACATCAAGCGGCTTACAATATAAGATAATTAAAGAAGGTAACGGCGCTATTCCTACCGATTCTTCTAAAGTAAAAGTAAACTATAAAGGTACTTTGATTGATGGAACTCAGTTCGACAGTTCATATGATCGTAAAGAACCGACTACTTTCCGTGCTAATCAGGTAATCAAAGGATGGACTGAAGCGCTAACAATGATGCCAGTAGGATCTAAATGGGAACTTTACATCCCTCAAGAGCTAGCTTATGGTGCACGTGAAGCCGGTCAGATTAAACCTTTCTCTACTTTGATTTTCGAAGTAGAACTAGTTGGCATCGAAAAATAACCTCATTTAATACGATTTAGGCACTATAAAATATTTTGTGTAAATGTAAAATACGGGATTCAGTATTGGGTTCCGTATTTTTATTTAATAGCTTTGCAAAATGAAGAAGATTATGAAAGAGAAGAATCATGCAGTGCCTGATGAGGTATTAAGTAAGAAGTTCCTTAACCAGTTCAAGACAGAAGCTGATGTCAGCAAGTTTCTGAAACAACTACACGCGCAGGTATTGGAGAAAATGCTTGAAGGTGAGATGGATGCGCATCTGGGTTATGAGAAGAATTCGGTTTCCGGTCATAACAGCGGTAATTCCCGTAACGGCAGCTACCCCAAGAAAATCCAAACTGAACACGGTGAAGCGATCATACCTATTCTCCATGACCGTAACGGTGAATTCGAGTCCATAGTTGTTCCCAAACACGAGGGTCGTGGGTTTTCCATAGAAAAACTTGTTATCTCCCTATATGCCAAAGGAATGAGCGTGTCCGACATTGAAGAGGAAATGCGTGAAATCTATGAAATAGAACTGTCCACATCAGCCATTTCCATCATCACGAACAAAGTCAACCAGGGCTGCTCAGGAATAACAGAACCGCCCTTTGGATCCGGTCTATCTCATCGTTTGGATGGATGGTATTGTATTCAAGGTTCGTGACAACGGAAAAATCATCAACAAGACTGTCTATCTCTGTGTCGGTTTGAAACAGAACGGCTTGAAAGAAGTCCTTGGCATGTGGGTGGGAAAATCAGAAAGTTCTTCATTCTGGATGGGTGTCCTGACAGATTTGAAGGCCCGCGGAGTGCAGGACATACTGATTACCTGCACTGACAACCTGAACGGGTTTACCGACATCATACGTGCCGTATTTCCTCTGTCTTCCACGCAAATACGTGTTGTATATCAGATCAGGAACTCCTGTAAATATGTCGTTTACAAGGACAAGAAAGAGTTTACAGCCGATATGAAGAGCATCTATAACGCGCCCAACAGGAGGCTGCTGCCGTGGAACTGGATAATTTGGAAAAGAAATGGGGAGGGAAGTACCCTTATGCCATCCTCTCATGGAGGAATAACTGGGATGACCTGACTGTTTTCTTCCAGTTCCCATTGGAAATCAGGAAAATAATCTACACTACAAACCTCATTGAAAATCTGAATGGAAAAATCAGAAAGTACACTAAATCAAAACTTTCATTCCCGTCGGATGATGCGGTGAAGAAAATGGTATACCTCGCTCTGATGGAGATTGAGAAGAAATGGACAATGCCGATTACTAACTGGGGATTGATTATGAACCAATTTATGCTTATTTTTGAAAACGGGATTCAGATATAAGAGACTTATAACTGAATCCCGTTTCTATTTACACAAAATATGGATACTACCACGATTTACAAATCAAATTTTCTTTTCCTTTATATCTGTACGCGCCTCAACAACATTAACTACATAATCGCCTAATTTTTCGCATTCACTGATAATATCCATATAATGAACCCCCATCTGATAATTATATTCCTTATTATTCACATCCAATACATTCTGATCCTTCAACTGGTTACGGTAATTGTTTATCTCATTCTCTATATTAAATGATTTGTTAGGATCAACCAAATAATATTCGTCTTCTTCCAAAGATACCATTTGTTGTAGTGCATTATCCGTCAATTGAAGCATCTGATGAATATGGTCATATTGTTTTTCCGTAAAATCTTCATTCCCTCTGAATTTATGATTGATAGTACGCGCCAAATGATAACAGCTGTCACCAATACTTTCCAACTCAGTCACTTCACGCAACATGGTACGTATTTTCAATTTACTTTCTGAACTCAGCCGCCCTTCAGAAACTTCATTCAGATAATTGGCTATCTCCAGCTCCATATTATCACTGATATTTTCATATTTCTCTATCCGGCTAAATAATTTGTTGAAATCATTCTCATTCGTAGTATGCAATAGATCACGCACCATACCAAACATACGGCGAGTACGCTCAGCAAACAAATTAATTTCTTTCCTTGCCTGGACAATAGACAATTCAGCAGTAGATAACATACCACCAGAGATAAAACGCAAACGGAATTCCTCCTCATCCTCTTTTGGTCTGATTACCCAACAGACCACCTTTTCAATCGGTCCAATAAACCAAATCAATATCAACACATTACAGATATTAAAAGCTGTGTGGAAAGCCGAAAGTTTATAAGTAATTGCCACTTCAGGCGATACTCCTGGAAATAAGCGGTTAATCATTCCACTCACCATATCTACAAACGGATGGAAAATACATAAAATCCATACCACCCCAAATATATTAAAAATAAAATGAGCCAACGCCGCCCGCCTTGCTTGCGTATTCGCCGTCAAAGCTGCAATATTAGAAGTTACAGTAGTACCAATATTCTCGCCCATCACCAGTGCAATGCCCAAATACAAATCAAGCACACCACTGGAACAAAGAATCAATGTAATGGCCATAACCGCAGCAGAAGACTGTGCGCACATTGTTATTATTCCACCTATCAACAAGAATGATAAAATGGCAAAAAAATCCCCATTCCTTGCAAGAGGTAATAAAACTGATGATAGCTGCATTATGCTCCAAATCCATATGCATGGCATTCTCACGTAACGTAGTCAATCCCAAAAAGCATGAACGAAAATCCAAAAATAAATTCCCCAAAAGATTTTTCTGACTTTTATTAGAAAAGATTAAAGGAACAGCCAATGCAAAGAGAGGAAAAATAAGATTATTCATATCGATCTGGAAACCGAAAATAGACATAATCCAAGCGGTCACCGTAGTACCAATGTTAGCTCCCATAATTACAGAAATAGCCTGCCCCAAAGTCAGCAATCCCGCATTTACGAAACTAACTGTCATTACCGTTGTCGCAGTAGAAGACTGTACAGAAGCTGTCACAAATGTACCAGTTAACAGCCCGGTAAAACGGTTCGTGGTCATTGCCCCCAGAATATGACGCAAATGTCCGCCTGTCAGTTTTTGCAAGGCCTCACTCATGGTTTTCATCCCATACATCAGAAGTGCCAGTGAGCCTATCAGTTTCAAAAAAACAAATATTGACATGTAGATTCTCTTTTATTTATACCCTCTTCTTTATTACACTTTATTAAAAAAGACACAGAGGTACAAAGTATTTAATCCGTCATGAGTTAAACCTTGCACCTCTGCATCTATATCATTGTTCTGTTCACCATAGCCATTTCAGGTTAGGATTTCTTTTCCTTCACATTGCTACTGGCTTCCACCACATTAACTACATAATCGCCCAGTTTTTCACATTCTCCAATGATATCCATATAGTGTACACCCATCTGATAATCATACTCCTTATTATTCACATCCAGTACATTTTGATTCTTTAGCTGATTACGATAGTTATTTATTTCATTCTCTATATTAAACGATTTATTCACATCCACCACATGATGTTCATCTTCCACCAACGAAACCATTTGGGACAAAGCATCATCTGTCAACTGGAACATCTGATGAATATGATCATACTGTTTCGGAGTGAAATCCATATCACTCCGATGCTTACGATTAATTGTACGTGCCAAATTATAACAGCTGTCACCAATACTCTCTATTTCAGTCACCTCACGAAGCATAGCACGAATCTGCAACTTACTCTCAGAACTCAAACGCCCGTCGGATACCTGATTCAGATAATTAGCAATCTCCACCTCCATATTATCACTTATATTCTCATATTTCTCAATACGGCTGAACAATTTGTTAAAGTCATTGTCATTCGTGGTATGAAGCAGATCCCGCACCATGCCAAACATACGATGAGTACGCTCTGCAAAGAGATTGATTTCCTTGCGTGCCTGCAATATAGAAAGCTCCGCAGTAGAAAGCATACCACCTGTAATAAAGCGCAAACGATATTCTTCATCCTGCTCTCTCTGAGGAATGATTTTACAGACTGTTTTCTCTATCAACTTAACAAACCAAATAAGAATCAACACATTGCATATATTAAAAGTAGTATGAAAAGCAGACAGTTTAAAAGATACGGCAACAGCCGGATCTGCTGTTTTCATTATATCTTCTACAAACCATGAAACCCCCATAGTTACAGGCTTGAAAAGACATAATACCCAAATAACCCCAAAAACATTAAACACCAAATGAGCCAGCGCAGCCCTCCTAGCCTGCGTATTAGCAGTCAGTGCAGCAAGGTTGGCTGTTATGGTAGTACCAATATTCTCGCCAAGCACCAATGCAGCCCCCAACTCAAAACTAATCCAACCATTGGCACACATAATTAAAGTAATAGCCATCGTTGCCGCCGATGCCTGTACAATCATAGTCAGAACTGTACCGATGACAACAAATAAGATAACAGAACCAAATCCCATATCGGTATAGTTCTGAACAAAAGACAACATTTCGGGGTTTCTACTTAAGTCAGGAGCATTCGTCTTCAAGAGAGAGAGGCCCATAAACAAAAAAGAAAAACCGAATATAAATTCTCCAATGGATTTACGGTTACTCTTTCCTGAAAATAATAAAGGTACGCCAACAGCCAATAACGGAAGCGCCATAGCAGCAATATCTACTTTGAACCCCAATGCAGATATAATCCATGCAGTAACAGTGGTACCGATATTCGCCCCCA
>ENA-OPYU01000530-OPYU01000530.1-human-gut-metagenome-genome-assembly--contig:-NODE-530-length-15147-cov-4.332889_pt1 | contig 15147 bp, 14 predicted proteins | sample MGYA00242637_ERZ504482 | MGnify/ENA primary metagenome ERZ504482 (study PRJEB26092, sample SAMD00036237) | human gut metagenome | host: Homo sapiens | study: EMG produced TPA metagenomics assembly of...
AACTGAGGATGGCTTCGCCATCAACCAGTATTTCGTAGACCACCCGGAGATGGTGCTGGGAAATTTAGAACTGGAAAGCACCCAATACGGTTACGACCTGACTGTTGCGCCCCTTGAGGGCACCAGCCTTGCAGCCCAGCTTGCCGAAGCGGTGCAGCACATCGAGGGACAGTATACCACAGCAGAAATCGCCGCCCCGGATGTTGCGGACGCGGAAGCGCAGCGTAAGACGCTGCCTGCAGACCCCACCGTGAAGAATTTCAGCTACACCGTGGTAGATGGTGACATTTACTACCGCGAAAACTCCATCATGACGCCGATCGAACTGTCCGATAACGCCAAAGGCCGTGTAGCTGGTATGGTGGAGTTGCGGCAGATCGTCAACGAACTGATTCAGCAGCAGTTGAATGACTTCCCGGATGAGGACATTAAGGCGTCGCAGGCCAAGTTGAATGCTACCTATGATGCCTTTACTGCAAAATACGGTCTGATCAACGATAAGAAAAATGCCCGCCTGTTCGATGATGATAGTTCCTACTATCTGCTCTGCTCGTTGGAAAATCTGGATGAAAACAAAAACCTCAAGTCCAAAGCAGATATGTTCACCAAGCGCACCATTCGCCCGGAACACATTGTCACCAGCGTAGATACTCCCAGCGAGGCACTGGCGGTATCTATTGGTGAGCATGGCAAAGTGGACTTGCCCTATATGGCGGAACTGCTGGGCACACCCGGCGAGTACGGGCGCATTACCACCGAATTGTCCGGCGTGATCTTCAAAGACCCTGCCGCCGACCCCACCGACCCGGAAGCAGGCTGGCAGATGGCAGACGAGTACCTGTCCGGCGATGTCCGGGCAAAGCTGCGGATGGCGCAGTTTGCCGCCGAAACGAACCCGGAGTTTGCTGTCAACGTGGATGCGCTGACCAAGGCGCAGCCCAGAGAGTTGGAAGCCTCCGAAATTGATGTGCGGCTGGGTGCAACATGGCTGGACCCGGACGTTATCCAGAAGTTTATGACCGAGACTTTCCAGATCCCCTACTATCTGCGCCACGCGGTCAAAGTGCGTTATTCTCCTTATACCGCAGAATGGCGTGTGGAGGGCAAAACGGCTACGGGGCGGGGCGACATTATCTCCTCCGAGACCTACGGCACATCCCGTGCCAACGCCTACAAGATTCTGGAGGAGACCCTGAACCTGAAAGACGTCCGCATCTACGACACCATCGAGGATGCCGAGGGCAAACCCAAACGTGTGCTGAACAAGCGGGAGACTATGCTGGCACAGCAGAAACAGCAGGTCATCAAGGATGCTTTCGCCAACTGGGTCTGGCAGGACCCTCAGCGGCGCATTGCGCTGGTAAAACAGTACAATGAGTTGTTCAACAGCACCAGACCCCGTGAATACGATGGCTCCCACATCAAATTCGTGGGCATGAACCCGGAAATCACCCTCCGGGAACACCAGCGCAACGCCATTGCCCATGTGCTTTATGGCGGTAATACGTTGCTTGCACACGAAGTTGGTGCGGGCAAGACCTATGAAATGGCTGCGTCTGCTATGGAAGCCAAACGGCTGGGACTGTGCCAGAAAAGTCTTTTTGTGGTGCCCAACCATTTGACGGAACAGTGGGCAAGCGAGTTTCTGAACCTCTACCCCAACGCCAAATTGCTGGTGGCACGGCGCAAGGACTTTGAGACCGCCAACCGCAAAAAAATTCTGCGCCCGCATCGCCACCGGCGACTACGATGCGGTCATCATCGGCCATTCGCAGTTTGAGCGCATTCCGCTGTCCTTTGAGCGGCAGGAGCGTATCATTCAGGAGCAAATTTATGAAACGCTTGCCGCCATCAATGAGCTGAAAGTCCACGCAGGCGAGAATTTCTCCATCAAGCAGATGGAAAAGACCCGGAAAACGCTGGAAGCCAAGCTGGAAAAACTGCGTTCCGATGAGCGTAAGGACGATGTAGTTACCTTCGAGCAGTTGGGTGTTGACCGCCTGTTTGTGGACGAGTCACACGCGTTCAAAAATTGTGCGAAACGTTGTGCATAAGCCCTTGTTGACAGCAAGGACGAAAAGCACCATGTGATTGCACTTAGCAATAAGAAAATATCACAGAGAACTTTAATCTCGAAATCAGAGGTGAAATTCCTCTGCCGTACAGAACCAATGTCGAGGAACAGAATTCCAGAGAATAGGTCAAAATTCAAGACAGTACGAGAGCTAATACTCCACTGTGCGTTGCCACCTGTAAGTGTGCATTGTACAGAGCGTGGTGAAGGCGTAACCTGAAAACCTAAACCTCTGCAAAGAGGCATGGATAATAATGGTGCGGGCTTCCGAAACCTATGGCTATCCGTTAGGGAAAGCTATGCAGCATCGTAAGAGCGAACGACATCCGAAAGGGTGACCCTTGGAAAAAAGTGTGTGTGGCTGGTTTTTCTGCACACGCCCTGTGGGATGAAATCCCCATCAGGAATCATGCAGCAACTGTGGTTCAAAGCATGGTTAGATTTTCCCGGTGTAAGGTAGCGGCCTAAGGGTTTCAGAACAAGGATAGAGATTAAGGAACGTTTGAGAGCCTGTTGTTGGAGCGTTACAGCGCAGTGAAAGCAACAGGAAGTCAGCCGTATCATAGTAGTCTGGGCTGGGTAATGCCAGTCAAACGGAATTGAAATATTCCATGGCGAAGGATACGAGTCAAATCGATTTGTAAATTTCACAAAATGAAAATCCTATAACTTCCTGAAAGATGGGTGACGAACTGCGAGGTGAAAACCTTGTGCATTTGAACGTCAGATTTTCAACGGAAACGGAACTTAAAAAGATTCAGGATTTTCTCTATGAGAAGTCCGGTCAAGGAGTATCGTTCACCGGTCTGGTGGAAGCGATGGTAAATGAAGTGACCATTGTAACCGCCGTCCACAATATCAAGTCCAACAAAGGTAGCAAAACTGCTGGCGTGGATAAGATAAAAATGGACAAATACCTTCAAATGCCAAAAGATGAGCTTATTTTATTGATTCAATCGTGTTTTCGCAACTACCGACCCAAGCCAGCCCGCCGTGAATATATTGAAAAGAGTAACGGAAAGAAAAGACCGCTGGGTATCCCCACTGTATTGGACAGGATCATACAGGAGTGCGTGCGTATCATTATCGAGCCGATCTGTGAAGCGAGATTTTATCCGCAAAGCTACGGCTTTTCGCCCCTATCGGGGCACAGAAACATGCAATCCGGGGTATCATCAATGTCATAAATGCTGGATGCAAATCGCCTGACCAACCCGTGTGGGCAATTGAGGGCGACATCAAGGGATGCTTCGACAATATCAATCACCGCCTGCTGCTCCAAAAGCTCTGGAGAATCGGTATCCATGACAAGCGTGTGCTGAAAATCATCAGTCAGATGCTAAAAGCTGGATATATGGAAAATGACCTATTTCATGCAACAGAGCTTGGTACACCGCAGGGTGGAATCCTTTCACCGCTTTTATCCAATGTCTATCTGAATGATTTTGATTGGTATGTTGGTCGTATGTATATGGAACCGCACAGACAGTGCAAGCACAAAGGCAACGATACGAGACGACTAAAATGGGCTGGCGTAACACCAAAGTACAATTATCGCTACGCCGATGATTGGGTGATTCTGACATCAACGGAGAAGGAAGCACTCCGTTTGAAACGTGTCTTGACAAAATATTTTCGGAACAGAATGAAACTTGAACTGTCGCAGGAAAAGACCTATGTAACAGACCTGCGGACAAACGGTATACACTTTCTTGGCTTTGTGGTAAAGGCCGAACGAAAACGGAAAACTCCTGACCCGGCAACATGGACAAACCATTTGGTTGGAAAGCCGCTGCCGGATATGGAGCGGCTAGGAAAGAAGATTAAGAAACTGCTCGAAGAAGTGCACCGCATAGAACTTTGTCAAAAAGTCAATGTGCAGGCTGCGCAAATTCAGTACGTTAACTCTGTCATTATGGGTATGGCACAGTACTTGCAGACATCTATCTGTGCTCATGCCTACCATGCGATAGACCGCAGAGTAAATAACGCTGCACTGGCTGTATGGAAAAAGCTGTACCCCAAACGGTACAACTCCATGCAGGTGCCGCTGAAGGTGCTCTGCAATCTTCCTGACCGACACAAAGGCTACGACAGCAAGACATTTGCTGTATGGGTCGAAGGAAATTGGTTTGGTATAACTTATGCGTTCATCACGCATAGTCACTATGAATCCAAGCCATTTGACCAGAAAATGACGCCGTATACGGTGGAAGGGCGCAGACGGTATGTGAGCTATCGTGCTAAGCACAAGCCACTGCCATGTGACCGTCCATCCGTTAACTCCCCGAACGATATTGCAATATCAGCATACGCAAAGGGAAGGATGAATTTCGAATATTATATGAACCGGGAATATGCTTACAGCAGGGACAAAGGAAAATGTAAATGCTGTGGAAATGCCTTCTCACCCATGCTTCAAAAGAATTGTCACCACGTTAAAAATAAGCTTCCACTTGACAGAATCAATAAAGTACCGAATCTGGTTTGGCTGTGTGAACCATGCCACCGCATGGTTCACAACAGTCCAATACCGCCTGAGCTTAATGCAAAGACGGTAGGCAAAATCATGAAATACCGCGAAAAACTTAAAATGTGAAATTTACAGCCACTTTATGTCCGTGAGGACGCAAAGTGTTGAAATCTGAAGGAAGAAAGTAAATCGATTTGATGGTACGCCGGGTGCGCTGAAAGGTGCACGCCCGGCGTGAGGTGGGGGAAAACTTGGAGATTACTTCAAAAAGTTACCTATCACAACAAAGCAGACTACTCTGCGGACTGCTTCGCAGCCGCAGAGGTGCTGCACATTGTTCCTCACGACAAAAATGCGAAATGTCGCGGGATTATCCACCAGCGAAGCGCAAAAATCCAGCGATATGTTTGGCAAGTGCCGCTATCTGGACGAGATCACCGGCGGGCGTGGCGTGGTATTTGCCACGGGAACGCCCGTGAGCAACTCCATGACCGAGCTGTACACGGTCATGCGCTACCTGCAGTACAGCACCCTCCAGCAGAAAAAGCTGACCCACTTCGACTGCTGGGCATCCACCTTTGGCGAGACCACCACCGCCATCGAATTAGCCCCCGAGGGCTATACTTTAATAGGACGATAAACTTGATTGTCCTAAATTGAAAGATTCCATAAGAAAGGAGGTAGAACAAATGCCTAAAGAACCAAAAATCACCGCACTCTATGAGCGTTTGTCAAGAGATGATGATCTTGCTGGTGAATCGAATTCCATCACCAACCAAAAGAAATATCTGGAAGATTACGCCCAAAAGAACGGCTTCAAGAACATCCGCCATTTTACAGATGATGGCTTTTCAGGTGTGAATTTCAATCGTCCCGGCTTTCAATCTCTAATAAAAGAGGTAGAAACAGGAAATGTCGAAACGCTTATTGTGAAGGATATGAGCCGCTTAGGACGAAATTATCTGCAAGTCGGTTTTTATACGGAAGTTCTGTTCCCACAGAAAAACGTCCGATTCCTTGCAATCAACAACAGCATCGACAGCAACAATGCTTCAGACAATGATTTTGCTCCGTTTTTGAACATTATGAACGAATGGTATGCCAAAGACACGAGCAATAAAATCAAGGCTGTGTTCGATGCCCGGATGAAAGATGGAAAACGTTGCAGCGGCTCTATTCCGTATGGATATAACCGTTTGCCGAACGATAAGCAGACACTTGTTGTTGATCCGGTGGCATCCGAAGTCGTAAAGCGCATTTTTCTTCTTGCGAACGAAGGAAAAAGCCCACGGACAATCGCAGAACTGTTGACAGAGGAAAAAGTCCTGATTCCTGCTGCATACGCAAAGAAATATCACCCGGAGCAGTACAATGGGACAAAGTTCTCCAATCCGTACCTGTGGGGCACCTCCTCCGTAAGAACAATTTTAGGTCGGCAGGAATATCTGGGACACACTGTTTTACGAAAATCTGTAAGCACAAATTTCAAACTTCACAAGAGAAAAGAAACAGATGAAGATGAACAGTACGTTTTCCAGAACACGCATGAACCGATTATATCGCAAGAACTTTGGGATAGTGTTCAGAAACGCAGATGCCGAGTGAATCGTGCTTCTGCTTGGGGAACGCACACCAACCGTTTAAGCGGGTATCTGTATTGTGCCGACTGCGGCAGAAGATTGACCTTGCAAACACACTACAGTAAAAAGGATGGGTCTACTCAATATTCTTATCGTTGTGGTGGATATGCAAGTCGGGTGAATGGCTGTACTGCCCATTCAATCAGTGCCGATAATGTTGAAGCCTTGATATTGGCGTCGGTCAAACGCTTTTCGAGATTTGTTCTAAAAGATGAAGAAACCTTCGCTTTGGAACTGCAATCACTTTGGAGAGAGAAACGTGAAGAAAAGCCGAAGCAGAACCAATCGGAATTGAAACGTTGTCAAAAACGCTATGATGAGCTTTCTGCCCTTATTCGTAGCCTGTACGAAAATCTTATGGCTGGACTGTTGCCCGAACGACAGTACAAGCAGCTGATGGCACAGTATGATAGCGAGCAGGCAGAATTGGAATCGAAGATGGAAACGATGAAATCCGAAATTGCCGAAGATAGGTCAAGTTCTGTTGATATTCAACATTTCATTTCGCTGATTCGCAAGTGCAAAAATCCAACAGAAATCTCCGATTCAATGTTTAACGAACTTGTCGATAAAATCGTTGTTTATGAAGCCGAGGGTGCAGGCAATGCCCGCACACAAAAGGTTGACATTTATTTCAACTATGTCGGCCAAGTCGATATTGCTTATACCGAGGAAGAACTTGCCGAACTGAAAGCGCAGAAGGAGCAGGAAGAACGGCAGCGCCTGGAAAAGCAGCGCAAACGTGAAAAAGCCTATCGAGAAAAGCGAAAAGCAAAGAAAATCGCTGAAAACGGTGGCGAAATCATTAAAACCAAAACGTGTCCGCACTGCGGGAAGGTGTTTACACCTACGAGCAACCGACAGCTTTTCTGCTCAAGGGAATGCTGGAATCAGGCAAGACTGGAGCAAAAGAAAGCGGATAGAGAAGCCGAGAAAGGAAATCACTACTACCGGCAGCGCACCTGTGCCGTGTGCGGTCACTCCTACTGGCCTACACACAGCCAGCAGGAATTTTGTTCCGAGGAGTGCAGGAGAATTAACCACAACAGGAAAACCTTGGAATTCTATCACAAGAAAAAGGAAATCCAAAACCTGACCCAGAAGCAGTCCCAACGCCGAAACCAAAGGAGGATAATGCAGCATGACTACCTTAAAGAACACGCTCCACGACAGCAACAACGGTCTGGATTACACTATGGTCAACGGCTACTATCTGCCGAATCTGACCGTAGCAGCCCCGACAGAGCAGCACCCCACCGGGCGGTGGGGCCGCTTACATAAAAGGTATCTGAAAGAACATCATCCCATCCGGTACAATCAACTGCTCCTGTCCGGTGAGCTGGGCGGCTACCTTGCCAAGCTGGACAAGCAAGCCGAGGAGCAGCTTGCACTGACCGTCCGGCAGCTGCAGGAAGCCGAGGGCGTGACCGAAGCCCTGAAAGCTGCCAATCAACTGGAGTGGGTGCGCCGGATGAATAGCATCCGCAACCGTGCCGAGGAAATCATCAAGACCGAGCTGACTTTTTGTATAAGGAGGTGCCCACGACTGACTGTGCTGAAACCGATGACGAAACTTGGCCCCTTTTTCCGCTGCTTCTGCTGCTGATTCTGGCGCAGTGGGTGGGCATCTTCCTCACGACCTTCTCCACGATCCTGACGAATCTGCTGGCGGGGCTGTTCTTCTTCGTGGCTCTGGCAAGCTGGGTCATGAAGCTGGCAGACGGCGGCGAAGTCCTGAAAATGCTGATTACCGCATTTGTGGTTTTCGTCCTGCCTTACATAGCGATAGCGGCTATCGCCAAAATCTCCCTTTTTTCGCTGATGAACTCCGGGATTTTCTCCAATCCTGAGTTCAAGACCGCCCTGCACAACGCACGGCGGTCATTTTTGCTACATCGGGTCTGCACAGGGCAGGACCCCCTTTTTTTATACGGAGGAACAAACCTATGAAACTGACGTTTGAAGAAAAGAAGCTGCTCTACACCTATGGCTGCGCTAATCTGGAACTGACCCGCAAGCGGATGTACGAGATTGCCGGGCTGACGGTTGACCCCAATCAGAACAAGCTGGTGTATGACTTCTGCCGGAAGCTGGAGGACGAAACGCTGGCAGACTGGTACGACCAGATGTTCTACTTTGTCCGTGCCGAGATGGAGTGCTACACCAATATGCGGCTCCTGATGCAGGACATTGAGGAGGATAAGGAATGGAGGAAGGAAGATTTTGTCGACCCCGATGACAATGTTTAAGCTGGAAACCATGATCTACGCCAGTGAGGACGGAACAAGTAGCGTGTTCACGCTGAATCCTGCCCTGCAGAAGCAGCTTGATGCCCTTGCTACGGAGCACCCGGAGGTGTGCCAGCGGAAGGCAAGGGGCGAAGCTGGCGGGGTGACGTATCAGGTCAGAAATGCGGCGGTATCAATCCTGCCTGTGTAAAAAGGTAGAATACAGAATTCAGCAGATGCGGAGGGCTTTTCGGCTTCTGCTGAATTTTATTTTGTGCTTTTTTGTTAGCGGCTCTTGAGTATCCTTTGTCAGAATGATATACTATTGCTTGAAATTCAGCGATTGCGGAATTTAGTTCCAAGATGATGGAAAACAAGCATTAGGAGAAAATCAATGTCAGTAAGTTACAAAAAGCTCTGGAAGCTGCTGATCGATCGGGATATGAAAAAGAAAGATCTGTGTGTTGCAGCCGGAATCAGCCATACTTCCATGGCCAAACTAGGAAAAAATGAAAATGTCACAACAGATGTTCTGGTGAAAATCTGCACAGCACTTCAATGCGATATTGGTGACATCATGGAACTAACTGCTAAAAATGAAGATTGAAAGGAGGATGGCATACTATGGATAACACCGCAAGAACTTTAAGTTATATTCAGGCAAAGCCTATATTGAAATGGGCAGGCGGAAAGACCCAGATGTTGAATGATCTTCTGCCTAAAGTTCCTTCCTCCTATGGAAGATATATTGAGCCGTTCTTCGGCGGCGGTGCACTTTTCTTTGCCTTGCGGCCTGAAAATGCAATTATAGCAGACAGCAACCCGGAACTGGTCAATATGTATCGTCAGGTTGCCAATAATCTCGATGATGTGATTGACTATCTGAAAAATACAAAAATACCAGCGAGATGTTTTATCAGGTTCGTGCGCTAGAGTGGACAGAACTTCCTCCTGCGGAGGCTGCTGCTAGAACAATTTATCTCAATCGGACGTGCTTTAACGGTTTGTATCGTGTCAACCGCAAGGGTCAATTCAATGTTCCATACGGAAAGTATGTAAATCCCAAAATCTGCGATGAAGAAAATCTTCATGCAGTATCTAAGGCTTTGCAGAAAGCAGAGATCGTTTGTGGTGATTATTTGCTGGTGCTGGAGCATTATGCCAAGCCGGGTGACTTTATTTTTCTGGATCCTCCTTATCTTCCAATTTCTGAATATTCTGATTTCAAACGGTATACTAAGGAACAGTTCTATGAGGAAGATCATGTGGAACTTGCAAAGATGGTGATGCGGCTGCATGAAATGGGCTGCTCTGTTGTATTGACAAACTCTAACCATCCGCTGGTTCACGAACTGTATTCTCCCTTTAAGATCGATGTGATTCAAACGAAACGTCACATCTCCTGCAATGGAAAGAGCAGAAAGGGCGAGGATGTTATCGTTACGGTTCCTCCGAAACATAAAACTCTTATGAAACTCGCTCCCCAACCTCTGCCGCAGCAGGTATCTTGTTATCCTCCCACACGATTTATGGGTTCTAAAAGTAAACTGCTTTCTCAGATTTGGGCAATCGCGTCACAGTTTGAGTTTGAAACTGCGGTTGATCTTTTTTCGGGTTCTGGTATTGTCGGTTATATGTTCAAGGCACAGGGTAAATCTGTTATCAGTAACGATTACATGGCAATGTCTGCGACTTTTACAAAAGCAATGATTGAGAACAGCCATGTTACCTTGTCCGAAAGAGAAGCCAAAGAACTGTTGGCAAAGAAAAAGGAATCAGACCATTTTGTTGCGACCACCTTTAAGGATTTATACTATACTGATGCAGAAAACGAACTGATCGACATTCTTCGCACAAATATTGCAGGTGTTAAAGACTCTTACAAACGTGCTATTGCTATGACGGCTTTAATTCGTGCCTGTACTAAAAAAATGACCCCGCGGAATTTTTACCTATACAGGAAATCGGTACAATGACGGTCGTAAGGACTTACAGAAGAGCTTAGAGCAGCAGTTCTTGGAAGCTGTCGAGGCCGTAAATGCTGCCGTATTTGACAATGGAATGAGTTGTCTTTCTAAACACGGCGATGCAATGGAACTCCGGGCAGACAAGGCAGACCTTGTGTATATGGACCCTCCATATTATTCTCCGCTATCCGACAACGAATATGTCAGAAGGTATCATTTTGTCGAGGGTCTTGCTCGTGATTGGAAGGGCGTTGAAATTCAAGAACACACCCAGACCAAAAAAGTTCAAATCCTACCCGACCCCTTTTTCCACCAGAAAAGGGGCGGCAGATGCGTTCGATAAGCTTTTTAAGAAATTTGCAAACAGTATTCTGATTGTGTCTTATTCTTCCAACAGCCTTCCGACACAAGACGAAATGTTAGAGATTATGGCTCGGTACAAAAAGCACGTTGAAGTGATTCCTGTTGACTATAAATATTCCTTTGGAAATCAAGGCGAAGCCAAAACCCATCGAAACTCTGTGCAGGAGTATTTATTTGTCGGCTATTAAGGAGGAAGTTCAAAATGGGGACTCCGATTGATATTTGGCTGGTTGGAAACACTGGTCTCAGAAATCCTAATAGAATCAAGGATGGATTCTCTGTATTTGCAGAATCCTCTTTCGTTGGAAATCTCCGAGGTCGGGAAAACGATATTGCGTTTATGAATCTTCTGAATGAGAAAGGTATCATTCAAAATGAAGGTGGAAAAGATGAATCCGGCAGTCACGCCAGAAAATGGCGGCTTATGTTCTCTAAGAACGGCTTGATCTATCCGAAGCTTGATAAAAAATATGGTGAACAAGCTGCTCTTGGAAAGATGGACGATATAACGCCATTCGGACGTGTGTTTTTGAAAGCGGACACTTATCCTGCTGTTCAAGAGTGCTTTTTGCGGGCAATGAGCGTCGAACAGTTTCCTCTGGCTGGCGAATCTTCGTATTTTTCGCCATTAAGATGGATTCTTGCCATTATGCTGGAACTTGAAAAAAGAACTGGCTCATCTGAGTTGAGCCGCATTGAATTTGCATTGTGGGGACACACTACAAATCCCAAATATTCTTTGTCTGAGGTTGTGGACAATATCTTGGATTTAAGAATGCGACGAGCAAAAGCACCCGCAAAGAAAACCTTTGATCGGCAGGAAATCGCTGTTCGGGCTAAAGACTATGATAAGAAGTCGGATAATTTCTTGGACTATTCTGATATGAATATGCGGTATCTTCGCATTTCAGGTGTTTTACAACGAAAAGGTCGTGGCCTTATTATTTCACCTGCAAAGCATGTGCTAGCAGAAGCTCTTGCAAAAAGTACAGCGAATGATAAACCTCTTATCGAAGAATACAGAATACTCTGTAATGGTGCTCCGTTGCCTACAGATAATGAAGATGTAGCGAAATCTGTTTTGAACGACCTGATGCGCCAGATGAAAGAACGGCGGATTGCATTTGATATTTCTGATCTTCCGTTGGACACTCCAACGGAGATCAATATTGCTCGTCGTCGGCTTGAAAGCGTTATTGCCCAAACTGATGAAATCCAGTATGCTCAAGCGCAGTGCAACCAGTGGAAAGAAATTTCCGACTATATGACGCTTTTAATCAAAGGCGGCGGAAAAACTGTATATGACGAGGATAACGCCATTGAGGTTCCCAAAGACGAAACCCCGGCTTACTTAGAGTGGACGCTTTGGAGAGCATCGTTAGCCATTGACCATCTGGTGAATATGCCCTATGAGGTGCGTGGTTTCAAACTCGATTCCGATTTTATGCCTGTTTCGGCGGCAGGTGGCGGCAAGGGCGATCTGTACTGTGAATTTGAGGATTTCACCATTTTGACCGAGGTTACAATGTCTACATCTTCTAGGCAAGAAGCAATGGAAGGTGAGCCAGTCCGTCGCCATGTTTCTGATGCTGTCCTTAAATACGACAAACCTGTCTATGGAATGTTTGTTGCTGTACGGATTGATACCAACACGGCTGAAACTTTCCGGCATGGTGTTTGGTATGCCAAGGATGATGTCAAACAACGGTTGAATATTGTTCCTTTAACATTGGCGCAATTCCAAAAATACTTTGTCGCAATGTTCGAGGCAGATAAGGCAACACCTCAAACTCTTTGTGAGCTACTTCTGGAATGTGAAGCGCAGAGAGATATTTTGGAAGCACCTTCTTGGAAACAGTATATCGGAGAACTCGTTGAGAAAAAAGCCTATCAGTTAAAGACTGCGGTATAATCAGAAACTTTGGAGGGACTTCCTATGGATGGACAGTGTATAGATGTCGTATCAACATCCGCTACTACGGCGGATGCTACTCCGGTGGTACTAAGCGAGACAGAGCGCATGCGATTTCGTTTCGTGCCAACGATTGTTGATAACCAAAGTAGCCCTGAGTGTACAGTACGGGGAAAAATCCTTTTTGAGCGAAAGCCTCAAAATGATAAGTTTTTTCCAACAGATACGGTAGCGCCTTGCGAAAGAATAACAAGAGGAACGGCAAAAAAGGGTGACTGGATAGAACTGGAACTGCATTCAAAAGAAACGTACAATCTCTTCATGGGGTTAAAAAGGCTATATGACCTGTCTGGATGCATGGACGGAATACCATTTGGTCCAGCACGGTTTGCGCAGATTGATAGTACCTTTTCAAGTTTTCTTGAAGTCATCCGCAGCGATCCTTCTGCAGCAAGAATGATCGGAGAACCTCAAAATTTTGAACTTATTAGAATTCTTCTCCAGATGATAACCCAAGCAGATTCCCATGAATCATTAAAAAAGCAGTCTTGCAAATCTTGCAAATGAAAATTTGCAGGCTTTAACCACTTCTGCCAGTTTGGAGAGACTGAAGCGTGTGGAAACACTTATGCGAGAAAACCTTAATAATGGGAAAGAAGAATTCTGGCAGCAAACTGTTTTTAATGAAAATCAGTGGGTGCTAGCACAAATTTTTTACTTGTCCATGCACAATATATGCTCAAAAATGCATTTGTTGGTGGAAAGTCGCTTAATAATAAAGGCGGCAATGTATGTGACTTTATCTACAGAAATAAAATGACTCAAAATGTTGCATTGATTGAAATAAAAACACCGTGCACTGAGATTGTTGGAAAACCATATCGTGAAACATATAGCATGAGTCTTGATATGAGTGGCGCAGTTAATCAAGTTCTTAACTATCGTGATGAACTTCAAAAGAATTTCAATGAACTTACTAGAGATTTGGAAGATGATGACACTGTTCGATCTTTCTCGCCGAAATGTGTTATTGTTATCGGGAAAATCAACACTTTGAATGCTAAGCAGCAGAAAGCATTTGAACTTTACCGAAACAGTTTCAACAACTTGACCATTATAACCTTTGATGAATTACATCAGAAAATTTGCGATCTCATATCTGTGTTCAAAGAAGATACTCCTCGACCTGATGATCCTTTGATGGATGAATTCAGTATTATTGATGAGGACTATCCGTTCTAGTACTACATACTCTAAAGCAGCGAGACTTCTGTAAGCTTCGCTGCTTTTTATTTAAAAGGAAGGGAGCGTGATGCCATTGACCCAACCGAAAACCGACCTTGCCTACCTCCGCAACGAAAAAGCCAAAGCAGAGCAGAAGCTGCGCGCTTGTCAGCACCGGGAGAAGATCCTTGAACGCCAGATGTCAGAGCTGAACCGGAGAGAGCGCGTGCATCGTCTTTGTACCCGTGCCGGAATGCTGGAAAGTTTTCTGGTCTGTCCGGGAGAACTGACCGACGATCAGGTGATGGAACTTCTGAAAATCTCGTTCCGTCAGCCGGAAGTCGTGCTGGCGCTTGCAAAGATGGTGCATGACGTTCACGAAAAGCAGAACGTTCCGAACCCCCTATGAAATAGGGCGCAATTATACACCGTTCCGGTGAAATTGCGGTCTTGCAGACGGCTCGATGAAATCGAAGCTTGCGTTTGTGCGCCAGCCCGATTCCATCCCAAGGAAAACTGCATTTTCCTTGCGCTGCCTTGCAGCTATCCTTTTGCGGCTCCCGCCTAAGACCGAAGTGCGCAGCACTCCGAACCAATGCGGTGAGCAAAACTGAATATGATTATTGACCGTTCAACAAGAGCCATCTTGCTGGGCGGTCTTTTTGTTTGGGGGTGATGCCTATGCCGTGTCCGCACTTCAAAATTTCCATCGTAAAACGCAGCCAAGGGCAGTCTGCTGTTGCTGGCGCAGCCTACCAGAGCGGCGAACGGCTGTTCAGCGAATACGACCAAAAAACGAAATTCTACAACAAGAGGAAAGAACTCGTCCATGCTGAAATCATGCTGCCACCTAATGCGCCGCCCGGATTTGCAGACCGGGCAACCCTCTGGAACGCCGTGGAAGCCGTGGAGAACCAGTGGAACTCCCAGCTTGCCCGGCGCATCGTGTTGGCGTTCCCGGTAGAGGTGCCGAAAGAACAGTACCTTCCGATGCTCAAAGAATTTTGCAACGAGCAGTTTGTTTCCAAGGGCATGATTGCTGACTTTGCCATCCACGACAAGGGAGATGGCAACCCCCACGCCCACATTCTGCTGACGCTCCGGGCAATGGACGAACACGGCAAATGGCTCCCGAAATCCCGAAAGGTATATGACCTTAATGAAAACGGCGAGCGCATCCAGCTTCCATCCGGGAATTGGAAGTGTCACAAGGAAAACACCGTGGACTGGAACGACCAGAAGTACGCCGAGGTCTGGCGGCACAGC
>ENA-OPYU01000531-OPYU01000531.1-human-gut-metagenome-genome-assembly--contig:-NODE-531-length-15142-cov-6.435631_pt1 | contig 15142 bp, 11 predicted proteins | sample MGYA00242637_ERZ504482 | MGnify/ENA primary metagenome ERZ504482 (study PRJEB26092, sample SAMD00036237) | human gut metagenome | host: Homo sapiens | study: EMG produced TPA metagenomics assembly of...
TAGGTGAGTACTTTGTGATTCTCGTAAAGTCTTTGCATGATATTGAGGGTCTGTTTTGCGGAAAATCCGAATTTCTGGTTGGCTTCCCGTTGAAGTGCAGTCAGGTCATACAGTGCAGGTGCGAATGTTTTTTTTGCAGCTTTTTGCGTACATCCGTTACAAGCAGTGACGGAGCGGAGGCCTGTTTGATCGCCTGGATGCGGTCTTTATCAAAGGAGCGGGAAGAGCCGGATCTGGCATCTGTCCATGTAAATGTGATTCCGCCAACCGCAGCTTTGAGTCCGTAATAAGGAACCGGCTTAAAGGTGCGGATCTCTTCTTCTCTGGCAGCGATCATAGCGAGTGTCGGGGTCTGGACACGTCCGCAGGAGAGCTGTGCATTGTATTTGCAGGTCAGCGCTCTGGTGGCATTGATCCCGACCACCCAGTCGGACTGTGCACGGGCAACAGCAGCGCGGTACAGTGGCTCGTAGGATTTGCCGGGGCGCAGATTCTGAAAACCTTCCCGGATGGCTTTGTCTGTAACGGAGGAGATCCAGAGTCGCTTCAGCGGCTTCTGATTTCCGGCTTTGTCAAGGATCCAGCGTGCCACAAGTTCCCCTTCTCTGCCGGCATCGGTTGCAATGATGATATCAGAGACATCTTTCCGGAAAATCAGCTCTTTGACAGCGTGGAACTGGCGGCCGGTCTGTTTGATGACTACCAGCTTCCAGTGCTCTGGGAGCATGGGAAGCGTATCCATGTTCCAGGTCTTGTACTGTTCGTCGTATTGCTCCGGATCAGCCAGTGTGACAAGGTGACCCAGCGCCCATGTGACGATATAGTCTGTTCCTTCTATATAAGTATTTGTTTTTTTATTGCAGTGTAAAACCCGGGCGATGTCCCTGCCCACGGAAGGTTTTTTCTGCAATGACGAGATGCTTCATAGTGTTTCTCCTTCTTCTGTTTAAAATATTCAGACGTTATGGAAGCCTTTTCCGATGATCTCACTTGTATTGGAGATGAGAATAAATGCGGAAGGTTCTTCGTCTTTGATAAAATTACGGAGCCGGACAGCCTGCGGGCGGTTCAGTGCCGTGAAGATGACGTATTTGTCTTTTCCGGAAAACGCGCCCTGTGCATGGCAGACAGTAGCGCTTCGGTTTAATTCCTGTACAATAAAGTCGCAGATCGGCTTTGGATTGTCACATACTACGTTAAAGTATTTGGAAAGATTGAAACTTTCAATAAAAGTATCGATCATAAACGAGCGGATTGCAAGTCCAAGGAATGAATACAGCCCTGTTGCAATGTCGAACATGAAACAACCAGCAACGGTGATCAGCACATCTGTGATCAAAAGAGCATGTCCGATATCTACGCTGGAATATTTTTTCAGGATCATGGCAATGATATCCGTACCGCCGCTGGAAGAGCCGATGTTAAACAGGATCGCGGAACCAAGAGACGGAAGCGCGATGGCAAAACAAAGCTCCAGCATCGGCTGATTTGTCAGTGGTGCACTCATCGGATAGATCCGCTCCAGTGCGGAGAGCGCAACTGACAACAGAATGCTGCAGTAGGCAGTCTTTGCGGCAAATTTTTTGCCGAGAATAAAAAATCCGATGATCAGCAGAATCATGTTAGTGATAAAGTTGAAATCTCCTGCGGACATCACGCCGGTTTTGGCAACGAGAACCGCAAGACCGGTGATTCCTCCAAATGTAAAATGATTTGGAAATTTGAAAAAATAAGTGCCTGCCGCCATCACCAGTGTACTGAAGGTCAGCAGGAAAAAATGTCGTAGTTTACTTTTCATGTCGAATACCCCCGAATAAGATAAGAAAATTGTAGCTTGTGCTTTCTCAAAAGTCAATGAATTATCGTCGGATTATTGGAAATACTAACTTTCAACAAGGAGGGTGAAAAAAGATGTATCAGGATTTACCGATTCAGGATATTTACGCAAGAGAAATTTTAGACTCCCGGGGCAATCCGACGGTAGAAGTGGAGATACTTGCCGGGGAGAAAATCGTGGGAAGAGCAGCGGTTCCATCCGGCGCATCAACGGGAAAATTTGAAGCAGTAGAGCTTCGTGACCGGGAGAAGCGGTATGGAGGAAAAGGGGTAGAGCAGGCGGTGCGTCACGTCAATGAAGAAATCGCCGAGGCTCTGATTGGAAAAAAATGTGTTGGCACAAACGGAGATCGATCATATTTTAAAGGAACTCGACGGCAGCATTGACAAGCATAATCTGGGGGCAAATGCAATCTTAGGTGTCTCGCTGGCTGCGGCAAAGACCGCTGCGGCTGCACTTAGGATTCCGCTGTATGACTATCTTGGAAATGTAGGAGAAAAGGTAATGCCTATTCCTATGATGAATGTGTTAAACGGCGGTGCTCATGCGGACAATAATCTGGATATTCAGGAGTTTATGCTGGTTCCTTATGGACCGGACAGCTTTAAAGAAAGATTGCGCATGGGGACAGAAATTTATCACGTACTGCGAACACTTTTGAAGCAAAAAGGATTGACTACAGCTGTCGGGGACGAGGGCGGATTTGCACCGGAATTGAGAGATTCCAGAGAGGCGATTGAATTTCTGATCGAGGCAGCACATCAGGCGGGATATCAGCCGGGAAAAGATGTAGGGATTGCTTTAGATGTGGCGGCTTCAGAAATTTACCGGGCAAAAGAACAGCGGTATTATTTTGTGGGGGAAAGCAAAAAGAGCGGGAAAAAGATCGCGAGAACATCGGATGAGATGATGGAATACTATGAAAGATTGATTCTGGATTATCCAATCTATTCCATTGAGGATCCGTTGGATGAGGAGGATTGGGATGGCTGGAGCAGACTGACAGCAAAAATTGGGGAGAAAGTACAGCTTGTGGGAGACGATCTGTTTGTGACCAATCCGGAGAGAGTCGCATTGGGGATAGCAAAAAAATGCAGCTAATTCGGTGCTGATCAAGGTGAATCAGATCGGGACACTGACAGAGGCGGCAAGAGCGGTGGAACTGGCGCATCAGGCAGGGTATCGGACGATTATGTCTCACCGATCTGGTGAAACGGAAGATACCACGATCGCAGATCTGGCGGTGGCATTTCATACCGGACAGATCAAAACCGGTGCACCGTGCCGCTCGGAACGTGTGGCAAAATATAATCAGTTGCTTCGAATTGAAGAAATATTGTGGAAATCCATGTGATGAGAGGACCATTCCGGAGAGAGTGAGAGATCTTTTTCCGGAGTGGTCATTTTATTTTACAAACTGTACATATTTGATATTGACAGTAATTACAATTTGAGATATACTGTACTTACAAGGTAAGTACAGATATGACAGAAGGAGTGATGAAGTGGAAATTATTTTAAGTAATGCCAGTCCGAAACCAATCTATGAGCAGATCACTTCCCGGATAAAAGCCATGATCATGAACGGAGAGCTGAAGGCAGGAGACCCGATGCCGTCCATGCGAAAGCTTGCAAAGGAGCTTCACGTCAGTGTGATCACGACACAGAGAGCTTATGATGATTTGCAAAAGGACGGATTTATCGTGACAGTTCCGGCAAAAGGAACCTTTGTATCTGCACAGAACCAGGACTTTATCCGGGAGGAGAACAGAAGACGGGTAGAACTGCTTTTAACAGATGCGGTAGAGCTGGCAAAGGAAAATGGAATTGAACTTGAGGAATTGAGAACGACATTAGACGTATTGTATCAAGAGGAGGATGTGTGATGGAATTTGCACTGGAAGTCAAAGGACTGCGTAAAACATACAAAGAATTTGGATTAAAAAATATTTCGATGAAATTGCCCAAGGGCTGTGTGCTCGGGCTGATCGGAGAGAATGGCGCCGGAAAATCTACTCTGATTAATGCGATTCTCGGGCTGATTGAATGCGACTATGAGTCTTTAAGGATTTTTGGACAAGAGTATGCAGGAAATGAAAAGCAGATCAAAGAAGAGATTGCGGTGATCTTTGACAAGACCTGTTATGATCTGAATTTTACACCGCTGTTTATCGGAAAGATATTGAGTAATGTGTATTCCAACTGGGATATGGAAAAATATCATATGTATCTGGATCGGTTTGAACTGCCGAAGAAAAAGAAATTAAAAGAATTTTCCAAGGGAATGAAGATGAAAATGGAATTTGCCGCAGCCCTAAGCCACGATCCGAAGCTTCTCATTCTGGATGAGGCGACAAGCGGTCTGGATCCGGTATTCCGGGACGAGATTCTGGATATTCTCAGAGAGTACACAGAGGATGAAGAACATACGATTCTGATGTCCTCTCATATTACCAGTGATCTGGATAAGATTTCGGATTATATCGCATTTATTCATGATGGGGAGTTGTTGTTTACAAAGACCTATGATGAGCTTCAGGAAAATTACGGCGTCTTAAACTGTGGACAGCGGATCTTTGACGCACTGAACCGGGAGGATATTGAGGCATACAGAAAGGATACCTATGGATATCGGGTTCTGGTCAACAATAAGCAGGGAATCCGGAAGGTATTTTCAGATCTGGAGATTGAACAGGCAACGATCGAAGACGTGATGCTGTACTGCGTGAGAGGAGAGAAAGTGGCATGAGAGGGATTATTTTAAAAGATTTATATGAGGGATTCTGTATTAAGAAGAATCTGATCAACTGGCTGGCTTCTATGATATTTACGTCTGCGCTGACAGCGATCAGTGAATTTATGAGAGGTGCCTATGGATTTTTGCTGATTGTAGTACTCCTATTTCCTGTGATGGGAAGTACACTGCTTCAGATGACGGTGGAACAGGATGAAAAGGCAGAATTTGACCGGATTCAGCTCACCTATCCGCTGAGCAAAAGCGAGATTGTTCTGTCCAAATATCTGGGCGGTCTGATCGTACAGGGAGGTATGACACTTTATTCATTTGTGTTTGTATTGATCTATGTGTATGGATATCGGACGATCACCCTGGAAGACGCACTTCCGACATGGGGAATCGGTGTAGTCGGAGGTGTGATTTACTTTGCAGTGAGCTATGTAGCATATTTCTGGCTTGGTAATTTGAAAGGTGTGATTTTTACATTTCTTGCGATGGTAGGACTTGTAATTGCGTTTTTGCTCAGCGTGTTTAATATCGGGCTGGAGGAAATCATGCAGGTGGAAAAAAGGTATTTGGATCATTGGTTGTCTGGTGATGGCAGCAGTGTTGATGGTGATCAGCTACTTTCTATCTCTGAAAATATACACAAAAAAAATCATTCTTGAAATAGTTATTTTGCACAAAATATTTATGCAGAAGAAATGTTGACATGTAAACAATATAAATAATAGAATAAATAAGAACAAAACCTATTTGCAGCAGAGACAGGACTGGTTTTCTGTGCAGATAGGTTTTTATTATGTATTAAGAAGGGGAAAAGATGCGGATAGACAGGATATTGAACAACAATGTCGTGATCATAAAAGATGAGAATGGAGAAGAGCAGGTTGTCTGCGGAAAAGGAATCGCCTACAAGAAAAAGGCGGGAGACCTTTTATCAGAAAAGCTGATCAACAAAGTGTTTGTTTTGAAGGACACTGCTCAGAAACAGCATTTTCAGGAGATTATCTCTGAGATTCCTATGGAATATATTCAGATCACGACAGAGATTGTGGAGATGCTCACACAAACACTGGAAAGAAAACTAAATGAAGCAATCTATATTTCATTAAGCGACCATATTTATATGGCAATCACCAGATATCTGGACGGTGTTGTGGTGAAGAATTCCATGCTGTGGGATATCAAGCGTTTTTATGAGAAAGAATATCAGGCGGCGAAGAAGGTCTGGAAGATGATCAATCAGACGTTCAAGGTAGAATTACCGGAAGATGAGATTGGTTTTATTACCCTGCACATTGTCAATGCAGAGATGGACAATGAGAACTTAAAGCAGACGATGGAAGTCACAAAGCTGATGCAGGAGATTTCCAATATTGTCCGTTATTATTTTTCCGTAGAGTTTAATACAGAATCGGTTTATTATTATCGTTTTATTACCCATTTGAAGTTCTTTGCACAGCGTCTTCTGACAGATAAAGAGTATGAAGACGATCAGGACAACGAACTTTTCAATACAATTCGGCAAAAGTACCGCACTTCTTATAAGTGTGTGGAAAAAAATCGCAGAGTTTATATCGCGTAAATATGAAAAGGAACTTTCAGATGAAGAAAAATTATATCTGACTATTCATATTGAACGCGTTATATATAAGAGCAGAGATTAGCGAATCATCGGAAGCGCGCACAGATGAGGAGTGTTTCTGCTTTGTCAGGATGGTAACATTAAGTTGGCTACACCTTTATACAATGAAAACTGTATATAAGGAGGATGACATGGGTAAATACTCAAGTTTAGCCGCAGACATTATTAAAAATGTCGGTGGAAAAGAAAATGTTGAAAGTTTAAGACACTGCGTTACAAGATTAAGATTCCGTCTGATTGATGAATCCATCGCAAATGATGAGGTCATCAAAAATATGGACGGTGTGGTGACCGTGATGAAAGCCATGGGAGAATACATGGTAGTCATCGGGGAGCACGTGGCGGATGTATACGATGAAGTATGCAGCCAGCTTGGCTTAGACGCCATGCAGGCAGAGAACAAAGAACAGAAAAATGCGAAAAAGAAGAGTCCCCTCGAGAAAGTTCTGGGAACAATCATGGGTGGTATGGGACCGACTCTTCATCTGCTCTGTGCCTGCGGTATTATCAAAGGGCTGTTAGTCCTTCTGACATTTGTCGGAATCAAACCGACAGATGGAATTTATATGCTGATGAATGCAGCAGGAGACTGTTTCTTCTATTTCCTGCCGCTGATTCTTGGATTTAACTTTGCAAAAAAATTCCAGATCGATCCATTCTTCGGACTGATCCTGGCAGCTGCAATGTGTTATCCGGCAATTCAGAATGTAGACATCAATTTATGGGGATATGTCGTAAATACGACCTATACTTCTACATTCCTGCCGATTTTATTTGGTCTTCTGGCAGCAGTTCCGCTGTATAAGTGGTTTGACAAAGTGCTTCCGAAGATGATCAAAGGTTTTATGACACCGATGCTTACATTGATCATTATTTTCCCGCTGACCTTTATTGTGATCGGACCTCTGGCAAATATGATCGGTGCGGGACTTAATGTTGTTCTCACAAGTATCTGTGAATTCTCACCGCTGCTTGCAGGACTGATTCTGGGCGGATGCTGGCAGATTTTTGTATTGTTCGGTATCCATGGTGTTCTTACAATTTTTGCGTTTATGGATCTGCTCGCAGGAAATCCAAGCCAGCTGCTGGCATTTTCCTACGGTGCATCCTTTGCTACATGCGGAGTTCTGCTCTCAATCATCTTAAAGACAAAAGATGCAAAACTCAAAGAAGTGGCACTGCCGTCCTTTATTTCTGCAATCTTCGGAGTGACAGAGCCGGGAACTTACGGTGTGACACTTCCTCGTAAGAAGATGTTTGCCATCTGCTGTATCGGTGGTGCTGCAAGTGGTGTTGTAGTTGCACTCAGCAACCTGGCGATGTACAGCTATGCGGGAATGGGAATCATCGGTCTTCTTGGATTTGTCAATCCGGACGGACCGAACTTTATCGGAATCGCATTATCTGCGATCGTTCCGTTTGTGGTATCTTTTGTTCTTGGTATGCTGGTTTACAAAGATTCCGATTATGAATATTTGAATGATGTAGTAGAAACAGACATCAAGTCAGTGTCAAAAGAAGAGAAGACGGAAGAGAAAAAAGAAGCTGCTCCGGCGCTTTTAAAAGAAAAAGAGATGCTCGCAATGCCGGCAGACGGTATGATCAAGCCACTTTCCGAAGCGGCAGATGAGGCATTTGCGAATGAAGCGCTTGGAAAGGGTTGTCTTGTAATCCCGGAAAATGGAAATGTATATGCACCGTTTGACGGTACTGTACGTGTGCTGTTCCCGACAAAACATGCGATCGGGCTTGCCAGTGAGGGTGGATGTGAAGCGCTCATCCACATCGGAATCAATACGGTGAATCTGGATGGAAAATATTTCGAAACTCATGTACAGCAGGGAGACTGCGTGAAAAAAGGGCAGCTTCTTGTATCCTTTGAGAAAGAAAAAATCGAACAGGAAGGTTACAGCTGTGAGATTCCTGTGATCATAACAAACACGGATGAGTATTTGGATATTGTAGAAAAAGATCATGACCGCCATGTACATGGTGAGGACATGCTGCATGTGATTCGATGAAAGGAGTAAAAGAGCAATGAGTTTTCCAAAGAATTTTTACTGGGGCGGCGCTACAGCCGCGAACCAGTGTGAAGGCGGCTGGAACGAAGGTGGAAGAGGACCGGCCAAAACAGATGTGACAACAGGTGGTTCCGCAAAGAAATCAAGAGGGATCACGTACCGCATGCCGGACGGAACAGAAGGCATGGTGGGCGGATTTTCCCGGATACCGGAAGGTGCATCCTATGCAGTGCTGGACGGATATTATTATCCGAACCACAAGGCGATTGATTTTTATCATCATTATAAAGAAGACATTGCATTATTTGCAGAAATGGGATTTAAGATGTTCCGTATGTCGATTTCCTGGTCCCGGATTTTCCCGAAGGGAATTGAAGAGGAGCCCAACCGTGAGGGAATCGAATTTTACCGGAATGTATTTACAGAACTGAGAAAATACGACATCGAGCCGCTTGTGACGATGTGCCATTATGATACACCACTGTATCTGGAGGAAGTGTTAGGCGGATGGACGAACCGTCAGTTGGTGGATGCGTTTGAAAAATATGCAAAAGTGATCTTTGAAGAATATAAAGGACTGGTCAGATACTGGCTTACATTCAATGAGATCAACAGTCAGCTGATGATGAAGAATTTCGTTCCGAATGCTCCGAAACAGATGCTGGAAAATGCGTATGCAGGACTTCACAATCAGTTTGTGGCAAGCGCCAGAGCGGTAAAGCTTGCTCATGAGCAGTATCCGGAATATGTGGTAGGATGCATGATCGCAGGTATGACGACATATCCGCTGACTTGTGATCCGCAGGATGTTCTGCGTGCACAGCATAAGATGCAGGAAGATTTCTATTACAGCGGGGACGTGATGATCCGCGGACATTATCCGGTATTTGCGAAGAGAATGTGGAGAGAAGACGGCGTGTCATTTGAAGTCCCGGAAGAGGATTTGGAGATTTTAAAAGAAGGAAGAGCCGATTTCTTCAGTTTTTCCTACTACAGCACAAGCTGTGAGACGACACATACAGATGCACCAAAAGACGGGGCAGGCAATCTGGTACTCGGATATAAAAACCCATACATCCAGTATTCTGACTGGGGATGGGGTATGGATGCGGACGGACTGCGATACATTCTGAATGAGATCTATGGACGTTATCAGGTGCCGATTATGATTGTAGAAAACGGACTCGGTGCGATTGATACTGTAGAAGCGGATGGAAGCATCCATGATGACTATCGTATCGCATATTTGAAGGATCATGTCAGAGCAATGTCAGAGGCAATCGATGACGGAGTAGAACTGATCGCATTTACACCGTGGGGATGTATTGACCTTGTCAGCGCATCTACCGGAGAGATGAGAAAACGATATGGCTTTATCTATGTAGATATGGATGATGACGGAAACGGATCTATGGAAAGAAGCAGAAAAGATTCTTTCTACTGGTATAAGAAGGTCATTGCATCCAACGGAGAAGAATTAGAATAAGAGACAGGGGACTATTCGAAAGAGTAGTCCCTTTTGTGTAAAAGGTTAAAAATCTGCCACATTTTTCTGAAACAGTAAAATAATGACATAAAGTAGTAGTTTTGTAAATTTACTTTCCGAATTGATTATGTTATAACCATTACAAATCTTCAGTTTAAGGTGAAGAAGGAGGTTAAGAGAGGTATAGTCAGTAAGATTTTATTTTAAATTTTGAGAGGAAAAAGGGTATACATGAAAACAAGGAGAAAGAAACAGACAAAACGTGTTCTGGCCAGTGCACTGGCAGCAGTGGTTGCAGCATCTGCAGTTCCGGTTTCCAATTCAGTCGTTCATGCAGAAGAATCTCAGGACAGGAGCGAATTAAAGCTGAGATATACAAGCGCAGCACCGGATAGTTATGATGGATGGGAAAAAATGGTCTCTTCCAATCGGAAACAGTGGAATCGGGGCAAGTGTATTTGGTGGTGTGCAGACAGAGCGTATTCAGTTGAATGAGAAGTCACTCTGGTCCGGCGGACCAAGCGAAAGCCGTCCGGATTATAACGGAGGAAACCTGGAAGAAAAAGGAAGAAACGGACAGACAGTAAAAGAGATTCAGCAACTGTTTGCTAATGGGGACAATGATGCAGCAAGCAGTAGGTGTGGAGAACTGGTAGGTTTAAGTGATGATGCAGGAGTAAACGGATACGGATATTATCTGAGTTACGGAAATATGTATCTGGATTTTAAAGGTATCTCGGACAAAGACGTTGAAAATTACGAGAGAACACTGGATCTGAATACGGCAATTGCCGGAGTTGAGTATGATAACGGGGATACACATTATACTCGTGAGAACTTTGTAAGTTATCCGGACAATGTACTTGTGACACGACTGACTGCGGAAGGTGGCGATAAGCTGAATCTGGATGTCAGAGTGGAGCCGGATAATGAAGCAGGCGGTGGAAGCAACAAAAAATACAATACAGGCGCAGTCTTACCAGAGAGAGAGGGAAACAACAGTTAAGGATGCGCTGATTTCCATCGACGGACAGCTGAAAGACAATCAGATGAGATTCAGCTCTCAGACAAAGGTTCTGACAGAAGGCGGAACAACAGAAGACGGAGACGAAAAGGTCACAGTCAAGGATGCAAAGGCTGTTACGATTATTACATCGATTGGAACAGATTACAAGAATGATTATCCGGTATATCGCACAGGGGAAAGCCAGGAGCAGGTCGCTTCCAGAGTGCGTGCTTATGTAGATAAAGCAGCAGATACTGTAGTAAATGATTCTTATGATACTTTGAAACAGGCACATGTGGATGATTACTCTTCTATCTTTGGCCGTGTCAATCTGGATCTTGGACAGGTTCCTTCTGAGAAGACAACAGATAAACTGTTGAAAGCTTATAATGATGGTTCAGCAAGCGAGCAGGAGAGACGCTACCTGGAAGTGATGCTGTTCCAGTACGGCCGTTATCTGACAATTGAGTCTTCCAGAGAGACACCGGAAGATGATCCGTCCAGAGCGACACTTCCGTCTAACCTTCAGGGAATCTGGGTTGGAGCGAACAGCTCAGCATGGCATTCTGACTATCATATGAATGTTAATCTGCAGATGAACTACTGGCCGACCTATTCTACGAATATGGCAGAGTGTGCGCAGCCGTTGATTTCGTACGTAGATTCTTTAAGAGAACCAGGACGTGTTACTGCAAAAATTTATGCAGGTGTGGATCAGGGATTTATGGCACATACCCAGAACAATCCGTTTGGATGGACTTGTCCGGGATGGTCATTTGACTGGGGATGGTCACCGGCAGCGGTACCGTGGATTCTTCAGAATTGCTGGGAATACTATGAATTTACAGGTGATGTATCCTATATGCAAAATTACATCTATCCAATGATGAAGGAAGAGGCAATTTTCTACGATAATATTTTGATAGATGATGGAACCGGACATCTGGTATCTTCACCAAGTTATTCACCGGAGCATGGACCAAGAACGGCAGGTAATACTTATGAGCAGACACTGATCTGGCAGTTATATGAGGATACTATCAAAGCAGCAGAAACTCTTGGTGTTGATGCGGATCTGGTGGCAACATGGAAAGATCATCAGTCCAGGTTAAAAGGACCGATCGAGATTGGCGATAGCGGACAGATCAAAGAGTGGTATGAAGAAACGACTGTAAACAGTATGGGACAGGGATACGGGCACAGACATATTTCCCATATGCTGGGACTTTTCCCGGGAGATCTGATCTCATCTGATACACCGGAGTACTTTGAGGCAGCAAGAGTGTCCATGAACAACCGTACAGATGAAAGTACCGGCTGGGGAATGGGACAGCGAATCAATACATGGGCAAGACTGGCAGATGGAAACCGTGCATATAAGCTGATCACAGATCTGTTTAAAAACGGAATTATGACCAATCTCTGGGATACGCATCCGCCATTCCAGATCGACGGAAACTTTGGGATGACATCAGGTGTTGCAGAGATGCTTCTGCAGAGCAACATGGGATATATCAATATGCTTCCTGCACTGCCGGATGCATGGGCATCAGGAAGTGTCAGCGGACTGGTTGCACGCGGAAACTTTGAAGTATCCATGAACTGGAAGAACAAACATCTGACAAGCGCAGAGATTCTTTCAAATAACGGAGGAACAGCAACTGTTCAGGTTCCAAATGCTTCCTTTGCAACAATTACAGATGCAAATGGAAATGTTGTAGATGTAAAAGTAGAATCTCAGGACAGAGTTTCCTTTGAGACACAGGCCGGACAGACGTATTATGTCAAAGATGTTCCTGTGAAAGGGGAGGCACCGACAGGATTATCTGCAAAACGTACAGATGATAATACAGGAAAACTGACATGGGATGAAGTCAAGACGAAAAAAGACAAAGACATTACTTACAATGTATATCGTCAGATTGAGTCCGGAGACGTACAGAAAATTGCAGGCGGTGTAGAAAAAAACAGAATACATTGATAAAAATGCAGATAAGGCATTGGGTACGATCCGATATCAGGTATCAGCAGTAGTCGATGGCAAAGAGACAAAGCTCAGTGAAAAAGTAGAGCTGACAGAGCCGCTTGGAGCAGGAAAGATTGATAATAAGGATCCGCATATTGTGTATACAGGTGCATGGGGTGACTGGGACACAGCAAACGAAGGCAACTACAAGGATACGATCAAGTATCTGAACAAACCGACAGGAAAAGAGACTGTAGAACTGGAGTTTGTGGGAACAGGCATCGAAGTGATTACTTGTACAAATACAGACCGTGGAAAATACGAAGTATTTATTGACGGAGAGTCTTGCGGAAAGGTAGATACATACAGTTCTACTACAAAACGTCAGCAGGTTGTATTTAAAAAGGATGATCTGAAGCATGGTACACATACATTAGAGCTGAAAGTGCTCAATGAAAAAGTAGATGCAAGTTCTGGTACAAAAGTAGAACTGGATGCTCTGAATATTCTGGATAATACGATCACACTGCCGGAGAAAGTAGAAGTATCTACAGTTTCCGGAATTACAACGATCGGAAAAGAAGGCACTGTACAGATGCAGGCAAAAGTAACACCGGGAGATACAAAAGACAAGAGTGTTACATGGACTTCTTCTGATACAAGCATCGCATCCGTAGATGAAAACGGACTGGTGACAGTTCACAAGAAAAACGGAGAAGTGACGATCACAGCAACAGCAAATGCCGATTCTGAAGTGAGCGGAAGCTGTAAACTGACTGTGGCACTCTTTGGAGACCTTGGTTCCGGAGAGACGATCGTAGAAGATGCATCTGAGGATGGAAAGAGAAATGATGCGATTAGCTGGAGCGGCTCTGAATGGTCTACATGGGCTGGAGAGCCGGAGAAACATCATGGAAAGACAAAGACAGAAGTTCCTTCAACTGGAAACCAGGCAGGTAAATATTTTGAATATACGTTTACAGGAACTGGAATTGAAGTTTATGCACAGAAACATGCAAACTTTGCAAGTTATGATGTAAGCATTGATGGTGGAAAAGCTGAAAATGTATCATTAGCGGGATCCGGTGGAGGAGATCCACAGCAGAAGATTTTTGAAGCAAATAATCTTGAGAACAAACAGCATACAATCAGATGCACAATTGTAGCTCGTGACGGAAAAACACAGGCAAACCTTGACTACTTAAAAATCTTCGCACCGGTACAGGCAGCGGAGGTGAATAAAGCGGATCTTCAGACAGCCATCGAAAGCGGGGCCGGACTCATAGAGGGCGCATATGATGCGGACAAATGGGAAGCATTTAAGGAAGCATACAAAGTGGCAGTAGAAGTAATGAATAATGCGGATGCAGATCAGGATGCGGTTGAAAAAGCAGCAGCAGCTCTGAATGCGGCGATGGAAGCACTTGGAGATCCAAATGTTCCGGAAATCGGAGAAGTACAAGGAGAAGCAGTACATGTTGAAAGTTCAGCTGTGATTCTGGAATGGGGTCAGGTAAAGGGTGCAGCATCTTATCTTGTAAAATGGAATGATCAGGAAGTCAAGACCTCAGATACGCGAATCCGGATTGAAGGATTGGAATCGGGTGTGACTTATGACTTTAACATTTTTGCGCTGAATACAAAAGATGTGCCGTCTGAAAATGCGATTGAAATTCACGGAATTACAACAACAGATGTGGTAAAACCGGGAGTCGCTACAGAAATCAAAGCAACACCTGTTGATGAGGATTCAGCAAAGCTGACATGGACAGCACCGGCTGACACAGACGTGGCAAGCTATAATATTTATCAGAATGGTGTGAAGATCGGGGACAGTAAGAACACAGAATTTACAATGGATAAACTGGAAGTCGGAACTGTTTATGAGGTACGTATTACAGCAGTAGATAACGCAGGAAATGAATCAATTCCAGCTCCATTTAAGTTTACATTTACAGAGCCGGAAAAAGAGAACTTCACATTGAAGGCAGCAGCGAATGCAGAAGAAATGGGAATCGTGAGTGTAGAACCACAGCAGGATTCCTATGAAGCAGGAACTGAGGTAACAGTCAAAGCAGAAGCGAAGGAAGGATTCCGCTTTGTAAACTGGACAAAGACCGGAACAGAGGAAGAAGTCAGCACAGAAGCAGCATACAAGTTTGCAATCACAGAAAATACAGATCTGACTGCAAACTTTGTGAAAGAAGAAGTGCCAGAAGAAATCTTCCATGTAACGATCAAAGCCAATGACAATACAATGGGAACCGTAACCATTGATTCAGCAGACGGAAGCTACAAAAAAGGGCAGAAAAACGCAGAAGTTATCGCAGTGGCAAACGAAGGATTCCGTTTTGTAAACTGGACCGATGCAGAAGGAAACGTGATCAGTGAGTCCAATCCATATGTATTTGAGGTGACAAAGGATCTGGATCTGACTGCAA
>ENA-OPYU01000532-OPYU01000532.1-human-gut-metagenome-genome-assembly--contig:-NODE-532-length-15092-cov-3.324424_pt1 | contig 15092 bp, 16 predicted proteins | sample MGYA00242637_ERZ504482 | MGnify/ENA primary metagenome ERZ504482 (study PRJEB26092, sample SAMD00036237) | human gut metagenome | host: Homo sapiens | study: EMG produced TPA metagenomics assembly of...
TTATTGACTTCTTATAGAAAGACAGAAGCGGCAAAAAGGTCACTTCGTCCACTGGTGGCTGTTTAACCGGATCTGCCTGCCATACAAAGGAAAGCTCTGCTTCATCCTCCACTTCTCGTGCCAATTCCAGATAAAGATGATTTTTGTTCTCTCTGTTTCCGCGAATATGAAGGATCTCCACCTCACCCTCACTGTCTGTCAAAGTAAATCCGCTGTCTTTTCCCACTGCTGAGTAAACCAGGAAGCAATTCTTAACATGATCGCAGGTAAGCTTCAGCCAGATTCCGCTTCCCTCCAGCTGGAAGCTCTTTCTTTCCGCTTCGTCTGCTCTTTCAACCTTTACAAGCTCAGGCGGCTGATACTCTTCCTTTCCATTTAACACATGGGCACATTGCTTCGCCAGCTTTTCTCCAAGCGCTACATTAGCCTGTGCTGTATTGTGGATTCCATCGCAAAGGCTTAAATTGGAAGTTGTCAAACAGAAACTCCCGGTATCTCCTTCGCTGCTCTTGCCTGAGCATCACGCACCATTCCCCGAGCACTCGTCATTGATTCCATTGATCTGTCTGTTCAGCTGCATGGTAAAAAACGGGATCTCATATCCCAGTTCTTTTCTGGTTGCTTCCACGTACTCCCTAAAATGCTCCAGATATTTTTCTGCCGGTCCCGGATTGGTGTCTGAGCATCCCTGATACCAGAGCACTCCTGCATATTTTCCCCCGGTCTGATGAATCTTGTCCAACATATTTAAGTACAAATCTCCGTCCTTTGGATTCCATCTTTCCATAGGAGAACCGCCAAGAGAGGTCTGAATCAATCCCACAGGCATTCCCGTCATTTTCCCATAAGTCTTCCAAACGCAAGATAAGGAGATACTCCCGGCACACCCATCTCTTCATTGGCCAGAGATCCGGCAAAAGTGCTTTCATTCATAGGGTGGCTTGCAATATCCCACTTGTTTCTGTTACGATACAAATGCACATCCATGCTAGGTGGGTCAATGCAAAAATCCCTGCTGTATCCCGCTGAATTAGATTGACCTGCAATAATAAACAGGTTTCCTACTCCCAGATGGAGCACACAATCTCCACGATAGAGCCATGTAAGATCCGGAACAGTGCTCTTTGTTTCCAGGCTGGTGTCAATCCTGTAAGGTCCCCCGGCCGGAATCTCCAGTGTCACCTCAAATTCCCCCATGAAATTTCTCATTACATGTAAAATGATCTGCATTTGTCCAGGGAATCACCGTCATATTGTCATCCTCACGCATAACTCTCACAACCGGAGTAACCCTTTCAACACCCACTTCAATTGCTGCTGGATGAACCTGAAAGTTTCCCTTTAAAGCTACAGATGCCTTACCATTCTCCTGCTGCAAAATTTCCCAATCTGCAGGAGCCTTCGTCAACGTAATTCCATGCATTTTAATTCAACCTCTCTTTCCAGCTACATAATCTATATCAAGCGGATATTCCAGGTCCGCTTCGCTACTTGCTCATAACTGAATAACTGCTTCGCAGTTTATCAGAAGGAGCTTGCTCTTTCGTCTTGTTTTCATTATAAAGTCTTTTCAATTTCATTGGTATATTCATTTTTCAGACCATTATGTAAATTTTTCAGATAAATGAAACTGCCTGCGCCTCTTACAAGTAGTCAGAAACCAGAATTTTATGGACATAGGACAAGCCCCATGAGCACTGTCCTGACCCTTTATAGGTCAGCTTGTTCATGGGGCTTGCATATAGGAGACGGACTAAACCATCTTAAATACCAATTGTTATTTATTTGTGATCACCGAAGCCACAGCCTTCTTCCATCCGGCATACTTCTGTTCTCGTTTCTTGGCATCCATGTCCGGCTTATAGGAAACCCGGTTCAATTTTCCGAAGATACTTTCATCCCAGACACCAAGCTGCAATCCTGCCGCATAGGCCGGTCCAATAGCGGAAAGCTCCTCGGAATCCGGAACCAGAACTCCGGCATCTGCAATATTGCTCTGGAACTGCATCAGATAGTCGTTTCGGGTCGGACCGCCATCTACGCGAAGCTCCTTCACCGGAACACCAGCGTCCTCAGACATAGCCTGTACAACATCTGTAATCTGATAAGCAATACATTCAAGTGCCGCTCTTACAAACTCAGCCTTGCGGGTAGTACGGCTCATGCCTACAACAGAAGCTCTCGCCTCGCTGTCCCAGTAAGGCGCGCCAAGACCACTGAATGCAGGAACCAGATACAGGCTGTCCTCCTGAATGGCCTCTTTCGCCAGTTTACCGGTCTCTCCAGGAGAAGAAATGATCTGAAGATCGTCCTTCAGCCAGGTAATCACAGCGCCTGTATAGTTCAGGTTGCCTTCAAGCACATAGTTAACCTTGCCGCCGATTTTCCACGCAAGAGAAGTAACAACCCCATGGGTACTGAGAATTGGCTTCTCACCAATATTCATCATAATAGAAGAGCCGGTTCCATAAGTGGATTTGATCATACCAGGCTGCAAACATCCCTGTCCAAAAAGAGAGCCGTGGGAATCGCCCATTACGCCATGGATTGGAATCTTATGAGGAAGAAGTCCCTCGAAATCCGTCTCGCCGAAGCAGGCGTCGGAATCTGTAACCTCTGCCATATTTGCCGGATCAATGCCAAATAATCCGCAGATTTCCTCATCCCATTTCAGGTCAAAAATATTGAAAAGCTGTGTTCTGGAAGCATTGGAATAATCGGTTCTGTATTCTTTGCCCCCCTGTCAGCTTATAAACCAGCCAGCTGTCAATCGTTCCATGGCAGATTTCGTGACGTTCTGCCGCCTCTTTTGCGCCCTCTTCATTTTCCAGAAGCCATGCGATCTTGGAAGCCGGGAAATGATGGGAAAGATTCATTCCGGTTTTCTGGCGGATCAGCTCTGCTGCGCCAGCCTTTTCCACACGGGCACAAATATCCACGGCACGGGCACACTGCCATACAACTGCATTTCCATAAGGCTTGCCAGTCACCTTGTTCCAGGCAAGGGAGGTCTCACGCTGGTTGCTGATTCCCAGACCAACCACATATTCCTTCTCTACTCCCTCCAGAAGCTCTTTCACAACCTCCAGGACGTTGCTGTAAATTTCCTCCGGATCATGAGACACCCAGCCTTTTTCATTGATGATCTGCCTGTGAGGGCGGTCGGTACGGCGCATAATGCTTCCTGTCTCATCGAAAAGGAGCGCCTTGGTACCCTGGGTACTCTGATCAATACTAATAATATATTTCGCCATGTTTACTATCCTCTTAAACTTTTCTATTCTCTAAAATCAACATCGCTGTACCTTAAGTCTGTTTTGTAATTAAATAATAAGCGTGCCTGACCGGATCTGCACTTTGCAGTCTGTCAGTCACGCTTAAATTTGTTTCTTATTTAATTATTATTTCAGAGCTTCCACAGCCTTCTTCGCAATACCCTCAGCATTTAATCCATAGTAATCAAATACTTCCTGTGAGTTACCTGTGATAACCGGAGCATCCGGAAGAGCCATGTTCAGCACTTTCTTCGGGCAGTTAGCACCAACAACCTGTGCAACCATAGAACCCAGTCCACCAAATGGAGCGTGCTCTTCTACCGTGATCACTGCCTTTGCATTCTTGGCAGCTTTGATAACGCCTTCAGTGTCAAGAGGTTTCACGCAGTACATATCCAGTACAGTTGCGGAAATTCCCTGCTCCTCCAGTAACTTTGCTGCTGCAAATGCCGGACGAACCATCTCGCCGCAGGCAATGATTGCCACGTCTGTTCCTTCTTTCAGAACAGTTGCCTTGTCCATTTCAAATGGGCAGTTGTCTTCTGTATAAATATCCTCAACCGGATTTCTTCCTACACGGATGTAAGATGGTTTCTCATCCTTCAACAGAGCCTCGATCAGATGCTTTGTCTGATGACGGTCACTTGGAAGGTAAACTCTCATATTCGGGATTGCAGACATAGCTGCGATATCCTGTGCAGAATGATGGCTCATTCCAAGTGCACCGTAGCTGATGCCACCGCTGATACCTATAAGAGTAACATTTGTATTGGAGTATGCCACATCAACCTTGGCCTGCTCGTAGCTTCTTGTGGATAAGAAGCAGGCTGGTGAGCATGCAAATGGTTTCTTTCCACATTTTGCAAGACCTGCGGAAATACTTACCAGATTCTGCTCTGCAATACCGGTCTCAATAAACTGATCCGGGAAATTATCTGCAAATGGTGTCATGGAAGCGGATCCTCTGGAATCGCTGCAAAGCACCATAATATCTTTGTCTTCTTTTGCTTTATCCATCAAAACTTCACAGATGGCCTGTCTATTTGGAATCTTATTCATGAAGAGCGGCCTCCTTTCTTGCTGCAAAATCCGCGATGATCTGATCATATTCTTCCTGTGTTGGAACCTTGTGATGCCAGTTTGCCTTGTTCTCCATTACGGAAGAGCCACAGCCCTTTTACAGTGTTGGCAATTACAGCGGTTGGTTTGCCTTTTACAGTTTTTGCTTCTTCAAAAGCAGCATTTAACTGGTCAATATCGTTTCCGTCTTTTACATCGATCACATGCCATCCGAAAGAACGGATACGCTCATGGAGATCATCATGTCCCATAACGTCCTCTGTATTTCCGGAAATCTGAAGACGGTTACGGTCAATTACTGCACAAAGGTTGTCCAATTTGTACTGATGTCCTGCCATGAAGCCTTCCCATACAGACCCCTCTGCCAGCTCACCGTCACCCATTACGGTGTAAACACGGTAATCTCTGTTGTCTTTTTTGCCTGCAAGAGCCATGCCTACGCATACAGGAAGTCCATGTCCCAGAGAACCGGAGTTCATCTCGATTCCAGGAAGCTTATTGTTCGGGTGTCCGATATATTTGGAGCCAAATTTTGAAAAATGTGCTTTAATATCTTCCAGATCCAGAAAGCCCTTTGCTGCAAGTACAGCGTAGTAAGCCTCTACAGAATGACCTTTGCTGAGTACGAAACGGTCGCGATTCGGATCATCCATGTTTTCCGGAGAAATGTTCATCTGGCAGAAATACAGGCTCATCAAAGTATCAATCACACTCATGTCGCCGCCGATATGACCGCCCTTTCCGGCAACGATAATATCTACAGTATCTTTTCTCAAGTCAAAAGATTTTGCCTTTAAATTTTCCATTCTCATTCACCTCTTAAATATGCTTTCACATCTTCTTCAATAGGATCATATAAATCAGGAGTGATTCCCATGTATTTGCATGCCTCGTAAAGTACCGGAACTACATCTTTATGGATACCTACACAGTGATGGATGTATGGTCCTTCTACAATCTTGGCTTCCAGACGTTTGATGTTCTCAACCTCAACCCAGAGGTAAGTTCCCATACCTTTCGGTCCGTCAACGCCTTTTGCTTTTCCGAGGAGCATGGAGTATTCTCCGTTATCACCGTCGAAACGTGCCAGTGTCACTTCACCATGCTTTGCCTCAGCTGTAATGCTTCCCGGATGGCTGAATGCCAGCGGATAAGTAAGCTTCGGTGTCTCTCTTGCAACAGAGATTGGCCATGGTCCGCAGTGCTGAAGGAGCTCGCCGTTCTCAATATCAGGATGGCGGATGGTCCAGTCTGCGAAGAAGCTTCTTGTGTCATCAAGTGCTGCTGCCTCAACAAGAAGAGCGGTAATTGCACCGTGAATATCGGTCTCACATACAACCGGAATTCCTTCTTCATTGAGAAGTGCATTTGCTGCACATGGCATGATTCCGATCTCGCTCTGCAGCTGGTTCCAGCACTGGATTGCAGCTGCCTGGCAGCCGTATTTCTTAATAAGATTTCCCATAGCAACCTTAAGAGCTGCTACATTCTCAAGCTCGTTGTCTTTTACACAGATTTCCATGTTCTGGCGGCAGTATTCCACAACCTTTGCAACCTCTGTTCCCTCTGCTTTTGCTTTCTTCATCTCATCTGTCAGCTCTGGCATTGGGATTGGTGTCAGCTGGATGTTGAATTTCTCAAGGAGCTCACCTTCGTTGCACATGGTGGACCAGAACTCGTATGGTCTTGTGGAAATCTGAAGGATTCTCATGTTGCGGAAGGTTTTTACTACATTACAGACAGCCATGAAATCACGAAGTCCACGCTCGAATACCGGATCATTCAGTCTGCAGTTTGTCATGTATGTAAATGGAACGCGGAATCTTCTGAGGACTTTACCTGTTGCAAAAATGTCCGCACTGTGTATCACGAAGACGGACACCATTCTCGTCTGGTCTCTCATCAAGAGGTCCCCACAGAAGAACCGGTACATTTAACTCTTTTGCAAGTCTTGCGCATTCAAACTCAGTTCCGAAATTGCAGTGTGGAAGGAAAAGTCCGTCGATTTTCTCTTTTTTGAATTTCTCTGCAATCTTAATGCGGCCAGCCTCGTCATAAAGAAGGCCCTCATCATTTACGTCTGTGATGTCTACAAAATCGATTCCTAATTCTTTTAATCTGTCTGCAGTAAGTCCACGATACTTAACTGCATCCGGTGCACTGAAAATACTTCGTCTGGTTGGCGCGTAGCCGATTTTGATCTTTGCCATTCTGGTATTCCTCCTTGTTTATATTTATTATTTTCTTTTGGTTTTTCTTAGCTGTAAAATCTTTTTCTTTATTACTTACCCAGATATTCTGTTTGCTTTTCTTTGTAGCTCTAGTATAGGTCTCTTTCAGCTTTATTCCAATAAAAAATAAAGTGTTTTTGACTTTATTTTCGCTTTATTTTTCGCAAATATATTGTTTATTTTTCAATTAAGAAGTACAATATATACAACAGTAAAAAAACTTCTGCCAAAGAAATATGAACAGTTTCCACAGCAAAACCAACTTTCTGCCCTAAACAGCAGATACTTTACTAAATACCACTCCGGGAGGTGCCGCAAATGTCCATTACTGCTAAAGAACTGGCCAGAAAACTGAATCTTTCACAGACTGCCGTCTCCATGGCGCTGAATAATAAGCCCGGAGTCAGCACTGAAACCCGCCGGCTGGTGGTAGAAGCTGCGGAAAAATACGGCTACGACTTTACCAAACTTTCTCTAAAGAAAATAAAGCCGGAAGCATTTACGCGGTAAGCTATCGTTCCCATAATGCCATCATGTCCTATTCTCCTATTTTTGATGCTATGGTGGAGGGTATGGAATCCGTAGTGCAAAAGATAATTATAAACTGAAAGTAATCACATTTTATGAAAAGCGGGATAATCTGGAGCATTATCTGGGGGATTTAAGAACTACTGACTGCGTTGGAATTATTTTGTTTGGTACTGAAATGCGGGAAGAAATGGTCCGGCCTTTCCTGAAGCTTCCTTTTCCGGTGGTGATCCTGGACGCCTATTTTGAAAACCTTAACTGTAATTATGTTGTTCCCAATAACCGTCAGGGAGCTTATCTGGCTACCGATTATCTGATCAGCCGGAGAATGAAGCAGCCTGGATACCTGCAGTCTGCTTATCCTCTCCGCAACTTTTCAGAGCGCCTGGAGGGATTTTATCATGCTGTCCATGATAACGGAATGTCCCGTTCCCGCTGTATTATCCACCAGCTTTCTCCAACCATTGATGGAGCAATGGCAGATATGCTTGCAATTATTGACAGGGGAGATACTCTGGCAGACTGTTATTTTGCGGACAATGACCTGATTGCAATCGGAACCATCAAGGCCTTGCGTCTCAGAGGCTACAAGGTGCCGGAGCAGGTGGCAATTGTAGGCTTCGACAATATCTCTGAGGGACGCATTATCGACCCCTCCCTTACCAGTATCAGCATCCCTCGTCATTATATGGGACAGGTTGCCGCCAGAGAGCTTCTCTCTCAAATAAACGAACCCCGGCAGCATACCTGTAAAATTGAAGTTTCGGCAAATCTGGTAAAACGATTTTCAGTTTGACGTAAAAAAAGGTATCGCAACCTTTCATTTCCGGTTGTGATACCTTTTTTATTACTTATTGCAGAAATAATTTGATATCTAAAATTCCTGTTTTTTCACTGTATTATGATATATTATCCACTTCGAAATTATTTTCGAAAATACCGTCTTTTATTGTGAAATTATCACAAATTTGCTTTTCAATTATAATATCCGTGCATTTTTTTCATCTGAAAAAAACCGGATTTTCTGCGCTCTTTTCGCCCAAAAACAAATCACGATGCATACAGATCATGCAGCCTTATATTTTACCCAATTACACTGGTAAAATCTTTACGTTTATGGTATACTTATTTCATTATCTGCAGATAGCAATGTCAGAAATATAGTAACCTGACATCTTCTACCTTACACTAATAACCGGAGGGATATTTATATGGATGAAAAAATCATGAAATTTTTAAGGGAAAAACAATATCCATATCAGTAATATCAAATATCTGCTCAGACAGGAGAATAAGACCTGCATTTATATGACCGATGGACGAGTTGTGAAAACTTTTATCACAGTCAAAGATTTATATGAAATTCTTATACCTTATGATTATATTTCCATAAATAAAGGCACCGTGGTTTCCAGAGGACAGATTGATCATATTGAGAACTGCACCTATCATATGAAGGATGGCGTACGTCTGGAAGGACGTAAGCGTGGCGCAGCCACTCACAAATTTCTGAACAAATCTTTGCATCAGGATCCTGCCAAGACTTTATCTCCAAATATTCGTACGCGTTTTTCTGTATTAGATGATATGCCCCTTGCTTTTTGTGTAATCGAACTGATTTTTAATAAAAACGGAACTGGAATTGACTTCGTTTTCCGCTATTGCAATAAAGAAATGCTTCTTCTGGAAGGCATGGATGTGCAGGAAATACTTGACCAGTCTTTTTATCAGGTATTTCCCAACGGAGATAAGAAGCTCCTTGCCGCATATACAGATGTTGCCGTGAATGGCGGAAGCTGTCGTCTCAAGACTTACAGTGCCAGGATTCATCGTGAACTTATTATCAAATGTTTCCAGCCATTGGAAAACTTCTGCGCATGTATATTGATTCCTGCCTATGAAATAGAGAAATAAACATTTTCCAGATTTCCATATATACATGATATGAGAGTCAAAAGGTCTTTTGCCACTCATATTCTTATATTTATTGATAAAATATTGGGAGGGAAGCGACTATGCAAAATCCAGTTCCTGACGAAAGATATTCTGTGGCGGATGAAGCCATCCTGGGTGCATTTTTTTAAACTTCTAAAGGAAAAAAACTCCTGATCAGATCACAGTATCCGATATCACTAAGACAGCCGGTATCGCGAGAAGCACTTTTTATAATCATTATCAAGACATTCCTTCTCTTGTATCCGCTGTTGAGGAAAAGACGATCCAGGATGTTTTTTCTATAATGGAAAAATTTCATCCTGAAAATAACCGGGATATCTGTCAGTCCTATTTTCTGACACTTTGCCGCTATACAATGGAAAATCCTTTCCTGTCCAGTCTTCTGAGCACACCCCATGGGAATGATCTCTTTGAAAAAATGCTGACTATGCTTCATCACTATGTCACAGCTACTACCTCCAGTGCCAGACCCGGCAGACACACAAAAGAGGAAATATCTTATGTGATCACCTGTGCGATCGGCAGCACGATCGGTGTTCTTCACAAATGGACCCGAGATCATTTTGATCTTGAACCAGAAGTCATCGCAGAGATTCTGACTCAGGTTTTCCTGACTGGCATGCTGCCTCTTTTATCCTGACGTGTTTGTAAAAGCATTCCCGCAAAGTGGGGCGTGCAGATTGCGGGAATGCTCTTTCAAACAGGCATAAGAAAAACCCGTCTAAGCAATTCACTCAGACGGGTTTTTCTTATGCCTGTGGCTCATCAATCAGGACATCCTGTCTCCTGATTTTCTTTGTTGTACTGCGTATAAACGGATTTTTTTCCGGATCACCAGACCTGTAATACGACGGTAGGTCGGCTGATTTTTATTGTATTCATCCAGAAATGCCTGAAGCTGTAAACGAATCATCTCAATATCCAGTGCCTTTGCCTCCACAACTGCCTGTTCCGGATAGATGCGTGCTGTCAGACCATTCTCTTCACCTGTCACAATCACTTCCGCAACAAGCGGGTTCAGCGCAAGCTTGTTCTCAAGTTCTTCCGGTGATACATTTTCCCCATTGGAGAGAATGATCAGATTTTTCACACGACCATTAATAAAGAGATATCCATCTTCATCCATATAGCCCTTGTCGCCTGTATGCAGCCAGCCATCCTTCAATGTTTCCGCTGTCTCATCCGGCATCTGATAGTACCCTTTCATAACACTTGTACCCTTTACCAAAATCTCCCCGTTTTCAAACTTTATCTCCACATTCTCAAGTGGTCTTCCGATTGAACCCGGCTTATGATTTTCCGGTGTATTATTACTGATAACAGGAGAACATTCCGACATGCCATATCCTTCCAGTATCTGAACGCCATATTCTGCAAAACGGTCAATATAGTACGGATCCAGATGTGCCCCGCCGGTAAAAATCGTCTGCAGTTTTCCGCCGAATACTTTTTCTGCAAGAACAGCCTTCGGGATTTCCGGATCAGCTGCCGCCAGTCTCTTATAAATTGTCTCAATCATCATCGGAACCATGAGCATGATATCTGGTTTAAAAATGCTCATATTTCTGACCATATGAAGCAGGGAGTCATTGATACAGATAGTTGCCCCCTGAGAAAATCCTTTCAGCCAGTCCATGACAAGGCAGAATGCATGATGGATTGGAAGTACACTGAGCATGGCAGTTCCAGGCTCTGCTGAAATCTTAACTGCCTCAACGTTGGATGCCAGATTATTCTGTGTCAGCATAACCCCTTTGCTCTTTCCTGTGGTTCCGGAAGTAAAGATAATAGTCGCAATAGCTTCTGCATCCGGACAGGAAGCATCTTCTGCTGCGCTCTTTCCCATGGCTCTCAGCTCATTGATACTGTACACGCCTGAAGGCAGATCCTCCACCTCTTCCTGGAGCATCCATACTTTCTGAAGCTTGGGACAGTTTGCAAGAAATGCTTCCAGATATGGGCTGTGTTTCGGACTTAAGAAGAGTGCTTCGGAATCGGAGCGATTTATCAGGTCGATCAGTTCTTCACACGGGAGTGCAGCATCCAGCGGCACCGCTGTCGCGCATCCTGTAATAATCCCCAAATAGCTTTCGATCCATTCTACAGAACTGGTTCCGATTAATGCAATATGTTTTCCCTCAAACCCTTCTGCAAGAAGTCCTTTTCTGGTAGAAATCACGTTTTTCATCATTTCGCTGTAGCTTTTCTCCAGAACTTCTTTTCGGTTAAGCCATTTTACTGCTTTGACTTCGCCAAATTTCTGTACACTTTCTTCTAATATATTCCTGATCAGCATATTTTTCCTCCTTCACTGTTCAGTGAACTGACACTCTGTTAAGTCTTACTGTTCACTCCGGGAACAGTAACATTAAGTCCTACTGAAGCTCCTCAAGAAGCTTGAGTGCCTCCTCAAGAGTTGTAATTTTTGTCACTTCGTTTTCATCCAGTTCAATATCAAAGGTATCCTCAAGCTCACCCAGGAAAGACATAAAATCCAGGGACGTAAATCCCAGATTCTCGCGAAATCTCATATCACCTGTCATCTCTTCCGGTTTCACTTTACTGTACTGCGCCACAATATTTTTAAATTCCATTTCCTGACTCATTCCATTTCCTCCTGATTTTTGATTTCTATAAAAACAATGCCGACAATTTCTCGTTAACCACTCTTAACCTTTCAGGCTTTGTGGGACCTGTTACTCTTTATACCTGTTCCATAATCTCTCCAATGCTCATATCCGGCTCTGCAATCCCTTTAAAAAGAATACGCATCATATAATAATACAACAGTTCCATGTCATGCTCCTCCAGATGAGCAGTCTGATAATGATAGGAGAAGTTCATTCCCCCATCTCGGTGTGAGATACGGTCAGATACATTTTCTTGGTTGCAGCACCATTTGCAAACCATTTGGCATGCTGGCGAATAGTTCCAAGCATTTCATTCTCCACCTTCACCGGCATTGGCTGATAGGTCAGATAGCAGCTTTCATAACTGGTATGCTCCGGTGTATGATATCTTTTTTACTCATCTCATCCATACAATAAATGCTGGATCATAATTGCTGTGCATATAAATTCGATTCTGCATATTCTGGATTTCATAAGCTGCCGAAAGAAAATCTGTCTCTGGTGAGATCACTGTTCTGCATGGGAACATAATGGTTCGGCTTCCTCCGGAAGTCCATTCGTCATGGGTAGAACGTCTGGATATAAAATTCTGGATTGTAATATCCTCCTGTCCATTATTTACTTTTGACAGATAAGTACGAATACCAAGCAGAAGCAGATTTGTCATAGAGAGCTGATGATTCATACAGAAATCCATCAGATTCTGTGTCGCATACGGTTCCAGATGATAATCCTTTACTGCAACAAACAGCTCGTTCATCTCCATGTCAGAAGCACGAAGCTTCGGATTTCCATGACGCTTTCTTGCTTCCTCCAATACAGACGGGCCCTGAATATCAGAATATAACGGCTCACCCAGTGCATCCAGCTGGTCATCCCAGAATTTTTTATCTTTTGCAAAACGCTTTTCATTGCCCGCCTTTGCCAGGTCTTTTTTCAGAACCGTTTCAAAATCTACCAGTTCCTGAGGGCAGGCGGTTCCATATCTGTAATGCGTATATAATTGGAACAGATCTTCGATCATAACTACAAGTCCACAGGAATCGATCAGTCTGTGATCCATATGTAAAAAGAAACCATTGTATCCTTCTGGAAGCTTCAGCATGGTAAATTCACACATCGGAATATTATTTCCGTCAAATGTTTCATATGCCCACTGCTGCATCAGCTCATCTGCCTTTGCCAGACTTTCCATTCCTGACAGATCCTTCAGCTCAATATCACGCGGGTCCTGTTTTTCGATATACTGTTTTACATTTCCCTCTTTATCCGGCTTTGTAAAACGGACTCTGGTACAACCGGAACGCTCTGTTTCCATCTGAATACATTTTTTGAATAATCCAAAATCCAGTTCTGCCTGTACAGAAGCCACAACGCTTACGCCAGATACCTGCTGTGTACCATAATCCAGGATCCAGTTGTGATGCATTTTCTGAGCTGCTGTCAAAGGATAATAATTTCTCATATAATAGATAACCTCCATTGTCCCGGTTTTCCTCTTTATCCGGGACAGAAAACATTGTATGTATGCTTCAGGTGAAAAAAATATCATACCTTCTCAGGAAATTCCAGTACCCAGAAGACTTAATGAACACTTTATAAAAAAGTTGACCGGAACTTATCATACATTTAACATAGTACATCGAAAATTAAGTAACTGCCATATTGACTTGTCTGATTTTTCATCTGCTGCGTTGTCGTCAGTCGCCGTAGCCACCGCTACGCCTCCTTCCTCCGCCTTGCATATGAAGAAATCATCCTGCGTCAATATAGCAGAAACTTAATTTTCGATGTACTAGTCATTTAAAACAGTAAACAGGGGCATGTATAAAACTGATATGCATCGCCCTTGTTTTATATTTTACAGAAAAAAGCAGTGCTTGCGGGAAGGAGAATAAATGACAATAACTACTTTATGCTATATCGAAAACGATGGCAAATATTTGATGCTTCACAGAGTAAAAAAGCAAAATGACATAAATAAAGGCAAATGGATCGGTGTAGGTGGACATACAGAAGATCAGGAATCCCCTGAAGAATGTCTTCTGCGTGAAGTAAAAGAAGAAACAGGACTCACACTTACTTCCTACAAATTTCGTGGCCTGGTAACCTTTATAAACAGCGAATGTGAATCTGAGCTTATGTGTGTATTCACAGCCGATGGATATACCGGAGAACTGATTGAATGTAATGAAGGCGAACTATGCTGGGTTGATAAGAAAATAGTGCCAGAGCTTCCTACATGGGAAGGTGATAAAGTTTTTCTGAACCTGCTTCTTTCAGAAGAAAAACGTTTTTCTCTGTTAAACTACAATATGAGGGAGAGCTGCTTGCAAATACGGAAATTCGCTTATATTAATGAAAATTAATATAACAGAAAGAAGAAACAAATATGTTAAAATAAAACAAAAACTTGCAGAAAACCTTTGCAAAAGGACTCATCGACCGTACAAGGAGGTTATACATGAATAAAATAAAACTTTTTGCCGGAGCACTGACGTTCATGACAACCATGGCTCCTCCAATCCATGCATATGCTGCCACAGCCAGTCACGCAGAATTAAATGCAGCTGAAAAGAACATTGATCTTGATAAATCAGTTAATCTGCAGAATTCTATTAACCTTACAGATGAAATAGCCAAAGAAAATCAGGATTCCAATATAATGTTCAGCCCCACAAGCCTTAACTTCGCCCTTGGCATGATTGCAGAAGGTGCCAAGGGCGAAACGAAAAACGCATTAAATGAATATTTAGGAACCGATGATTTTGCAGCATATGCCAGAAAGTATATGAATGTAATTAAAAGCTATAATACAGAAGACGAAAATTATGGTTATACATCGAAATTAAAAATTGCAGATGCTTTATGGGTAAATCGGGGACTGACTCTGCAGGACCAATTTCGAAAAAAATGCAGAAGATAATTTTGAAGCAGAGGCGGAAATTCTTGATTTTTCTGATAAAGAAAACACATGCAATACTATTAATGCATGGTGCAATGAAAATACAGATGGGCTGATTCCGGAAATTATGAAACCTGACATGCTTAATGAAAACAGTGAATTGTGTCTCACCAATTCATTGTATTTCGAATCCGGATGGTCCCAGGATCCATGGGATGTTTCTGATGAAAAAGGAAAAATTCGGCGATAACGAAGAAACAAAGTACATGACAAGCATCGGTGATAATTACTATGAAAATGATGCGGCAACAGCATTTGAAAAATACTATGCAAATAATCTGAGTTTCATTGGAATTTTGCCGAAAGCAGAAGGAGATTTTACTCTTGATGAGCTGGATATTGAAGGTCTTCTGGAATCAGAACCGGAATACGATGAAGTTAATTGTAAAATGCCTAAGCTGAATTTTGAAACAACCGCTGAGTTAAG
>ENA-OPYU01000533-OPYU01000533.1-human-gut-metagenome-genome-assembly--contig:-NODE-533-length-15078-cov-3.361314_pt1 | contig 15078 bp, 15 predicted proteins | sample MGYA00242637_ERZ504482 | MGnify/ENA primary metagenome ERZ504482 (study PRJEB26092, sample SAMD00036237) | human gut metagenome | host: Homo sapiens | study: EMG produced TPA metagenomics assembly of...
GAATTTTGTTGTAGTAAGATACCTTTTTTGTGTGTTATACTAATGCAAGAAGTTGAAGAGGCTAAGAGACCGCCTGTTGTAACTGATGAAGATGCTTCGGAATTATCAGCTGCATGGTATAAGCTTTTAGAGCCTGTTTGGAAAAATCATTCCCGCAATCTGCACGCCCCACTTTGCGGTATATTTGCCCGAATTCGGTTGCCGTAGCCCGCTACGGCGCCCTTATCCGGACAAAATCTCCCACAAATTGTGACGCACATCTTGCAGAAAGCCCTTTTTTCAAACACGCTCTAGTGCAGCGTAATTCAGCATAATCGAAGAAATTAATTAAATACATCCCAATACCGACTGTTTACACAAACTGATTGGCATTATTGGAGGAAAATGAAAAAGAGAATATTCCTGCATACGAGGTTTTGAAACAGGAGAATCTGACCGATATCCATTCCACCGGATATCTGGTTCGCCATAAGAAAACAGGAGCCAGACTGGTTCTGATCGAGAATGATGATGAGAATAAGGTATTTTCCATTGCCTTTCGTACTACGCCGAAGAACAGCACCGGTGTTCCCCACATTCTGGAACACAGCGTTCTGTGCGGCTCCCGCGAGTTTCCGCTGAAGGATCCATTTGTAGAGCTGGTAAAGGGCTCTCTGAATACCTTCCTGAATGCCATGACCTACCCGGACAAGACCTGTTATCCGGTGGCAAGCTGCAATGACCAGGATTTCCAGAACCTGATGCATGTGTATCTGGACGCTGTTTTTTTACCCGAATATTTATAAGAAAGAGGAGATTTTCCGCCAGGAAGGATGGAATTACCATCTGGAGCAGAAGGAAGGCCCGCTCACATACAATGGAGTTGTATACAATGAGATGAAGGGCGCATTTTCTTCCCCGGACGAGGTGCTGGAAAGAGAAATTATGAACCATCTTTTCCCGGACAATACCTATGGCGTGGAATCCGGCGGCAACCCGGAGAATATTCCGGAGCTTTCCTATGAAGAGTTTCTGAATTTCCACCGTACCTACTATCATCCGTCCAACAGCTATATTTACCTTTACGGAAATATGGATATGGAAGAGAAGCTGCGATTTATTGATGAGAAATATCTGTCTGCATTTGAGGCTCTGGACGTAGATTCCAGCATTAAGGAGCAGGCTGCTTTTTCCCAGGTGAAGGACCTGCAGATCGAGTATCCCATTGCGGAGAATGAGGAAGAAGAGGATAACACCTACCTCTCCTATAACATGGTTGTGGGAAATTCCATGGACAGCACCCTGGGTGTAGCGTTTGATGTGCTGGATTATGCACTTTTAAGTGCGCCGGGAGCACCGCTGAAGCAGGCTCTTCTGGACGCCGGAATCGGTAAGGATATTTATGGCGATTACAGCGATGGCGTTCTACAGCCTTATTTCTCCGTGATCGCAAAGGGTGCCAGAACTGCCCGGAAAGAGGAATTTGTTTCCATTATCCGAAATTGCCTTCAAGACATTGTGAAAAATGGAATTGATAAGAAGGCGGTCCTTTCCGGAATCAATTACATGGAGTTCCGCTACCGCGAGGCAGATTTTGGACAGTTCCCCAAAGGTCTGATGTATGGACTGGATATTATGGGAAGCTGGCTTTATGATGATGAGAATGCTTTTTCTCAGGTAAAACTTCTGGAGATTTATGATCAGCTGAAAATTGCAGTAAATGAAGGCTATTTCGAGAATCTGATCCAGAAATGGCTTCTGGACAACACCCATGGTGCGATCCTGACTCTTGTGCCGAAGCGTGGTCTTGCAGCCCAGCGTGAGAAAGAGCTGGCAGACAGGCTGGAAGCATACAGAAGCAGCCTTTCCGATGAACAGCTGGAAGAAATGGTAAGAAAGACAAAAGCCCTTGAGGCTTACCAGGAGTCTGAGGAGAGGCCGGAGGATCTGGAGTGCATTCCTATGCTGAAGCGTTCCGATATCCGCAAAGAAGTGAATGGTTTTTTCCAACGAAGAGCTTCAGGTGGAGAACAGTCTGTTCCTGTATCAGGATGTGTGCACCAATGGAATCGGTTATGTAAATATTATGTTCGAGATTAAGGATATGGCTGTTGAGAAGGTCCATTATCTTGGACTTTTGAAGTCTGTTCTCGGATATGTGGATACAAAGAATTACACTTATGGTCAGCTGTTTAATGAGACCAATGCCAGAACCGGCGGTATCCAGTGCGGCGTAGATGTTTTTGACAAGGCGAACGACCCGGAAGCATTCCGTACCATGTTTACCATCCGGGGCAAAGCACTGTATTCCCAGATGGATTTCCTGTTCCAGATGATGGAAGAAATCCTGAATACTTCTAAGCTTTCAGATACCAGACGTCTTGGTGAGATTATCGGGGAAATCAGGTCCAGAGGACAGGCTTCCCTGATTGGCGCAGGTCATCAGACAGCAGTACTCCGCAGCGCTGCCTACGGTTCTCCAATGGCAGAATATCAGGATGAGATGGCAGGTGTGGGCTATTACAAATTTATCGAAGACCTTGAGAAGAATTTCCAGGAGAAAAAGGACGAGATCGTAGCCGGACTTCAGAACGCCATGGCAGAGATCATCCGAAAGGATTCCTTCATGGTAAGCTATACCGGAGAAAGAGAGTCTGTGGAACAGGTGAAGACCTTAAGCGGTGCCCTGAAGAAGAGCCTGCCGGAGAGCACCTGTGAGGTTCCGGAAACTGCCATTACCTGCAGGAAAAAGAACGAGGGCTTTAAGACCTCCGGACAGGTTCAGTATGTGGCAAGAACCGGTAACTTTGTAAAAAAAGGCTTCACCTATACTGGTGCCCTGGAAATTCTGAAGGTTGCCTTAAGCTATGATTATCTGTGGATCAATCTTCGTGTAAAGGGGGGACGCATACGGCTGTATGAGCGGCTTTAAGAGAAGCGGGGAGAGTATTTCCGTTTCCTACAGAGATCCCCATCTTCGCAGAACTCTTGAAATATATGAGGGTGTGCCGGAATATGTGCGTACCTTTGCAGCGGATGAACGTGAAATGACCAAATACATTATCGGTACCATTAGCGGAAAGGATGTTCCAAGAACGCCGCAGACACAGGGCGCCCTTGGCAGAATGGCTTATTTCCGCGGTCTCACTGTGGAGATGCTGCAAAAATGAGCGTGACCAGATCCTGAATGCTACAGTAGAGGATATCCATGCACTGGCTCCTCTGATCCAGGCAGTTCTCTCCGATGACCAGCTCTGTGTGGTTGGAAGCGAGAATGCAATCGAGAAGGCGAAGGATGTATTTATGGAGACCAAGCCGCTGGTAAGCTGCTGATAAAAGTTAAGAAAGATGAGGATATATTTTAATGACACCAGATTTTTAAATCCGGATTTGTTGCAATTATTGGCCGCCCGAACGTTGGGAAATCTACCCTGATGAACCATCTGATCGGCCAGAAGATCGCGATCACATCCAAGAAGCCCCAGACCACCAGAAACCGCATCCAGACAGTCTATACCTGTGAGAAGGGACAGATCGTTTTTCTGGATACGCCTGGTATCCATAAGGCGAAGAATAAGCTTGGAGAGTATATGGTAGCCGTTGCAGAGCGTACCCTGAAAGAGGTGGATGCAATTATGTGGCTGGTTGAGCCGTCTACCTTCATTGGAGCCGGTGAGCGCCACATTGCAGAGCAGCTCCAGGGCGTTGGCGTGCCGGTCATTTTGATCATTAATAAGATCGATACAGTGAAAAAATGAGGAGATCCTTCCGGCAATCGATACGTACCGCAAGATCTGTGATTTTGCAGAGATTATCCCTTGCTCTGCACTCCGCGGACAGAACACAGAGGATATTATTGACAGTATTTTGAAATATCTGCCTTATGGACCCATGTTCTATGATGAGGATACCGTAACGGACCAGCCTCAGCGCCAGATCGTGGCAGAGGTGATCCGTGAGAAGGCGCTTCACGCACTGGATGCGGAGATTCCACATGGAATCGCAGTGGCAATTGACAAAATGAAGGAGCGTCCGGGCAAAAATCCTATGGTGGATATTGAGGCGACCATTATTTGTGAGAGGGATTCCCACAAGGGCATTATCATTGGAAAAGGCGGTGCCATGCTGAAGAAGATCGGCAGCAACGCCAGATTTGAATTGGAACGTATGCTGGATTCCAAGGTAAACCTGAAGCTTTGGGTGAAGGTGAAAAAAGACTGGCGTGACAGTGATTTTATGATCAAAAACTTTGGATATGATAAGAAGGAAATCTGAAAATGAGTGATCTGATCACGGTACAGGGAATTGTACTTTCTACGCAGCCTGTGGGAGAGTATGACAAGCGGATCGTGCTTCTTACCAGGGCGGGGGAAGATTTCCGCTTTTGCCAAGGGTGCCAGACGGCAGAACAGCCCGTTTATGGCAGCTGCCAATCCTTTTGTGTTCGGGAATTTCACCCTGTATGAAGGGCGCAGCAGCTACAATCTGAACCAGGTGACCGTGACCCATCATTTTGTGGAGCTGGCCGCCAGACAGCCAGGAGTTTATTATGGCTATTATTTTCTGGAGCTGGCAGATTATTTCGGAAGAGAGGGCACAGATGAGAAGAATATGATGAATCTTCTTTATCTCACTGTGAAGGCTCTCCTGAATCCGGAAATCGATGACCGGCTGGTAAGGTGCATTTTTGAACTGCGAACTATGACAGAGCAGGGGCTGATGCCGGAGCTTTTCCGGTGTGTGAACTGTGGGGAGGAGATCACCGGAAAAGAGAATCTGTTCTTTTCCCAGGAGGCACATGGAATCCTGGATGGGGACTGCCTGAAGAAAGCAAGCCCCGGAGAAGCCAGAACCGCCCGCCGGATTTCCCCGGCAGCACTTTATACCATGCAGTACATTGTAAGCTCGCCCATGACGAAGCTATACAGCTTTACAGTGACCGATGAGGTGCTGTGGGAGCTGGAACGGCATATTCAGCCTTATGTGGCAGGGAATACGGATAAGAAATTTAAGAGTTTGCAGATATTAGAAGTTATGATGTAAGTGGATTGGATGTTGCACATAACAGGAAAGCTGATTAACGTGCTTTGCTCTATACTTCGATAGCAGCACATGATTTGCTGTTCAAAAGTGCGGAAATTGTGTTTTTGCGGCAGAATGTACGGAATTGAGTACGCGGTATAACTTTACAAAAAGAAAAGTTGCGAGTATAATATTAGAAAATCATCTATCAAACAATGAGGAGAGATATCATGGAAAAAAGCAATGGACAAGATTATTGCTCTGGCAAAAGCAAGAGGATTTGTTTACCCGGGTTCTGAGATCTATGGAGGTCTTGCGAATACATGGGATTACGGCAACCTTGGCGTAGAGCTTAAGAATAACGTAAAGCGCGCATGGTGGCAGAAATTCATTCAGGAGTCTCCGTACAACGTAGGTGTTGACTGTGCCATCCTGATGAACCCGCAGACCTGGGTCGCATCCGGACATCTGGGAAGCTTCTCTGATCCGCTTATGGATTGTAAAGAGTGCCATGAGCGTTTCCGCGCAGACAAGATCATCGAGGACTACAGCCAGGAGCACGGCATTGAGCTTGAGAGCTCTGTAGACGGATGGTCTCAGGAAGAGATGAAGAATTTCATCGAAGAGCATAATGTTCCATGTCCTTCCTGTGGCAAACACAATTTCACAGATATCCGTCAGTTCAACCTGATGTTCAAGACCTTCCAGGGCGTAACTGAGGATGCTAAGAATACTGTATATTTAAGACCTGAGACAGCACAGGGTATTTTTGTAAACTTCAAGAACGTACAGAGAACATCCCGTAAGAAGATTCCATTTGGTATCGGTCAGATCGGTAAATCCTTCCGTAACGAGATCACACCTGGTAACTTCACATTCCGTACCCGTGAGTTCGAGCAGATGGAGCTTGAGTTCTTCTGCGAGCCGGACACAGACCTTGAGTGGTTTGCATACTGGAAGAGCTTCTGCCTGAACTGGCTGCATTCTCTTGGACTGAAGGATGAGGAAGACGCTACCGTGACCATGACAAGGAAGAGCTGAGCTTCTACAGCAAGGCTACTACAGACGTTGAGTTCCCTTTTCCCGTTTGGATGGGGCGAGCTTTGGGGGAATTGCAGACAGAACAGACTACGACCTTACCCAGCACCAGAATGTATCCGGACAGGATCTTACTTACTTCGATGATGAGAAGAAGCAGAAATATATCCCATATGTAATCGAGCCGTCACTTGGTGCTGACCGTGTGGTTCTTGCATTCCTTTGCAGTGCATATGATGAGGAGGTTCTGGATGCAGAGAAGAACGACGTTCGTACAGTCCTTCACTTCCATCCGGCACTTGCACCGGTTAAGATCGGTGTGCTTCCGCTTTCCAAGAAGCTGAACGAGGGCGCTGAGAAAATCTACGCTCAGTTATCAAAGAAATACAACTGCGAATTTGATGATCGTGGAAACATCGGTAAACGTTACAGAAGACAGGACGAGATCGGTACTCCGTTCTGCGTAACCTACGATTTCGATTCCGAAACTGACGGAATGGTAACTGTCCGTGACCGTGATTCCATGGAGCAGGTTCGTATTAAGATTGATGAGCTGGATGCTTACTTCGCAGATAAATTTACATTCTGATTTATGTGACAGGCAGTTCAGAATCCTCATATAACAGGAATCTGAAAATGCCGCAGCAGCATGTGGGAACCGTTTAGAATGTATATAAAGTAATAAAAGGGCTGACTTTCTGAAATCAGATGGTTGGTCCTTTTGCTGTCCGTATTTGCCCGGAACAGCAGTTATTGGAGTTACGAGGAAATGGAAAAAAAAGACGTTGGACGTGTATTGATATTTTGAAATGCCTGGCTGCTATTGCAGTGATTGAGATCCACAAGCCTCTGGAAATACAGGGGGAGATGAATTCCTGATCCTGTGCCGCTTTGCAGTGCCTGTGATTTTTTATGATCACCGGATTCTTTTATCCGGAGACAGTGGCGAAGAAACGGGAACTGAAGCAGTTTGGCAAAATTTTCACCATTACCATTGGCGCAAATCTGCTTTACCTGCTATGGGAAATCCTTCTGGCAGTTGAGAGAAGAGAAAATATAAAAGAAGCATTGCTTGCAAGGTTTGAGGAAAGAGTTCCGGAGGATTTTATTTTGTGGAATTTTTCTCCGCTTTCGCCGCACCTGTGGTATCTGCAGGCACTTCTCTATGTGCTTGTAATTGCTTTTATTGTAGAACATCTGGGACTGAGAAAACTGGCTTATCTGGCAATTCCGGTGCTGTTGGCTGGAAGTCTCATAAAGGGAAGCTATTCCCTGCTTTTTGTGGGAAAAGAAGACTGTCACATTTATTATGCAAGGAACTTTCTGTACTGCGGACTTCCCTTTTTCTGGCTGGGCTGCTGGTTTGGATCCAGAAAGGAGGCTCTTCTTAGCTTTCTGGACAGGAAGAAAATGGGGATTTTTTGGCTGTGTGGACTTCCTGTTTTCTGGAATATGGCTGTTATGGAGCAGAAGTGGCTGGAAAAGCGAAATGCCCTGGGAACTCAGGAAGAGTACGCCGGAACCATTTTTCTGGCAATCTGCATCTTTCTTCTTTTTATTGGCTGGCAGAATTTTTATGTGGAGAACTCGCTTACCAGAGCATTGGCAAAAGTGGGAAAAGACTATTCCATGCTTATCTATGTTCTTCACTACGCAGTTCTGCAGGCCTTGTCCAGATGCTTTAAAGGCAGAAGGAGCCTGCTTGCAATGGGATACCATCAGTATGGGATGATGTTTGTGTTTGCGGTTACTGTGGTGATGGTGGCAGTTTACGTTAATGCTAGAGCGTGTTTGAAAAATCATTCCCGCAAATTGTGACGCACATCTTGCAGAAGACCTTTTTCAGACACAATCTGGGAAAAAACTGAGGATGCCTTATGAAACTGAAAAGTGAGTGAATAAAATATCGGTACACTTCCAGAAACGCGGAAAGTGTACCGATATTTTTTGCTTCTGCTTAGAGCATGTTTGAAAAATCATTCCCACAAATTGTGACGAACATCTTGCAGAAAATCCTTTTCAAACATGTTTTAGAATATCTCAATAGTATATGCCGTCTCAAACATCTCATCCATTTTCAAATGATTGATAAATGGCTTTTCCGACAGATCTCCGGTGAATCCGTAGTCATCGCAGCGTCCCATCCATGGCTCCAGGCAGATAAATGGGGCATCCTGGGAGGCAGACCAGATTCCGAAATTGGGGAATCCTACACAGCGCAGCTCCAGATAAGGAGTGCTGTCTGGCAGCTGGATGCCAGCCCTTGTGATCTGATTGTCAAATACCAGTGCGTCGTGGTCAAACATGTGATCCTCAATCTGGCAGGTGCCATTTTCCAGCTTCAGAGTGGCCTTTTCTTCAGCCTTGGCCGTGCCGCTCTCCGGGTCAAGAAGAAGGTATGTAAGGCTTTCCTGTCCGTCGAAGGTAAGACGGTAATCACTTCTCTTGGTATCCGGCAGAACAGGTACACGAAATGCCGGATGTCCGCCGATGGCGAAATACATATCCCCATCACTATTATTGGCTACCTTCCAGCTGACTGTAAGGGTGCGTCCCTTCAGAATATGACGGATGCGGAGCACAAAACAAAAGGATAAACCTCTTTGGTCTCTTCTGTAGAACGAATCTGGTGGGTTACGGAATCCAGTGTGGAATCAATACATGTGAAATCTGTGTCACGGGCAAAGCCATGCTGCTTGGAAGCATATTCCTTATCACCGATCCGGTAATGATTTCCATAATGCTTTCCTACATTTGGAAAAAGAACCGGCGCATGACGTCCCCAGAACCTGGGATCTCCCTGCCAGATCACCTCACGGTCTTTCTCTTTGTCATAAATGCTGACCAGCTCAGCCCCATGGTCGTCAATGGTCACTTTCAGAAAGTCATTTTCCAAAACTCTTTTCATGATGTAAAACCTCCATGTGTGATGTTATATGTGGAGCGCGAATTCTGCCTGCAGAGCTCCACAGAGCGCGTTTTCTCCATTATATCACTATATCTGTAAATTTCACCATTAAAAAATTGCATTATTTGTCCGTAAATATAAATAATTCATATAAAACGACATAAAAACATAATTAAATATGCAAAACGTACAATATCACATTGACTTTGCTATATGCCTTTGGTAAACTATACAATTATAGGGTGAATGACATAGAGATTTTCGACACCCACATCCATTCGAAATAGAGGAGGAATACCACCATGGCAAAGAAAAGAAATATTATTGTAGGACAGTCCGGCGGCCCAACATCTGTAATTAATTCCAGTCTTGCAGGCGTATACAAGAATGCAGTAGAGCGTGGCTTTGACAAGGTATATGGAATGCTTCACGGAATCCAGGGGCTGCTTGACGAGCAGTATATCGACCTTTCTACCCAGATCCATTCCGAGCTTGATATTGAGCTTCTGAAAAGGACTCCGTCCGCATTTCTGGGTTCCTGCCGTTATAAGCTTCCGGAAATCCATGAAGACAGAGCTATCTATGAGAAAATCTTTGATATTCTGAACAAACTGGAGATCTATGCATTTATCTACATTGGCGGAAATGATTCCATGGATACTATCAAGAAGCTGTCTGATTATGCTATCATTACCGGACAGACCCAGAAATTCCTTGGTGTTCCGAAGACCATTGACAATGACCTTGCACTTACCGATCATACACCAGGCTTCGGAAGCGCAGCCAAGTATATTGCAGCTTCCACCAAGGAAGTGATCCGTGACGCAGAAGGCCTCACCTATAAGAAAAATATGATCACCATTATGGAGATCATGGGAAGAAATGCAGGCTGGCTTACAGGCGCCACTGCACTTTCTAAATCAGAAGACTGCGAAGGACCAGATCTTATTTACCTTCCGGAGGTTCCCTTTGACATTGAGAAATTCCTCGCAAAAGTGAAAGACCTTCTGAAAAAGAAATCCTCCGTTGTCATTGCTGTATCAGAAGGAATCAAGCTGGCTGACGGACGCTATGTCTGCGAGCTTGGAAGCGTAGGAGATTATGTGGACGCATTTGGACATAAGCAGCTTCAGGGAACTGCCACCTATCTGGCGAATTTCCTGGCAGCAGAGTGCGGCTGCAAGACCCGTGCCGTAGAGCTTTCCACTCTTCAGAGAAGCGCTTCCCATATGGCATCCCGGGTGGATATTGATGAGGCTATGATGGTTGGCGGTGCAGCCGTAAAGGCAGCAGATGAAGGAGACACCGGCAAGATGGTAGTCATCGATCGTGTATCTGACGATCCATATATGGCAGCTACCGGAATTTACGATGTACACCGAATCGCCAATGAAGAGAAGCTGGTTCCGAGAAACTGGATGAACAAGGATGCAAATAATGTGACCAAGGACTTTATCGACTATATTAAACCACTGATCCAGGGCGATTATCAGCCAATCATGGTAAATGGTGTTCCCCGTCATCTGGTGCTGAATACTGGAAGAAAAAAGAAAATTGAGAAAATGATAAAAAATTGACTGATTTTTTGCCAGAATTACCTTGACGAATGACGAATAAGCCTATAAAATAACTATGTGCGTATAAAACATAGTTTATGTTTATGAAAGTAACTGTGAAGATACTGAACAGTTACCAATGAACAAATTTTTAGGAGGAAAATGTAAAATGGCAAAATGGGTTTACATGTTTACAGAAGGTAACGCTGATATGAGAAACCTTCTGGGTGGTAAAGGTGCTAACCTTGCTGAGATGACAAACCTTGGACTTCCTGTACCTCAGGGATTTACAATCACTACTGAAGCTTGTACTCAGTACTATGAGGATGGAAGACAGATCAACGACGAGATCATGGGTCAGATCATGGAAGCAATCACCAAGATGGAAGGAGTTACCGGAAAGAAATTCGGTGACATCGAGAATCCTCTGCTTGTTTCCGTTCGTTCAGGCGCAAGAGCTTCTATGCCAGGTATGATGGATACTATCCTGAACCTTGGTTTAAATGAAGACGTTGTAGCTGTATTATCTGAGAAATCCGGCAACCCACGTTGGGCTTGGGACTGCTACAGAAGATTTATCCAGATGTACTCTGACGTAGTTATGGAAGTTGGTAAGAAATATTTTGAAGAGCTTATCGACAAAATGAAAGCTGAAAGAGGCGTTAAACTTGACGTTGAGCTTACAGCTGATGACCTTAAAGAACTTGCTATGCAGTTCAAGGCTGAATATAAAGAAAAAATCGGTTCCGATTTCCCGGCTGACCCGAAAGAGCAGTTAGTTGGTGCAATCAAAGCCGTATTCCGTTCCTGGGACAACCCACGTGCCAACGTATATCGTCGTGACAACGATATCCCATATTCCTGGGGTACAGCTGTTAACGTACAGATGATGGCATTCGGTAACATGGGTGATGATTGTGGTACTGGTGTTGCATTTACAAGAGACCCAGCTACAGGAAACAAAGGTCTGTTCGGTGAGTTCCTTACCAATGCACAGGGTGAGGACGTTGTTGCTGGTGTTCGTACACCTATGCACATCGCTGAGATGGAGCAGAAGTTCCCGGAAGCATTCAAGAAATTTACAGAAGTTTGCCATACTCTGGAGACACACTACAGAGATATGCAGGATATGGAGTTCACTGTTGAGCATGGCCAGTTATACATGTTGCAGACACGTAACGGTAAGAGAACAGCTCAGGCTGCTCTGAAAATCGCTTGTGATCTTGTTGATGAAGGAATGAGAACAGAGGAAGAAGCAGTAGCTATGATCGATCCTCGTAACCTTGATACTCTTCTTCATCCGCAGTTCGACGCTAAGGCTCTGAAAGCTGCTACACCAATGGGTAAAGGTCTTGGAGCTTCTCCAGGAGCTGCTTGTGGTAAGATCGTATTCACAGCTGATGACGCTGTAGAGTGGGCTGAGAGAGGCGAGAAGGTTATCCTCGTTCGTCTTGAGACATCCCCAGAGGATATCACAGGTATGAAATCTGCTGAAGGTATCCTGACAGTTCGTGGTGGTATGACATCTCATGCAGCAGTAGTTGCCCGTGGTATGGGTGAGTGCTGTGTATCCGGATGCGGTGATATCGCTATGGACGAAGCTAATAAGAAATTTACACTTGCTGGCAAAGAGTTCCACGAGGGAGATTTCCTTTCCATCGATGGTACAACAGGTAACATCTACGACGGAATCATCCCGACAGTAGACGCTACAATCGCTGGTGAGTTCGGACGTATCATGGCATGGGCTGACAAGTACAGAACAATGAAGGTTCGTACAAACGCTGATACTCCTGCTGACGCTAAGAAAGCAGTTGAGCTTGGTGCTGAAGGTATCGGTCTTTGCCGTACAGAGCATATGTTCTTCGGTGAGGGACGTATCGATGCATTCCGTGAGATGATCTGCTCCACAACAGTTGAGGAGAGAGAAGCAGCACTTGCTAAGGTTCTTCCATATCAGCAGGAAGACTTCGAAGGTCTGTTCGAGGCTCTCGAGGGCAACCCTGTAACAATCCGTTTCCTGGATCCGCCGCTTCATGAGTTCGTTCCTTCAGAAGAGGAAGACATCAAGAAGCTTGCTGACGCTCAGGGCAAGACTGTAGAAGAGATCAAGACTATCATCAATTCTCTTCATGAGTTCAACCCAATGATGGGACATCGTGGATGCCGTCTGGCAGTTACTTACCCAGAGATCGCTAAGATGCAGACAACAGCAGTTATCCGTGCAGCTATCAATGTAAAGAAAGCTCACGCTGACTGGAACATCTGCCCAGAGATCATGATCCCGTTAGTAGGTGATATCAAAGAGCTTAAATATGTTAAGAAGTTTGTTGTTGAGACAGCTGACGCTGAGATCGCAGCAGCAGGCGTAGATCTGAAATATGAAGTAGGTACAATGATCGAGATCCCACGTGCAGCTCTTACAGCTGACCAGATCGCTTCTGAGGCTGACTTCTTCTGCTTCGGTACCAACGACTTAACTCAGATGACATACGGCTTCTCCCGTGATGACGCTGGTAAATTCCTTAACGCATACTATGACGCTAAGATCTTCGAGAACGATCCATTTGCAAAACTGGATCAGGTTGGCGTTGGTAAGCTTATGGATATGGCTATCAAACTTGGTAAGCCAGTTAACCCGAACCTTCACATCGGAATCTGTGGAGAGCACGGTGGAGATCCATCTTCTGTAGAGTTCTGCAACAAGATCGGTCTTGACTATGTATCCTGCTCACCATTCCGTGTACCGGTTGCTCGTCTGGCAGCAGCTCAGGCAGCTATCGCTCAGAAGAATAAATAATTTATTCTGAATATATATTTAAGTCATACTTCAGTATGATATGTGTCCAAGCGTAAAAATTGCCTTGGAGAATTGTAGAAATACGGTTCTTCAAGGTTTTTTGTTTCAGGAATATACTCCAGAAAGGAAATTTTATACTAATGAAAACCAAGATTCAGGATATGACCTCCGGTTCGCCGGGGAGATTGATCATTCTTTTTGCAATTCCCTTGATGCTGGGGAATATCTGTCAACAGCTTTATACAATGGTGGATACTATGGTCGTTGGCCAGATTGCAGGTGTGGAGGCCCTTGCTGCACTGGGTGCGGTTGACTTTCTGCTGTGGGTTGTCACAGGAATATCCACTGGTCTCACTCAGGGATTTTCCATTCAGCTCTCCCAGTATTATGGTGCAAAGGATTTTGAAAATCTGCGTAAATCTCTGGCACACAGTTATCGGCTGACTGCATTCATCGCAGTGGGAGTATTCATTCTCAGCCAGTCCTTTGCTGCACTGGTATTAACAGGGCTGCATACACCTTCCAATATTATCGGAATGTCATTATTATATCTGCGTATTATTTTCTGCGGAATTCCAGCTACTGCAGCTTATAATATGTTTGCTGCTGCTTTAAGGGCTATGGGAAACAGTAAAACACCATTAACGGCAATGATTATCGCATCGGTACTGAATATTTCATTGGATATCCTTTTTGTGGCAGGCTTCGGATGGGGTGTGGCAGGGGCAGCAATCGCAACTGTGATTGCGCAGAGTTTTTCTGCCGTGTACTGTTTTCTGATTTTACGCAGAATTGATATTGTTCATCTGTCCAGAGCAGATTTTATGACTGCCACAGGAATGACTGCCCGTCTGATGAAGCTTGGTATTCCTGTTGTATTTCAGAATATCATTATCGGTGTAGGCGGTCTGGTAGTCCAGTATGTGATCAATGGCTATGGCTTTCTTTTTGTGGCAGGATTTACAGCTACAAACAAGCTTTATGGTCTGTTGGAAATGGCAGCGATTTCTTATGGATATGCCATCGTTACTTATGTGGGCCAGAATCTGGGAGCCGGAAGGATCGACAGGATCAGGAAAGGTGTCCGTAGCAGTATGCTGCTTTCCCTGCTTACCTCACTGATTATTTCTGCTGCCATATTTTTATTTGGAAAAAACTATCCTCTCACTTTTCATCTCAGGTGAACCGCAGCAGACACAGGAGGTACTTGCAATTGCTTTTAAATACCTTTCTATTATGGCTGCCATGCTCTGGGTGTTGTACTTCCTGTATGTGTACAGATCTGCACTGCAGGGACTGGGAGATACGTTAATGCCTATGGTAAGTGGTATGGCCGAATTTGTCATGCGTATCAGTGCTGCGCTGATTCTTCCCCATTTTATCGGACAGGACGGTATTTTCTTTGCGGAGATTGCAGCATGGAGCGGAGCTACTGTGATCTTATGCATCAGCTATTATGTGCGGATGCATAAATATCATTAAGGAAAAATATAGGACATGAAAGATAAAAAGGACATATGTCTTTTTGAAAAAAATCAAATGTAAAAAAATATACTAAAAAACACTTGAAAAAAATATCCTTTTTGATACGAAAATAAATAATAGAAAAAAGGGAACATGTGTCCTGTTTTAAAAGTGAGACATATGTCATTGTAGAGATAACAAAGCCAATTTTAAAAAAGGAGGAAAAATAATATGAAGAAAAGAATTGCAGCTATGGTTCTTGCAGGTGCAATGGCACTTTCCCTTGCACCAGCTTACGGAGTGACAGAGGT
>ENA-OPYU01000534-OPYU01000534.1-human-gut-metagenome-genome-assembly--contig:-NODE-534-length-15072-cov-4.096286_pt1 | contig 15072 bp, 19 predicted proteins | sample MGYA00242637_ERZ504482 | MGnify/ENA primary metagenome ERZ504482 (study PRJEB26092, sample SAMD00036237) | human gut metagenome | host: Homo sapiens | study: EMG produced TPA metagenomics assembly of...
TTTCGTACACCCTCAGGGATTCGAACCCTGGACCCACTGATTAAGAGTCAGTTGCTCTACCAACTGAGCTAAGAGTGCAAAATGCTAAACTATTTTTCCGTACACCCTCAGGGACTCGAACCCTGGACCCATTGATTAAGAGTCAATTGCTCTACCAGCTGAGCTAAGAGTGCAAAATACAAACTATTTTTTCTTTTGTACACCCTCAGGGATTCGAACCCTGGACCCACTGATTAAGAGTCAGTTGCTCTACCAACTGAGCTAAGAGTGCATTCTTTTCTGATTTGCGGTTGCAAAGGTAGGTGTTTTCTTTTAAACATCCAACATTTTGCATCATTTTTTCACCTTTTCATCGAAATTTATTCAAACTCATAAATATCTGAAGGCGTATTCCGCTTTAAGGCAATGACTTGCACATCTTTGCCAACGATAATCCCTTTGTTTCGTAGTGAGAGTTCTACTGTCTTATATGCCAGTTCGGGGTGATTATTGTCTTTGCTAAGATGACAAAGCCAAATATATTTAAGACTTTCATTGATATTTTCTGCCAAAAAATCGGCGGTTTCGCGGTTACTCATGTGTCCATTAGGCCCGGCAATACGTTCTTTTAAATATTGGGGATAAGGTCCCATTTTCAACATCTCTTCATCGTAATTCGCTTCCAATACCAAATAGTTTGCTTTACATATATATTCGGCGGCAGTGGGAGTGATATGCCCCAAGTCAGTAAGGAAAGAAAATATTTTACCGTCTATATTTATGCAATAGCCAACATTGTCAGTTCCGTCGTGAGGCACTTCAAAGGCAGTAATTGCGAAATCTTCCAATTCCATTGTCTCACCTTTGTGCAGGTAGTGTACGCAGGTCGATAATTTCTCGGTCATGCAATAACTTTTGTTGATTCCTGCATGTACTTCCGGAGTAGAGTAAACAGGAATTCCAAATTTCTCTCCTAAATGCCCTACTGCTTTGATGTGGTCGGCATGATCGTGTGTTATGAATACTGCCCGGATAATATCCAGTCCGATTCCAAGTTCTTTTAATGGTTTTTTTATTGTACGGATGCCAATGCCTGCATCCACCAATATGCCATATCTGTCTGTTCCGAGAAAATAGCAGTTGCCGCTACTTCCGCTTGCGAGACTTATAAATTTGATTTTCATTTTGTTGCTCTCCCAATTCTAGTGAATCCCCCACGATTTTTTGTGTTAAAAGAGCCGCAAATATACATCAAAAAAAGGAGGAAATAAAATAGAAACAGGCTTTTTCGGAAAGATGATTTAGCGGATATTGTTTTAAAAGAATGCCTGGAATCTGGATTATGGAATACGTAGATAATAACCCTTTCCTCTGACTGTTATTAATTTATATTCTTGGAATTCTTTTAAAACTTTCCGGATTGATTTGATGTGTGCATCTATTTTTTCATTGGCATTATCATCCGTAGGCCAGAGACTCTTTTTTATTTCTTCACGACTTACGCAAGTTCCTGCTTTTTCATAAAGCATATTTAGTAAAGTGAGGTCTAATTTCTGAATGTTGCACTTTTTGTTTCCTATATACAACTCTTGTTTCTCCATGTCTATGTTCATAAGAGTAAGGAGTGTTTGAGTATCCTTTTCCATTTTTAAGAAAAATGAGTATGAAAATAAGAATCATCAATTGTCCGATGAGCCAAAAGAGAGTGTTGTCTATGTGTCGTAAAATGGATTTTGAAGTCATAGTTTACCCATGCTTGTACCTTGATGTTTTGGGTGATATCTACTATGTATCGGGGAGTATTGTATGCCGTTCGGGGAATTGCAGAACTTTGGTCACTGTGTTGGGAAATGGATTTGTTATAATAAATAGTTCCGGTCCTGCCGGTTATGTCATGATCGGATAATATCTTTCTAAAGGTTGCATTTAATTCATCGGGCTTTATGGGTTTTAGTTGGGATAGAATGTATTGGTTCAGCATACGTTTGGCGGTCTGCTCGTCCAGGCTGTCTTTAAAGGTATAGATTGTTTTTCCTTGTCTGGTTCTTATGGTGTAGCTTTTTGACTTTTTCGGTGTAGGCTGGGAGCGATAGTATACATTTTTTCATATCCCAGTTTGTAGGTTCGGGATGATAATAGCTGATGTAGGCAAGTCTTTCATTGTAATCTTCCGTAATGGCGGATTTGAAAGCGTGGTCTATTTGGGTATTCACTCGTTCGGCACTATTATGAAAAGCGATATAAACAGTATATAGAACGGTGATGGTGACTGCCATAAATAAGATAATGTGTGTTTTTGCCCTTTTCATCGTATGAATTTTAAATGCAAAAGTAAATAACGTTAAGGAAAAAACAGGTGTTTTATCTGATCTTTTTCTGAAAAAGGAGAAAATTCAGAAAGAGTTCAGATAAATATTTTGCAGAGATACAGGCTTTTCTTCTTCTTTGCGTCAGCAAAATATTTTGCGAATCAATAAAAGCAAGAAACGTATGAGAATCAAAAGCTGTTTATTTTTTCTCTTGTTATTGCCGGTGTATGTGGTGAATGGCCAAGATGACAAGAGAGAGTATTTGAAAAAGGTGTTGGATAATTTAGAGCAGATTAAGTCAGCAACGTATAAAGTAGAGGGCGAAGTCTGGAATCCTGGTGATACAATTCCTTCCAGTATTAGAAAATATATGGTGAAAGAGTTCGATAATCCGGCTGATTCTACGATAGGGGCAAGTTTTGTGAATTTGGGAACAGATGATGGTAAAGAGTTCCAATTCGGTTATAATGGTGAAGTACGTGTGTTGGTGAATCATGCTGTCAAGGAAATAAAAATCGATAATTTTACCACCAGACCGTTACCTTTCAGACCGTTGACCCCACCTTTCTTTAATTATTGCAAGAATATTGTCAGGTATGCTTTGGAAACAGAAGACAGCATAGCTACCACATTGGAAGATTGTGGGGATTATTTTCATTTTAAACTTGTCATAAACGAAGATACACAAGTGGAGTTCTTTGGTAAAGCTTATCACATGCCTCCACCTCCTTTTTATGTAGAGCCGACCTCTATTTATGAACTGTGGATTCACAAGTCGAATGGTTTGCCTTATAAGAAACGGAGAGCGATGTCCCATAATATATCGGTGGAAACTTGCTGTAATGTGGAAATAAACAAAGAAACAATTGACAGGTTTGATGTTTTCGATTATGTTCCGCAAGGTTATGAAACAAAAAAATATGATTATGGCGTTCCTTCCAGGAATATGGCCGCTAATCTGACGGGTAAGAAAGCACCAGAATGGACATTGAATGATATAAAGGAGAGTCCCGTGTCATTGAGTGATTTGAAAAGTAAGGTCATCTTGGTAAATATAACAGGAATAGGTTGCGGAGCTTGCCAGGCTTCTATCCCTTTTCTGAAAGAACTGAAAAGAAAGTACCAAGAAGAAGATTTTGAATTGGTAGCCATTGAAAGTTGGAGCCGGATGCATTCACTTCAGAATTATGCAAAGAGAAAGGAATTGAATTATATGTTTTTGGATGGAGATGATAAAGTGATAGAAGATTACCGGACGGGTGGGGCGGCTCCGTACTTTTTATTTGGATAAGACGATTATACGGAAAGTCATTCGAGGATATGGCATGGGAAAGACCGACAAGGAAATAACGGAGGCTATAGAAGAATTGCTATAACTGGAATGAGGATGGAACAAAAAGTGAAAACTTTTGCAGACACATTTGTTCCATCCTCATTTATTTATATTCAGCACTCTGACGGTTGTCAAAATTGGAAGAACTTCTTGGCATTATTATAGCAGATATCTTCCACCATCTGATTGACGCGTTCTATTTCGCAAGCAGGGATTTCGCCGTTTTCCACATCATTACCCAACAAGTTGCACAAAGTACGACGGAAATATTCGTGACGCGGATAAGACAGGAATGAACGAGAATCTGTCAGCATACCTACGAAGCGGCTCAACAAGCCTAACAATGACAGTGCGTTCATCTGTTTTTCCATACCGTCTTTCTGATCGAGGAACCACCATCCAGAACCGAATTGAATTTTGCCTGGAATTGTACCGTCCTGGAAGTTGCCTAACATGGTAGCAATTACTTCATTGGCGCAAGGATTCAAGTTGTAAAGGATAGTTTTGGCCAGTTTTCCTTCTGTATTCAGGCGGTCAAGGAATTTTGCCATCGCTTTGGCGGTGGTAAACTCACCGATTGAATCGAAACCAGTATCAGGTCCCAGAAGTTTGAACATCTTGGTGTTGTTGTTGCGGATTGCTCCATAGTGGAACTGCTGGGTCCAGCCTTTTTCCCAATCCATTTCCCCAAATACGATCAGCATGGCTGATTTGAATTTCAGAATTTCTTCCTTGGTCAGTTCTGTACCACCATATACTTTATTAAATATAGCATTGATTTCAGCATCAGTATAGTCTTCAGCATAAAACTCTTCAATTCCGTGGTCAGACAATTTACAACCTTGTTCAGCAAAGAAGTCATGACGTTTCCGCAAAGCAGTTACCATGTCATCGAAAGAAGAGATCGTGACACCGCTTACAGCAGACAATTTTTCCATATAAGCACGGAAATCAGCAGGAACTTCTACTGCCATAGCCTTGTCTGGACGCCAAGTGGGAAGCATTTTAATTTCGAATCCGCTTTCACGGGATTTGATGTGATATTCCAATGAATCTACTGGATCATCGGTTGTACAAACGGTTTCCACATGATAACGACGCATCATGCCTCGTGCGGAGTATTCCGGTTTGGCAAGCTTTCATACATTCATCAAAAATCTCGCGGGCTGTTTTCGGATTCAATACTTTATTGATTCCAAATGCGGTTTTCAATTCCAAATGAGTCCAATGGTATAATGGATTGCGGAAGGTATAAGGAACTGTTTCCGCCCATTTTTCGAATTTTTCCCAGTCTGTGGTGTCTTTACCGGTACAATAACGCTCGTCCACACCGTTGGTACGCATGGCACGCCATTTATAGTGGTCTCCACCCAACCAGATTTCTGTCAGTGACTTAAACTGATAGTCGTCAGCAAACCTCTAGGGGGAAATTCAGGTGGCATGGTAATCGATAATAGCATTTTAGCCGCATGTTCATGATACAACTTCTGCGCAGTTTCTGTCTGAAGCAGGAAGTTTTCATCCATAAAGTTTTTCATAAGTAGTCTTTTTTATATCTATATAATTGTTGTTTATTTTGACTTTCAGTAAAAACTCATTCTAAAAAAGATGTCAAAGAGCATCTCTTTAGATTTATTAACCGTTATCGAACACGAAAGTAGAAATTTTATTTGGAATAACAAAATTATTTGTATCTTTGCGGCGAAGATTTAAAGATTTTAAATGCTTGGATCAATGATGATATATAAAAACTTAAATATATATTACCGTTTAAGAGAAAGCATGAATACTATGAGTACACAATAAAATCTGATTCGTCTTCGATAAGTACAGGTATGGATAAACACATAATATAATTTAAAAATATGAAAGCATTAAACAAGGAGACAGCAGCAAAGACTCAACGTCCCGAAAGAATCATTCAATTTGGTGAGGGTGAACTTTCTTCGTGCGTTTGTGGATTGGATTATCTACAACATGAACGAAAAAACTGATTTCAACAGCAGTGTGGTGGTGGTTCAACCTATTGAAAAAGGCATGGTTGACATGTTGAACGCACAAGATTGTCTGTATCATGTAAACTTGCAAGGTTTGGATAAGGGACAGGTGGTAAACAGCCTGACAAAAATTGATGTGATCAGCCGTGCTTTGAATCCTTATTCTCAGAATGATGAATTTATGAAATTGGCGGAACAGCCGGAAATGCGTTTTGTTATCTCTAATACGACAGAGGCCGGTATCGCTTTTGATCCTGCCTGCAAGCTGGATGATGCCCCTGCTTCATCTTATCCGGGCAAACTGACTCAGTTGTTGTATCACCGTTATAAAACGTTCAATGGCGATAAGAGCAAAGGTTTAATAATCTTCCCTTGCGAATTGATTTTCCTGAACGGTCATAAACTGAAAGAAACCATCTATCAATATATTGAATTGTGGAACCTGGGTGAAGACTTCAAGCAATGGTTTGAGGAAGCTTGTGGTGTCTACGCTACTTTGGTAGACCGTATTGTACCGGGATTCCCCCGCAAAGATATCGCTGCTATTAAAGAAAAAATTGCAGTATGATGACAATCTGGTGGTACAGGCAGAAATCTTCCATTTGTGGGTAATTGAAGCTCCGCAGGAGATCGCCAAGGAATTCCCTGCCGACAAGGCCGGTTTGAATGTATTGTTTGTTCCGTCTGAAGCTCCTTATCACGAAAGAAAAGTTACTTTGTTGAACGGTCCTCACACAGTGCTGTCTCCGGTAGCCTATCTGTCTGGAATCAACATTGTGCGCGAGGCTTGCGAGCATGAAGTGGTAGGTAAATACATTCATAAAGTTATGTTCGATGAGTTGATGGAAACCCTGAACCTGCCGAAAGAAGAATTGAAGAAGTTTGCGGAAGATGTTTTGGAGCGTTTCAACAATCCGTTTGTTGATCACCAGGTGACTTCTATCATGCTGAATTCATTTCCTAAATATGAGACTCGCGACCTCCCGGGTTTGAAAGTTTATCTGGAACGTAAGGGTGAGTTGCCTAAAGGCTTGGTATTGGGACTGGCGGCTATCATCACTTATTATAAAGGTGGTGTTCGTGCTGACGGTGCTGAGATTGTTCCGAACGATGCTCCTGAAATCATGAATCTGCTGAAAGAACTTTGGGCTACAGGCTGCACTCAGAAAGTGGCGGAAGGCGTGTTGGCTGCAGAATCTATTTGGGGTGAGAACTTGAACAACATTCCGGGTTTGACCGCAGCTGTGAAAGCTGATCTTGACTCTATTCAAGAAAAGGGTATGCTGGAAACAGTAAAGGGTATTCTCTAGATTAATTGTTAGAAATAGTTTATAAATTCCTTGAGGGAGATTTGGGTTATTAAACTGAATCTCCCTATTTTTGTAACTATACAAAATAGATGTGGCCTATGGAGAAACAAGAATTCAGACCCAGCTATCCTTTATGGGTTTGGACGGTTATTGCTATTATGTTGGTGGCGTGTACATGCCTTTTTATAGCGCATGGAAGATATGCATCTTTGCTGGTCTTGACTCCTTCTCTGCTGATAATGGGGGTAAGGTTATTGTCTGTTTATACTATTACTCCTGATTCTTTTGCCTTAGCTATAAGAGGGATGAAGCCTCAGCATGTTTTTCCTTTGCAAAACATCACAGAGATAGAAAAGGAGTACACAAAGTCTGGTAAACTCAAGTCGATTGTGATCCGTTACCGGAAAGAAGGAATGTACCACAATTTTTTAGTTATCAAGAAAGATGATGTAAATATTGAAGGTATTCTGAACGCTATTTTGAACTATTGTCCTTCCGTATCTGTTCGTTAAAGATGATCATTAGGGAAAAATAAGGAAATACTCTTCTTTTCAGTTCCGCCTGATGGGAAGAATGATATTCTTCGGCTGTCGATATATTTTCAAAATAATGATAACTGTATTGGGGGTGGGACTCCATGTAATCCTGTACTATATCCGCACATTGAGATAATTTCATGATAACCGGCACATGATGATGGCTAAGATACATGTCCAGTTCATCCGAAGTAATATTGCCCGGAATAATGACCAGTCTTTCTTTTTGGCTGATGAGATGTAGTTTTGCGGCAGCTTCCGCAGCGATGAATGAAGGAATACCGGGAAGTTGCTCTACGGGGATTCCATTTTCTTCGAGGAGATCCAGTACATAGTGAACGGAGGCGTAAATTCCCGCATCGCCTTCTACTGCTACCGCCAACCGTTTTCCTGCTTTTTGTTCCAGCCTCATTTTTTCGAAAAGTTGCCGATAGACTTTGATTGCTTTTGTCCTGTCTTTGCTCATCGGGAGTGAGAATAGGTGTATATCTCCTTTGATGTCTAGCTTATGTAACAGGGTGGCGGCACGTGACAAAATTTTATCTGGTTCCCGAACCGTTGATGGACAATATATTATGTCTGCTTGTTGTAAAGCATGCAATGATTTTAATGTAATCAGTTCGGCATCACCGGGTCCTAAAGAAACAAAATAGATCGGATGACTCATCTTTTGTGGGTATTTACAGTTTTTAAGCACGCAAAAGTGCTGAAAAATTCTGTATAAAGCAAGAGAATTGATTACCTTTGTTGGCTGAAAACAGAAAAGAACATGGAAAAAACTAATATTGGCTTCGGGGCTCTTGTTATTATTGACTGTTACAGCCTGCCAAAGTAAGCACAAACAGGGTTTCCCGGGAATTTGGAACATAAGACATTGACAGATTCTTCTATTGTGAAGATTATTCCGGAATATGCCCAAGGGTTTAAAATAACTTATACGGATCAGGCTTGTCTGCTTGACATTCAGGACCCTCAGAATAAAGAAAGTCAGTCTTTTCATTATGCTTTGGTGCCAAGAGGTGTGGAAGCGGAAAACATACCTGCGGATTATACAGTTATTGAAACTCCCATACGAAGCGTTATCTGCATGACTTCCCTGCAACTTTCCAATTTTATCAAGTTGGAAGAGCTGGATGCAGTGGTGGGTATCACCAGTACACGCCATTTGTTTAACAAGAAAATAAATGATCGTTTGAAAGAAGGAAGCATTCATAAGATAGGTATTGAAGGGAATTTCGATAATGAGGTGATTATGAGTGTAAACCCGGATTTGATTTTGATCTCTCCTTTTAAACGAGGGGGATACGATGCTTTGAAAGAGGTAGGCATTCCTTTGATGCCGCATTTGGGATATAAGGAAATGACTCCTTTGGGACAGGCTGAATGGATAAAGTTTGTGGGCTTGTTATTGGGAAAAGAAGATAAAGCTAATGAGCAGTTTGCCGCTATTAAGAAAAGATATAACGAGCTGAAGGAACTGACCGGCCGGGTGACAAAACGCCCGGTAGTATTCAGTGGGGAATTGCGGGGCGGCAATTGGTATGCTGTAGGAGGGAGGAGTTTTCTCGCACAATTGTTTAAAGATGCCGGTGCCGATTATTTTTTGAAAGACGATGAACGGTCTGGAGGGGTCACCCTCGATTTTGAAACAGTCTACAGCCAAGCGGCCGGTGCCGATTATTGGCGTATTGTGAATAGCTATCAAGGAAAATTTTTCTTATAACACGTTGAAAGAAGAAGATGCCCGTTATGTTGATTTTAAAGCATACAAAGAGAAAGGGGTGATTTATTGTAACATGCGTGAAAAAACCTTTTTATGAGAGTATGCCTACAGAACCGGAAGTTGTTTTGGCAGATTTGATTCAAATCTTTCATCCGCAGCTTTTGTCCGGCCACCAACCGGGATATTATGAATTGCTTAAATAGGAAAAAATAGTATATGAAACGACCTGTTGCATTTTATATGCTGTTAATTATGGCTTCTATTTTTCTGTTTTTCTTCCTGAATCTGGTATTAGGTTCTGTTTCCATACCGCTTCGTGCTGTGTGGAATATCCTTTGGGGAACAGGGAATGAGTCTGTTATCTGGCAAAATATTATTTGGAAATCACGGGTACCACAGGCGCTTACCGCATTGGTGGCGGGGGCGGGGCTCTCTGTCAGCGGTTTACAGATGCAGACTGTTTTTCGCAATCCTTTGGCCGGTCCGTCGGTACTGGGCATCAGTTCGGGAGCCAGTATGGGAGTTGCTTTTGTGGTGCTTCTTTCGGGTAGTTTGGGTGGCGTTGCTTTGAGCAAGCTAGGCTTTATGGGGGAAATAGCCCTTACCATAGCAGCTATTGCAGGTTCACTTTCCATTATGGCACTTATTGTTTTCGTTTCCCAAAAGTAAGGGGCAATGTTACTTTGCTGATTATTGGTGTGATGATTGGTTATATAGCCAATGCGGTGATCGGTGTGCTGAAATTTTTCAGTGTGGAGGAGGATATTCGTGCATATGTCATTTGGGGGCTGGGAAGTTTTGCCCGTGTATCGGGAGATCAGATGACTTTATTTATATGTATCATGGTGGTATTGTTGCCACTTTCCTTCCTGCTTGTCAAAACATTGAATCTTTTGTTGCTGGGAGATGCATACGCACGGAATCTCGGATTGAATATAAAACGTGCCCGTCTGCTTGTCATTACTTGTTCGGGAGTATTGGTAGCTATTGTTACCGCATATTGCGGTCCGATTATTTTTCTGGGGCTGGCCGTTCCGCATCTTTGCAGGGGAATGTTCCGCACATCCGATCATCGTATTCTGATGCCTGCTTCTTTACTGGCAGGTGCGTCATTGGCATTGGTATGTAATTTGATTGCCCGTATGCCCGGTTTCGAAGGTGCATTGCCGGTAAATTCGGTGACGGCTTTGGTAGGCGCTCCGGTAGTGATGTCGGTTTTATTCAATAAACGTCGCAATGAAATGAATGAGTAATGATGAATCAAGAAACTATACATATTCGGAAACTGACTACCGGTTACCCCGGTAATGGGGGGGACCAAGATTGTAGCGAAGGACATTGATGCTACTATCCGCAGTGGGGAACTGACTTGTCTTTTGGGTGCGAATGGAGTAGGGAAATCTACTTTATTGCGTACTTTGTCTGCCTTTCAGCCGGCTGTAGGAGGAGAGATAGAAATAATGGGAAAGAAACTGACGGATTACACCGATAAACAGTTGGCGACAGTTATCGGAGTGGTATTGACCGAAAAATGCAGCCTGCGGAACATGACCGTAGAAGAACTGGTGGGTATGGGGCGCAGTCCTTATACCGGTTTCTGGGGAAATTTAAGCAAGGAGGACAAGAAAACAGTAAACGATGCCATTGCGTTGGTAAGGATTGAGGATTTGAAATACCGGATGGTACATACTTTGAGTGACGGTGAGCGTCAGAAAGTAATGATCGCAAAGGCGTTGGCACAGGAAACCCCGGTGATTTTTCTGGATGAGCCGACTGCTTTTCTTGATTTCCCCAGTAAAGTGGAGATTATGCAATTGCTTCATCATTTGTCACGTTCTACCAACAAGACGATTTTTCTTTCCACCCATGATTTAGAGTTAGCTTTGCAGATTGCTGATAAGATTTGGCTGATGGATAAAGCCAATGGAGTGACTATAGGAACTCCTGAAGATCTTTCCATAGACGGATGCCTGAGTAATTTTTTCTCTCGTAAGGGTATTGTTTTTGATATGGAAACCGGACTGTTCCGCATTGACAATGAGTTTGAAAAAGAAGTCCGTCTGGTGGGACATGGGAATAAGTATGCGATGGTACGGAAAGCTTTGCAGCGGAATGGTATTCTGGCAAGCCGGCGTGTTGAGTCCGATTTTTATATTGAAACGGGAGATATGACTACCAATGGATATATTATCCACCCGGTAGCCGGGAGGACGATAAAGGTAGATACCATAGAGGAATTGTTAGAACAAGTCACTGCTATATTAGCTTCCGTTTAGCAGCGTTTAAATAATCAGTTATTGTATCCTGAAAGGAATATTCCCTTCTTCATCAATCAAGAGGATTGTTAATTTTCCTTCGGGCAACAAGGGGACGCAATGTGCAAAACAATGTTCCAACAAACACGGAAAGAACTTTCCGCAGTCTTCTTCAGGCAGCAATGTCCATAATTCACGGGCTAATGTCAACCTTTCTATCATGCTTTCAACATCCGGAGAGCATCCGGCTTCCATTGCCACTTGTTTTAGGAATTCTTTATTCATCACTACTTTCTTACTATGTGTGTCCAGATTTCCTTCGGCCAGTTTCACCGCTTTGCCTATCATAATGCCTAAAGTAACCAATGGAACCTTAAGCTTGGCAGCTATCTTGAGTGTCTCCCCGATAAAATTTCCATAATGTACAAAAGCCTGAGCAGGTAACCCCGGATACTCCTTCTTCACAAAACGTTCGCTTTTTGCTCCCGAATTAATGATGAGTCTGGATGAGCCCACAGCCACACAAACCTCCACTTCCCTGCGGATAGCCTCGACAAAAGCTTCTGAAGAAAAAGGACGGACAATGCCCGAAGTTCCAATTATGGAAATGCCATCCACAATTCCTAGTTTAGGATTGAAAGTACGTTGTGCCAACTCTTTTCCTCCGGGAACGGAAATGGTAATATCCAGCCCTTTATCATAAAGCGCCGATAATTCTTTCATTATCATTTGTCGGGGGATGCGATTGATGGCGGGTTCCCCGATTTCCAATCCCAGCCCCGGAAGGGTGACTCGTCCCACTCCTTCACCTTGCAGGAAACGGATGTCCGGGTGATTGCTAAAACTTACCGTTACCACAATGGATGCGCCGTGAGTGACATCCGGATCATCTCCCGCATCTTTAACAACGGTGCAGGTGGCACTGTTCTTTTCTATTTCTGTATGGGATACCGGTAAGGTCATTTCCTCGTCATCGGGAAGGCGGAAGGATATCATTTTCTGTTCTTCCCCTAAAATCAGAGCCGTCAATGCTGCTTTTGCAGCTGCAGTAGCGCAGGCCCCTGTGGTATAGCCGCTTCTCAACGGGTAAAAAGCAGGGATGTTCTTTTCTATCTGTTTTCTCAATCCATATTCACCGGTAACGATCATGAAATGCCGGGGAAGGGGAGGGCGTTTTATAGCAAAGACCGGGATTTTTGCAGCCTGTGCCGCTTTCACTTTCTCCGAAAATCCTCCGGATTCTCCGCTTTCCTTGGTCAGAATGGCTTGTGGATGTAGTGTCTCTAATAAAAGAGCTTCGGATTCTCCGGCATGATAGAATACCAGATTTCCTTTCGGGAAGCCTTGTTCTTGGGCTAATGTGATGGAAGTTTCCCGTTCCAGTACGCGGAACCAACAGGTATGTTTCTCCCAATAAGGGCGTAACTTCCCGATGGTCTGTACTCCGGTCAGTGCCAGCAGATGATCGGTTCCTGCTTTCTCTAACTGGTAAATGGCATCTGTATAGTCTTCACACCAGATGATGTTTTCGGTGCGTGGAGGATACTTCCTTTCAAAACGTATGACAGGAAGATGTAGTGTCCGGCTTGTTTCATCCACAGTCCGGTGGAGTTGGGAGGCAAACGGGTGGGCAGCTCCACCAATAAACGGATGTCGTTTTGGCGGCAGAAAACTTTCCATTTTCTCCGTGTTCATTCCTCCGGTGATACGGATGCCGTGCTTGCATTGTATCTCCTGCCATTCTCCTTTGGTAGAGTAGAAGTAGGGCTTTCCGGCTTCATCGGCAACTTTCACGGCGGTGCGTCCTTCGGTGGTTCCTCCTCAAAATCAGTAGCATAGGCTGGATGTGAATGATTCTTTTTTTACTTTCTGAACAAGTGTTTGAACTCGTGCGCATAGAGCCGGGACAGACCTTTCCGGTTGTCTATTGCTTCGCCTACTACCAATAAGGTAGTCAGCGTCAGGTTATTGTCACGTACTATCTTAGCCAAATCCTTCAACTCTCCGCGATAAATCTTTTCTTCTTTCCAAGTCAGCTTATAACAGGCGGCAACCGGAGTTTCGGGAGGGTATGCCTGCATCAGCTCTTCCTGTACCTGTTCCACAATGCCCGCACTTAAATAAATGCACATTGTACTTTGCGATTGCGCCAATTTATGTAATTGTTCTTTTTCGGGCATCGGAGTACGGCCTTCCCCACGGGTGAGGATTATACTTTGTACTTTTTCGGGGATGGTAAACTGTGACCTCAATGCTGCCGCAGCCGCTTGGAACGAGGAGATCCCCGGAGTGATATGATAACTCATCTTGTAGCGGTCGAAGAAAGCCATTTGTTCCTGGATGGCTCCATAAATGCAAGGGTCTCCCGTGTGCAAGCGTACAATAAACAATCCTTTATCATAAAACTTTTTCATCAAGGCGAACTGTTCCTCCAAATCCATACCGGCGGAACTGCGTACAGTCGCTCCTTCTTTAGCATAAAAGGTCAATTCGCGGGGAACAAGACTTCCGGCATACAGAACAAGGTCCGCTTTCTCCAACATTCGTTTTCCGCGTACCGAAATCAGTTCGGGATCACCGGGACCTGCACCCACGATCTCTATATGTCCGCCACGCATGGCTGTCGCACTGACGGCTATGGCAAAAGTGAAGTGATTTCCTTCTGTCAGCATGCCCTTTTGATTTTTTCCAATACAAGTGTTCCTTCACCGCTGCTTTTCAAGGCTGTGCTTTCGGCCACTCCATAGACGCCTGTCACTTCGAATGCCTTTTCAGACGGATGGGGGACTGTGATATCTTTCAGTTCTTCCGCAGGATAAATATGGGTTTCCGTATCGGCCCATCGCCGGTGGAGGATTTCCAGCAGAGGCTCGTCTTTTTTCAGTTCGATGGTATTGAGGGAGGCGAGAGAGAACGGACACAAACCTTGTCTGTGCATCACGGCTTCTATGTATTCCGCAATGCCCGAAGGATCGCATTGTTTCCGGCAACCTATTCCCAAGTGGAGGACAGCGGGATGGAAGCAGAGCATGGGAATCTCCGCACTATATATATAAGGTGTAACAGCAATAATCAACTTGAATTCCGATTGGGGTATGTCTTCGAAATGATAGAACACTTTTACGTGTGCAGGAAGTGTGCGTTCCAGATACTCCGTACCTTTATCCTTTATATCGAGCAGCAGCACCGTTGGTTCCCGGTTGACAAAAGTGTGACCAGTCTGTTCATTTCTGCATGAGGAACAGTTATTTTCCAGTCATATTTTTCAGCTAGCGTATCCAGTGCCCATAACCCGGCATTGTCACTTTGGGTGGTAATCACAGCTTCTCCTCCTGTAATGGCGGCAATATGGCGGGTCAGTTCATTGGCTCCCCCCACATGCCCGGAAAGTACTGAAATGACAAAGCGCCCCGTACTGTCCACACAGACCACTGCCGGATCTTTATATTTGTTTTTATGCATCCTGCAATGCTGCGTACACAGATTCCCATGGCACCAATAAATGCAACTGTCAGGCTGATCCCATCAATACAGACGGATCCTTTTTCCACGATCAGATGCAAAATCTGTGGCGATGTCTCAATTGATACCCAGATGGCATTTTCTTCCCGGAGCATGGAACGTATCACG
>ENA-OPYU01000535-OPYU01000535.1-human-gut-metagenome-genome-assembly--contig:-NODE-535-length-15066-cov-2.887810_pt1 | contig 15066 bp, 24 predicted proteins | sample MGYA00242637_ERZ504482 | MGnify/ENA primary metagenome ERZ504482 (study PRJEB26092, sample SAMD00036237) | human gut metagenome | host: Homo sapiens | study: EMG produced TPA metagenomics assembly of...
CCACACCAGCCACTTTTTACACAGCAACGCATTTTATAAAATGCAATTCCATATTTCAAAATGTGAATCACACCCTCATCTAATAATGCTTCCTCATATTTTCTCCGCTCTATCTGCCTCAGGGCATTTTTCACATGCAGCATCCAGATTTCCATCTTCTGCATATTTTAATTCCAATAAGATGCCAGTTTCTCCATCATCTGTTTCCACCAAAATATCACTGTATCCATCCCCGGATTCCCGATTAGAGGAAACACTCCAGGTATCTTCAATCCCAGATGCCCAGTAACATACCATGATAAAATTCTCCTTCATCTGCCTTTTTTACAAAGTATCGCGAATGCTGATTGTCTTCCTTCAGATATTCAGAAAGCTGTTTTTCTACATCTTCTGCATTTCCATTTTTCAGAGCTTCACAAAATTTTCTTAAAGCATCTCCATTTTTTGATACGTTCTCTTTAAAAAAGTCCATAATCTGTGTTGTAAAATATTGCGAATCTCCATATTCGGAATTGTAAGCTGAAAACAGTTTTCCTTCGATTTTCCTCTTTGCGTAAGGTATCCTGTTGTAAACAGAACACTCCATAAATTATCAATGGAATCATACATATCTTTATATGTCAACTCCTGATGGATTTCTTTCGTAATTGTTTCACCTGCTATCAGACGCTCAATCTCCCGTCTCACAGACGCTTTATCAGATTCTCGGATAAAGCGTCTGACCGCCTCATTGCTGCTGGTATTAGACCAATAATTCCGAGGTTGAGAACTCTTATCTGTCTGCAATGCATCACAATAATTAATAACATCCCATGGACAATATACTTCTACACTTCCAAACTGGTAACCATCATACCATTCCTTTACCTCTTCATAATGCTGCGAAAAACCATAGTATTCCAACATTTCCCTTACTTCACTGTCTGTAAATCCAAATGCCTCATCAAACTGTACTTCTGCAATAGACAAAACTTTCAAATTATTTAACCCTGTAAAAATACTTTCTTTAGAAATACGCATACAACCTGTCAAAACGGAAAACTTCAAACTATCGTTTGTTTTCAATGTATGTTCCAGCATATTCCTAATAAACAACACCATCTTATCATAATAACCACGCTCAAAAGCTTTTGCCAGAGGCACATCATATTCATCAATAAGGAGAATCACCTTACAGCTATGATGCTTTTCCAGTAATTCGGACAGAATTTTCAAACTGGTGCATAAAGTCCCTTCTGTCATGTTCTTCTGCAACAACTCCACAAATGCTTCCTTATCGTAAGAAGTAAGTCGGTCACTGTCTAGCAGATATTGAAACCGCCTCGCTTCCCCACGTACATTCTGAACCGCCATTTCCAGTGCTTTCTCATAGGAATCTGCATTCATACCTTTCAGCGAAATGGATATTACAGGAAATTTGCCCATATACATCTCACAAAGAGCCGATTCTTTTGCGATATTTAACGTTTTAAAAAGCTCTTTGTCTGTTCCAATCTCAAAAAAGCTTTTCAACATACTCATATTTAAAGACTTTCCGAAACGCCTGGGGCGCGTAAAAAGATTCACCTTTGCCCATCCTGCAAGAAGTTCTTTAATAAGATTTGTTTTATCTACATAGTAAAAATCTTCTTTCTGTAGTTCCTTAAAATTTTCAATTCCTATGGGAAGTTTCTTTTTTCGTTTTTCCATTTCATCACCTCGTCCATATATTTCATACCGAACTTTCTTTTCATTATATCAGAAAAACAAAAAAAATCCCACCTCTACTTCTTTTTCACTTTTTTGATTGGTCACATAAATATATGCATCCTCCAATGTTGCCGGAACAGATATACATTCCATTTCTGGAGGTGTTTCCGAAATAATTCTTAGCTGCAATCCGTCTTCTACGTATTGTTTTGATGTGATACGATATCTACATTCTACTTCTCTTGCCTTTGCCTCATCCGGCACTTTACAAATCCAAATTTTCCCCTGTGCTTCTTCTGCCAAATTCTTCATAGAACCAGCATATAAAAAATCACCTTTATGCATAATGGCCAGTTGGTTACACGTAGCCGCTAAATCCTCTACCACATGGGTGGAAAACAAAACCGTTCTGTTTTCAGCAAAAATCTACCAGCAGATTGCGAATACGAATACGTTCCTCCGGATCTAATCCTGTAGTCGGTTCATCCACAATCAGAAATTCCGGTTCATTTAAAAGTGCTTGAATCAAACCTACTCTTCTTTTCATACCACCGGATAATTGTTTCATTTTCTTTTTCCTGTGGTCTGTAAGGCTAGTCTTTTCCAGATAATATTGAATCCGCCTCTTGCATTCCACCTTCGGAACTCCTGCTAAATCGCCCATATATTCCAAACATTCTTGAACCGTTAAATTAGGATAAAGCTCAATTTCCTGTGGAAGATATCCTATTCTTCTTTGGATTTTCTCATAATTTCCTTCGCTGTATAAAATCCCATCCAAGGTGACCGTTCCACTTGCAGGTTTTAATATCGTAGTCAATACCCTCATAAAAGTGGTCTTACCCGCTCCGTTTTCCCCCAGCAATCCAAAGATTCCCCTGGGAATTTCTAAATCCGCATGATTGATGGCTGTTACACCATTCCTAAACTTTACCGTTAAATCCTCAATACGAACACTCATATATTTATCCTCTCTTTCTTATAATTTCCGGCAATGCTGCCAATAAAATCAATCCAATACAAAGGCATGAGACTTTTCCATACATCCACGTAAAATCGGCGACATTTTCGATGTTTCTAAAGGAATAGGAAAACAAATTCCATGCTCCCAAAAGCTTATCTCCACCTGTGGAATTTGTTGCAATCCATATAAAAAGACATCCTCCAATTCCCATCCACATATTACGAAAAATCATGGACAGAGTATTGGCTAATACGCCCCAAAAGAATATTGTGACAGCAATTGCAAAAAAAGTAAACTGTAAACTGTGTCCATTCACTTTTTGTTCCTGGGTGTGTCATTGGTTTTTGAAAAAATAAAAAACATCCCATATCCTGCCACTGCAAGCAGCAATAAAAAACAGTTCCTGTATTACCAGCCGCTTTGTCATAGAAAAAAATCTATTTTTAAGGGATAGAGTCTATGAACTTCAAAACGCTTACTCCTGATTTCCTGCACATAGGTATCTGCACAAAAAACAGCGGTCAATATTGCAAAAGGTGCTTCTATTGCAAGCCCTACTTCGTGGGTATAAGTGACACCACGAATCAGACTTAAAATCACAACAAAAGAAACCGCATAAGCAACCTTATAAAATGGCAGCATAATCTTCATTTCTCTGTTCATTTATATCCGCCTCCTTCTCCAAATCTGAATAGAAATCAGAATAATTGCCACAGATGCAAGGATTAGAAAGCTTTGATTTACAAATGCCATGGGTGGCACAGTTGTATCAAAAAACTGTCCTGGAAATCGTACCATAATTGCCAAAGGTCTGCCCCAATACCCATAAACTCCTTCTGCATTTCTTCCTCCCATATTGGAATACACCATATAAAGAATCAAAAGTGGCACTCCTGGAAGTGGATTTTTAAATAAAAGTGAAATCAAGGTATACACACTTACAATCATCAACATGTTTGGTACTATATAAAGTGCAGTAGAAACCAGAAAATCCCACAATCTTACTTCAAACCCACTGTCCTTTGTATAGACGAAACACAGCAGACAAAACAACACATTCAAAATTGCCAGAACCAGCAGACAAACTGCAAATCCTGCGCTTACTTTTCCCAGGACATACTTTCCGGCAGAAATTGGTTTTGTGTGGAGCAGTTCATAAGTATGTTTTCGCGTATCCTGCAAAAACAAAACAGACAACAGGATTGTTGCAAAAAATTCCCATAAACAGACCGGTAAAATCGGCAAACTTCCTGGAATAGTAAAAAGAAAAGTCTTTGTTTCCAGTTTTTTATCCAGATATGCGTTAATTTCTTCTGGTGAGCCTTTATAGTAAGTAGTATCCTCATACAGATATCTTGTCCCCATACCAATCATATTCATTTTTCCAGATACGCATAGGCTTCTTTCAAATCCATATCTTCCAGATTTTTTCAATCACTTCTTGCACCTCTGAATCTGACAATTTCTCCATCTTCAAGTAATGATTCTTTTACCTTTCATGCCATAATTCCCGGTGTTTTCCTGGACTGGCAGGAATATATCCTTCATACACCTCAGCAAGATGAATGGTATCAGGATAGTCATTGACGATTTTCTCTCCTGGCGCCAGGTAGTGTGTGGTCAGATATGGGCTTGTTGTGTTAAATACTCCATAAATAACAAGCACAATACCAATCCAAAATAAAGGTCTCTTGAGATAATTCTTAACCTCTCTTTTAAAAATAGCAATCATAGATTTGCCTCCTCTCTTTGTTATCACCAGCATATAGCACAAATCACAACAAAAAGACAATCAAAGAAAGTTTCCTATAAAGCAAAAAAATCGGACTGCTTACGCAATCCGATGAAATACCGCTGTTATTACAGCGCCTCCATTCTCTTCATTTTCCAAAAGTAACTGTCCCCCATGTTTTTCACAATACAATCTGCTGATATACATTCCCATTCCTGTGTGTTTTAGGCTATCTTTTATATTCTGCTGATAAAACAGCTTCGTAACCTCTTCTTTGTCTGCTTGCAATCCTGCTCCGTCATCTTTTACCCTGATTTTTAATTCTGAGGCGGTAAGGTACACTTTGATTTCTACCTCTTTCCTTGCATAGCGGAGCGCATTTGACAGGAGATTTTCTGTAACCTCCAAAATTACTTCCTTATCTCCCATAAATTTTTCTTTTGTTGCCGCCCCGCATAAATGACAGCGTTTTCCAGATTTCTTCTCCAGAATATTTACTTCTGCCTGTATCTCTGTTTGCAACTGCTCATATGTAATCTCCCCTGCCACCAACTCCCTTGCGTCCAAACTACTCATTTTCCGCATAGTTTCTACAAATACATCCATGCGCTCAATCTGTTTTCTGCTTTCGCTTACCATTTCCTGAATCTGTTCCCGCTCTATCTCTTTTTGTAAGAGATACTCCGAAAGCATTTCCTGATATCCCTCCAAAACAGATAAAGGAGAACGTATATCATGTGCAATGGCAGCCCGCAGCGCCTTCTCTTCTTCTATAGTCTTCCACAACTGATGATTATTCTGGACAAGCTGCTCCCTCATCCGTTCAAATTCTTGGCATAATTTTCCCATTTCATCCTGATTCTCATAAAGAATATGAAAATCCAGATGATTATGACTGATTTGCTGTGTTGCCAATTCCAACTCTTCAATGGGATATTTTAATTTATGCTTGTAAAAAAAGAAACACTGCTATAATACTTCCCGCAACAGATAGAATAAGCACGGTAAAGGTCTGAAGAAAATCGCAAATCTCTGATATATGGTAATCTAATTTTTCCATTTCATAGGAGTGGGGTCTTGGGACATCCACTACATATCTGGAATCTTCTTCTGTTCTTGTCATTTCAAAATATTTTTCCTGGTCAACATATTTCCACCAAATGTACTCTTGCATATTACTTGCTGCCTTCATAATGAATACTGAAAGCAAAAAACAAACCAGCAAACTGATTGTCATATACAAAACAATGGTTTTTCTTAAAGAAAGATTTTTTATTTTGTCCATTTATATCCCATCCCCCAGACTGTCTCAATCGGACTTTTCCCATATTTCTTTAATTTTGCGCGGATATTTTTCAATATGCTCTGCAATCGTCCCCGGATCCCCCTCCGCATCGAAACCAAAGACCGCCTCATACAACTGTTCTTTGGAAAACACCTGCCCGGCATGAAGCGCCAGATGCTCACAGATCTCATACTCCCCTTTGGTAAGCGGAAGAATCTGCTCCTCAACCATAGCCTCTTTTGCCTGCATGTCAAACCGTACCCCGCCGCGTGCCATCGCCCGCACTGGTTGCCGTCCTTCTCTCCGCAAATGTGCATTGACCCGAGCCCGCAGTTCTGCGATGCTGAATGGCTTTTTGATATAATCATCTGCTCCGAGCCCAAATCCCTGCACAAGCGCCGCATCTTCTGTCTTTGCCGTCAGAAATAAGATTGGACAATCCACTTCTGCCCGGATCCTGCCACAAAGTGAAAACCCATCTTCGCCTGGCATCATCACATCCAACAGAAGCAAGTCATATATCCTACAGCGCTCTGCCGATACCCGCTTTACATCTTCTTCTGTATCCACCTGATGTCCATCACGTTCCAGCGCCATCTTCACCAGTTCCAGCATCTCTTCTTCATCATCTACTGCCAGTATTTTCCCCATTTCTTTTCCCCTTTTTATCTCCCTGCATCTTGACTGTTTGAAAAATGGAAGCACTGCCGCAAGCAGTAAATATGCAAGGATTCCATTTGGAAACAACAGACACAACCCAAAATCAAAGAATCCTCACACTTTTGGGAGACAGTCCCAGATAGGCCGCAATTCCTCCACATACTCCGGTAATCTTCTTATCTGTTCTGCTTTTCCTAACCGTTTTTCTTTATTTCGTTCCATTTCTTTTCTCTCCTCTTATCATATCACATTTTTTCCGTATCCAAAAGATGCCCAGACATCCACATAACAGCAAAACAATCGCACTGATCATTCTCCTCTCCATCGATGCAATCTGATATCCGGACACATTAAACACTGCCGTGATCGGATAAAAATTCTTTCACGCGATCCGCCATCCCATGCAAATAATCCAAATACCGAATAGATTTCCGTAAAAAGGAAGACAGACCAACTAGTTTTTCCTGTCTTCCTGCTGCAAATGCAATGATCGGAAATACTGCAAAGAATATGCCGATCCCGCCAATAACATATTCTTTCCACAGCATAAACACGAATGATGCCGACAGTTCTTCTATATGTAGCACGGCCTCTGTCCAAAAAGGTGATTCCAAACACAACATGGAAAGCCCGATGCTAAAAAGCAGTGTCAGAATCATTTTCACCCACATCAGGTCAAATTTCCTGCAGCGGTATCAGGCGCAAGGATTTCATCGTGTCCTCTTCTTGTTCCCGCACACTTAAATAGCTCCCAAACAGAGCTGTCATACCCGGAATCACCAAAAAAGAACGCCCACGGTTGCACCTCATCCATATACCAGCCCGCATTTTCAAGGTACCGCATCCCATCTCGCATCACCTTCAGCCCATAATGTACCTCCGATCCATGATACACTTCCAGTCCGCCCACAAATAGAATCCCTGCCGTCAGAAAGACTGCTGCTACCGCGATCAAAATCACTTTTGAACGGCGAAGCTTCCTGCACTCCGCCCAAAACAAATTTCTCCAGTTCATATTCCTATCCCCCTATTTTCTTTTCGGACAACTGATATTTTACAAGCCCAAAGGAAATAATGTCCCACACGAAAATACAAAGAACCGCCTTTCCCACACAACTCTCCTGTGTCACAAGCAGCCCCGGAATGTCTTTCTTTCGGATAAGGATCGCTCCCATACTTGTGATCGGATGAACATACATATTGACCGGCATCAGGGAAAAAAACCTGCCAGCGCATATACAACCGTCATACAGGCAGGCATCACATAGCCGCTTCCCACTATCGCCAGCGCCAAAATCGGCAGCATTGCAAATGCAAGCAGAATGCCAATTTCCATACATTTCTCAAATAAATACATCATATCTTCTAGACGAAACGGTACAAATCCCGGAAGCACACTGCAAAGAACAGATGCCACTGCTGTCAGCATCATAAATCCGACTGACAAAACTAATACCATACAAAATTTACTGAAAAAGTAACTTTCTTCCTTCACCGGCACAAGCCAAATCTGCCTCACGATCTGCAGTCGTTTCTCTTCACACACGATCATCGTTGCAAAAAATCCCAAGGATCACCGGAAGAATGATCCATGTCGTATATCCAAATGCAGACCATTTATAAAATTGTGCCGGCTCCACCTCTGCCTGCCCCAGATATCCGAAATAGCAGACCGACAACGCCGGCATAAGAAATGTAGCAAGAACCATCATCCACACGCTCTTTTTCCGTCTCAGCTTGTAAAATTCCGTCTCGATCAGTCTAAGCAATGCCAACACCCCCCGTCACATTTCTAAAATATGTCTCCAGTGTCTCTTCACCTTTTTTGAGTTCTTTCATGTTTTTCTGTGCCAGTAGCACTCCATGATCCATAATTCCAACGCGGTCCGCCACCAGCTCGATTTCCGAAAGAATGTGGCTGGAAATCAATATCGTCTTTCCCTGCTCTCTGCTAAGCTTTACGAGAAATCCTCTCATTTCCGCAATCCCAATCGGATCCAGCCCATTCATCGGCTCATCCAGAATGAGTAGCTTCGGATCATGTAAGATTGCATTGGCAATGCCAAGCCGCTGCTTCATGCCAAGCGAATAGTTTCCAAAAAGCTTTTTATCCCTGTAGGAAGCCCCACCACCGCAAGCGCCCGCTTGACCGTCTGCTCCCTCTTCAGACCTCTCAGTCTTGCAAAAATCTCAAGATTTTCTGTCCCGGTCAGATTCGGGTAAAATCCCGGCGCCTCGATCATCGCGCCAATCTGCGGATAAATCTGCTTTTCCTGCCCTCGCAGCTTTCTCCCAAACAATTCCACCTCACCTGAGATCTCCGGTGTAAGCCCGAGAATCATCTTCATCAATGTCGTCTTCCCTGCCCCGTTCCTTCCAAGCAGCCCGTAAATCTCACCCTTTCTGACATGAAGATCCACTTCCTTTACAACAGTCTGTTCTCCATAACACTTCGTCAACTTCCGCGTTTCTATCACAAATTCTTTCATTCCATTTTCTTCTCCTTCCTTGATTTACAAAAAATCATAACGGAGAATTTTAAAGATTTTATAAAGCTGTGATATTTTTTCATAATAGAATCTTTTTTATGATAATCTGCTCACCAAAGAAATGATTGAGACTGGCTCATGAGATAAAAAAAGGATATGTTACCTAATATGGGACTTTTATATTTCATCGTCCTATACGATAGTATCATATCCTTTTTAATCGTTTTACTTTTTCGGCTTTTCCACTACGATCAGCGGAACGGTCATCTCTTCTTTTGTCATTCCTGCATGTACACCGATGATGTTCTCTTTCTCCTCATTCGTATCAAATAGATTGAGTGCTCCGACTGCGACGGCAAAGTAATCACCGATCGCCTCCTGAAATCTCGGATGATATGCCCCTTCTCCAAAATAGCTGGCTCTCCGTGATCTCTTCTCTGGAAAATAACAGGAACTCTTTCCCAAAATGTTTCTTGAAACTCTCAAGAAACTGTTCTTCCATTCCTTCCTTCAGATGAAAGGAAAGCGCCCGCGGTTCCACTGCCGGAAGACATTTCAGACATTCCCTCAATTCCGGATAATTTTCCATCGATACATTTCTTCCGTCGATATGTCCATGATCTGCTGTCACAAGCAGAAGTGTATCAGAAAGCTCTTCACTTAATTTTTCCCAATTCACGGTCAATCTTTTTCAGCCATTCTCCCGCCTCTCTGCAAGTACAGCCACCTTCATGCATCACATGATCCGGCTCCGGCCAGTATACATACAGATAATTTTTTCTCATCTCTTCTACATAACGTCTTCACACCGCTGAGCAATTCCTCAAAGGTATCTATATGGTAATCTCCAAACGGAGATACTTCATATGCCTTTGCCTCACAGGCATGCATAATCTGGCTTCCCAGCTTTTCATACGGCATCATCCTATCAGCCAGCAATTCTCCTTGGATCACTCTGCCACTTCCGGTCGTATTGAGGAATACATTGACCTTGTCTTGGATTTCCGGAAAATACATGCTCCACCCAAGCCATCCGTGTTCTGCCGGTGCAAGTCCGCTCTCCAGTGTTGTTGTGGCGGCAACCGTCGTAGGCGGAAATACACTGGAGATTTCTTTTTGAAAATGACTGCGAAGGAAACTTTCCTCCGGCAAAAACCTCTCAAGGACACTGACACCCATTCCATCCAGCACAAGAAGCACCACATGTCTGTAATCCTTTTTCAAAATTTCATCTGCCTCCGGAAGGGTAGTATATCGATGCGGTGCGCCATAATTGTGCAAAATCGAATTGACTAAATTCAAAATACTATTTTGATAATCCGGCTTTTGTACCTGCATGTTTACATCTCTCTTCCTACTACCTGCGCGATCATCCTTTCCTTTTTCGATGACCTGTTTAAATTTCTCTGGTTTTAATGACTGTGCCCCATCACTCCATGCCGCTTCCGGGTTATTATGCACTTCTACGATCAGTCCATCTGCTCCTGCTGCAATCGCCGCAAGACTCATAGACTCAATCCATTTCCAGTTTCCAGTTGCATGAGAAGGGTCGATGATAATCGGCAGATGTGTCTTCTCCTTGATGATCGGAACTACACTGAGATCTAATGTATTTCTCGTATATTTTTCAAATGTACGTATTCCTCGCTCACAGAGAATGACGTTTTCATTTCCGCCTGCCATAATATATTCTGCTGACATGATCCACTCTTCGATTGTATTGGAAAGTCCTCTCTTTAATAAGATTGGCTTCTGAATCTTTCCGACTGCTTTCAGAAGAGAAAAGTTCTGCATATTTCTTGCCCCAATCTGGATCATATCCACATGCTCCACAAACTCTTCAATATGCTCTGCATCCATCAGTTCACTGACGATCGGAAGTCCTGTCTGTCTTCTTGCTTCCACCATATCCTTAATTCCTTCGGTCTCCAGTCCCTGGAATGCATATGGGGAAGTACGCGGTTTGTACGCTCCGCCTCTTAACATATCTGCTCCTGCCGCCTTCACTTCTTTTGCAATCTCACAGATCTGTTCCCTGCTCTCCACGGAACATGGCCCTCCGATGACAACAATCTTCTCCTGACCGCCGATCTTCACTCCTGCCACATCTACAACTGTGTCTTCCGGATGAAACATCCGATTTGCTTTCTTATACGGCGCTGCAATTCTTGTCACCTCAGAGACAAGTGGATTGGCCTGAATAATTTTTTCATCCAGACTCGTGGTATCTCCGATCAGCCCTAAAATATGATAATCTGTTCCCTGAGAATCATTTACCTGAAATCCTCTCTCCTCAAATGTGTGGACCAGTTTTTTCACTTCTTCCTCAGGAATCCCTTTTTCATCTGTAATGATCATAATTTTTCTCCTTCTCTCTACCCTTTGTCACTCTGACTTGTTCCTATTTTCTGCACATCTTTTCAGATGTCTGCTTCTTTTTGCATTTTCCTAATATTAAATATCTCTTCCGATCACCTGTGCGATGACTCTTCCTTTCTCAATCATCGTCTTGAATTTTTCTGGCTTCAGCGATTGTGCTCCGTCACTCCATGCCTTCTCCGGATTGTTGTGTACCTCCACGATCAGACCATCTGCGCCTGCTGCAATCGCCGCAAGGCTCATAGATTCTACAAGATCCCAATCACCTGTTGCATGAGAAGGATCAATAATGATCGGCAGGTGGCTCTTCTTCTTTATGATCGGAACAACACTGAGGTCCAGCGTGTTTCTCGTATAACGCTCAAAGGTACGGATCCCCCGCTCACAAAGAATGACATTCTCATTTCCGCCGGACATAATATATTCTGCAGACATCAGCCATTCCTCAATCGTATTGGAAAGTCCTCTCTTTAATAAGATCGGTTTGTTGATCTTCCCAAGTGCTTTGAGCAAATCAAAATTTTGCATATTTCTAGCTCCTACCTGGATCAGATCTACATACTCTACAAATTCATCAATTTTATCTGCGCTCATGATTTCAGACACGATCGGTAATCCTGTTCGTTTTCTTGCCTCTACCATATCTAAAATACCCTCAGTTCCAAGTCCCTGAAATGCATATGGTGATGTTCTCGGCTTATATGCACCACCTCTTAACATGCATCCTCCGGCTTGCTTTACCTCTTCGGCAATCTCACAGATCTGTTCCTTTCCTTCCACGGAGCAAGGTCCGCCAATGACAACAACTTTTTCCTTGCCTCCAACTTTAATTCCCGCCACATCGATGATGCTGTCCTCCGGGTGAAATAACCTGTTAACCTTCTTATATGGCGCTGCAATCCTTGTCACATCCTCGATCCACGGATTGGCACGCACCATCTTCTCATCTACAACTGTCGTATCTCCAACAATTCCAAACACGTTGTAATTCGTTCCAAGAATCGTGTTGACTTCCAGTCCTTTCTCTTCAAATCCTTTTACAATCTTCTCTACCTCATTCTGAGGAGCTCCTTTTTTACATGTAATAATCATTTTCTTCTTTCCTCGTCCTCTAACCTATTTTCTTTCTCTCTATGTGTATGGCATCTGTCACCTGCAGATCAATGCCCCAGTTTTTCTTTCAATACCTCAATCGCCATCCGGTAACCTGCGATTCCCTGTCCGGTAATCGTATGGAAACACACCTGCCCCGCATAAGAAATCTGCCGGAACGCTTCTCTTTCTTCCACTTTGGAAATGTGTACTTCCACACATGGAATTTGTACCGCTTTGAGAGCATCCAAAATAGCAATACTCGTATGTGTGTATGCTGCCGGATTGATGACGATTCCGTCCATCACTCCATACGCCTGCTGGATTTTGTCAACGATCGCTCCTTCATGATTGCTCTGAAAACACTCAATCTCTATCCCATAATCTTCTCCGGTTTTCCTACACAGTTCCAAAAGCGCTTCATAATTCTCTTTTCCATAAATCCCCGGCTCTCGAATCCCGAGCATATTGATGTTCGGTCCGTTAATGATCAAAAACTTCATCAAATCCCTCCTTCACTTTCTGTACAGCAAGCTTAAATACTGTATCATTATTAATTTCAATATCACTATATTTCTGATAAAGCGGCATCCGCTCCTGCTCCATCTGTCTTAATTTTTCTCTGCTTGTGCTAAGTGGTCTGTTTCCGCCGACTGCCAGCGCATTCACATTCCGTCGGATATGGAATACAATCCCATTTTGCCGGAGTTTTTCCATATTTTCAGCGTTTTTGATAATTCCTCCTCCGCAGGAGATCACTTGTCCATGCTCTTTTGCAATTCTGGCACAGACTTCCTGTTCAATTTCCCGAAACCGACTCTCACCATATTTCTCAAAAATCTCAGGAATCGTCATCTTCGCTTCCTTTTCAATTTCCTTATCTAAATCTACAAATGTCTTCCCGATTTCTTTTGCAGTCTTCTTGCCAATCGTAGACTTTCCGCATCCCGGCATCCCGATCAATACAAGATTCATCATATCCTTCTTCATCTCAGCAACTATGCGGTCTATCTCCCTATCTTCAATCTTTGTATCCAGAAAAAACTCCACTGCGTGTTTTGCCTGCGCCACAAGCATTTCCAGTCCATTGACTGCCCGCAGCCCCTGCTCCTCTGCCTGCTGACAGAGCTTTGTCTTCATCGGATTGTAAATGACATCAACTACCGCCTCTGCATTCGGAAATTTCTTCAGATTGATCAGGCATTCGTCATTTTCGGATACATCCCAACGCTGGTCGCATTGATAAACACCTGTATTTCCTGATACTTCTCCAAATCCTCATAAGAGATTATCGGATCCGTCTGATTTCTCCCTACAATATAAACCTTCTCTGCCCCCATATCATGAAGGACTGCCTCCGCGGTCTTACTTGTCCCCCCGGTGCCAAGAATACAACAAACTTTTCCACAAATCTCTACGCCATTATGTTGAATCATCTGCTTCAATCCCGCAAAATCAGTGTTCGTTGCATATAATTTTCCATCCCGATTGACAATCGTATTGACCGCATGGATCGCACTTGCTTTCTCATCGATCACATCACAATACTGCATCACTGTTTCCTTATAAGGAATTGTCACATTCACCGCATTCAAACTCTTTCTTTTTGAAAAAACTTCATGAAATTCTTCCTCGGTTAATGGAATCAGATCGTATGTATAATCTGCAAGTTTCTCGTGGCATTGGTTTCGAAAAATCTATGTCCAAGTTTTCCCCCGACAAGCCCTACTCTCATCTGGTCACCTCCTGTATATTTTTCATCAGCAAAAGTTTTCTCATATCCTCGATCTTCATATCGATCAGCTCCGCCTTTCCAATTTCACGGACCTGAACGATTGTAATCTGGTCTCCGCTTGCCTTTTTATCTTTCTTAATAAAATCAATGACCTCCTGGATTTCATACGGAACATCCAGCGGAATCTCCATCTTCTTTAAAATGCTTTTCAAACGCTCTTTCAACTGCTCATCCTCGAGAATCTTCATCATGCCCATTGCTACACATTCCCCATGATAATAATCATGCAGATGGTAAATACTCTCGATCGCATGCCCGATCGTATGCCCGAAATTCAATATCTTTCGGAGATTCTGCTCCTTCTCATCCTCTTCTACCACATGCTTCTTCACAATCAGCGAGCGGGTGATGATCTCCTCAAGCGCCTGATCGATCTCTTCCTCCTCAAACAGTCGGAAAATTTCCGGATCTGCAATCATTCCTGCCTTAACCGCCTCCACAAGTCCATTGTAATAATGACGTTTCGGCAATGTCCGAAGTGTATTCAAGTCAATCAACACTACCTCCGGATGATAAAAGGTCCCGATCACATTTTTCACTTCCCCGAGATTGACTGCAACCTTCCCTCCGATACTGGAATCAATCTGCGACAAAGTCGTTGTCGGAATGGATGCAAACTTCATCCCACGCTTAAAGGTCGCTGCCACAAATCCACTGAGATCTCCAATCACTCCGCCTCCCAGCGCAAGGATCCGATCCTTTCTGGAAAAATTCAGCTGCAGCAGTTTTTCGCAGATCTGCTGATAGACCGGAAAGCTTTTTGCCCCCTCACCGTGTCTGCATACATGTAGATACCCCTGCGGACACTGTGCAAGCACTTGCTTCTGATATCGTTCCGGCACTCCATCATCGGTAATGATCATCACCTTACAGTTTACATCTATATAATCTGCCAGATGAAGCATGGCATCTCTTTCTATAATAATACGACTTTTCTGTTCTGTCAGATTAACGGATAATTCCATCTGTCCACTCCTCCCA
>ENA-OPYU01000537-OPYU01000537.1-human-gut-metagenome-genome-assembly--contig:-NODE-537-length-15014-cov-4.276147_pt1 | contig 15014 bp, 17 predicted proteins | sample MGYA00242637_ERZ504482 | MGnify/ENA primary metagenome ERZ504482 (study PRJEB26092, sample SAMD00036237) | human gut metagenome | host: Homo sapiens | study: EMG produced TPA metagenomics assembly of...
ACTGGATATCACGAAATCTGTGATACCATTCAGCTGGAAAAGTATCGTTATCTTTTTCAATGCGCAAAGGAAAGCAATGATTTTGATTCATTTATGAAATTCGCAGTGTAGTTTTGTGCAATTTTTTGCAAATTTGCTCATTTATAGTTGACAATATTAACGAAAAGGTACATAATAAAATCACTTAATAAAGTAGCTTAAAAAAGATATTTAAAAAGGAGGAGAGAACGTGGATGGAAAAATGAAAGTTGCAGTAATGGAAGACATAGGAAAAATGAATCTGGTAGAACGGCCAATACCCAAACCACAAAAAATGAAGTCCTTGTAAAGCTGGAATATGTTGGGATATGTGGGTCAGACTTACATTACTATGAACATGGACGCATAGGAGATTATATTGTGAAACCGCCATTTGTTTAGGACACGAAGCCAGTGGAATCATTGTAGAAATTGGTGAGAATGTGAAAAATCTAAAGCTTGGTGACAGAGTGGCATTGGAACCAGGAAAGACGTGCGGAAATTGTGAATTTTGTAAAAAGGGTTTGTATAATCTTTGCCCGGATGTTGTGATTTTTTGCAACGCCTCCTGTAGATGGGGTGTTTCAAGAATATGTGGCACATGAAGCGGCACTTTGCTTTAAACTTCCAGATAATATGACGACATTAGAAGGGGCGTTGATAGAACCATTGGCAGTAGGATTTCATGCAGCAATTCAGGGAGACGCTCATTTGGGACAGACAGCAGTGGTTATGGGAGCGGGATGCATTGGTTTGGTAAGTATTCTGGCCTTGAAAGCTAGAGGAGTGAATAATATCTATGTTGTAGATATTATAGAAAAGCGGCTTGAAAAAGCCAGAGAATTAGGAGCTACCGGAATTATTAATGGAAGAGAAAAAAATGCAGTTGAGGAAATTTTAAATCTGACAAAACAAAGAGGAGTAGATTTGGTAATTGAGACAGCAGGAACAGATATTACTTCTCAACAGGCAATTCAGATGGCATGCAAAGGTGCTACAGTTGTATTTGTTGGATATACATCAAGTGGAGATGTGACATTGCCAATGGGAATGGCTTTGGATAAAGAAATAACATTTAAAACGATATTTAGATATAGACATATTTATCCGTTAGCAATTGAGGCAGTATCTTCAGGAAAGATTTCAGTAAAAGAGATTGTTTCAAATGAGTTTATGTTAAATGATATTCAAAATGCAATGGATACAAGTGTGAGAGATAAGGCGAATGTTGTAAAAGCAGTAGTTAAAATTTGTTGATGAAAAGTAAAAACTTGAAAGATGTGAGGAAATTGCAAAATGAAAAAAAGCAGAAGATAATTTCAGCAGGTCATGTATGCTTGGATATTACGCCTGAGTTTAATGAAAGAAAACAAAAAGCCATTCATGAACATTTTTTTGCCAGGACAGTTGATTTCTATGGGGAAAGCAGATGTAAGTATTGGCGGATCTGTTTCCAATACAGGGCTTGCAATGAAAAAAATGGGTGGAAATGTTGAATTATTAGGAATGGTCAGTAATGATGCTTTTGGAAGGATGATTCTAAATGAGATGAGAATGTATGATGTAGCCGATAGCATGATTGTTTCCGAAGAAGGGGAAACTTCTTATTCTGTTATATTAACGCCAGAAGGAATTGATAGAATTATTTTGCATCATTCAGGGGTAAACGAAGAATTTTGTCTGAAGCATATTGAACTGAAAAAAATTAAAGATGCAGTTTTATTTCATTTTGGTTATCCTCCGTTAATGAGAAAGATGTACAAAGATGATGGACAAGAATTATATACGCTATTGAAAACTGTACATGAAATGGGGGTAGCAACATCACTTGATATGGCAATGATAGAAGAAAATACAGAAGCAGGAAAACAGAATTGGGAAGAGATTCTGAAAAAAGTAATTCCATATGTTGATTTTTTTCTGCCAAGTATAGAAGAGTTGTGCATCATGATTGATCGGGAAAGATATCATGAGTGGCTGGAACGTGCGAATGGGAAAGATTGTACATCTGTATTGGATTTGGAAAAAGATATTCGGCCATTAGCAGATAAGTTGATGAATTGGGGGGGCAAAAGTATTATGTATTAAATGTGGAGCCCCTGGATTATATTTTAGAACAGCGAATCAGGAAAGACTACAAAATATCGGGGGAGGGATTGGAAAGAAAATTTCGCAGACATGGGGAGAAAAAGAATATTTTGAAAGGAGTTATAAAGCAGAAAAAGTTTTATCAGGAACTGGAGCCGGGGATACAACGATTGCTGCATTTTTAATGGCAGTTCTGGATGGATATTCATGGCAGGACACTTTACATTTGGCCGTAGGAACAGGGGCTTTATGTGTTGGAACTTATGATGCCCTTAGTGGGATTCTTCCGCTTAGTGAAGTGAAAAAAAATGATTGATCAAGGTTGGGAAAAGCAATAAGACAGAAAATGAAATAAAGAGGATGAAAAGATGTTAGTCAATATGAACGAAATATTATATCCTGCTCAAAAAGGGGAGATATGGGATAGGATTGTTCAATGCTGTAAATTTTAGAATTAGCAAGAGGAATTATAAAGGCAGCTGAGGAGAAAAATTCACCAGTAATCATAGGAACGGCAGAAGTACTTTTACCCTATGGTCCATTGGAAGAAGTGTCTTATTTTCTGATTCCCATGGCAAAAAAATGCAAGAGTTCCAGTTGTTGTCCATTTGGATCACGGATTGAAAAAGATACTTGTATAAAGGCTTTGGAGTTAGGATTTACATCCATTATGTATGATTGTTCTACAGAACCTTATGAAAGAAACATAGAGAAAGTAAAAGAAATGGCAGATATTGCACATTCTTTTGGAGCAACGATAGAAGGAGAACTGGGGCATGTAGGAGATAATCCAGGATCAGCAGAAGGAAATTCTCATATTTTGGATCCATCGGCCTATTATACAGATCCTAAACAGGCAAAAGACTTTGTAGAGCGAACGGGTGTAGATGCATTAGCTATTGCAGTTGGAACGGCACATGGTGCCTATAAATTTCCACCACAATTAGATTTTCAAAGAATTAGAGAAATAGCAAAATCAGTGTCCGTACCATTAGTATTGCATGGAGGATCAGGACTCACAGATAATGATTTCAAAAAAGCAATTGAGGCAGGAATCAGCAAAGTAAATATTTTTACAGATATTAACATGAGGGCTGTTGAAGCAGAGTTTAGGCAATTTGATTCTATGGAAAAAGGAATTATTGATTTGATTCCAGCTGCTGTAGAAGCGATTAAACAAGAAGTAGAGAAAAAATTGAATTTATTTGGCTCTGTAGAGAAAGCCGTAAGTTCTGGAATGCTGCAACACGAGAAAAAATATCTGATGAAGTGATTGCTCAGATCGTGAAATCAGTGGTGTTGGAAATGAAAGGTGTGTGTAAATGACGATTAAAGGGAATTTGACAGGGATTCAACATATAGGACTTCCGGTAGAAAATCTAGAAAAGACAGAGGGATTTTATACAAAATTGGGATTTGAATCCATGTATGAAACAAAACTTGATAATGGACAAAAAGTGAAATTTTTAGGATTGGATAATCTGGTATTAGAAATTTATGAAGAAGAAAAAACAGTCCATGAAGCAGGTGCATGGGATCATGTAGCAATTAATGTGAGAAATATTGAAGAAGCTTATGAAATGCTGAAGCAAAATGGGTACAGAATTTTGGAAGAAAAAATTAAATTTTTGCCGTTTTGGGAACGTGGAGTGAGGTTCTTTACAATTCAAGGTCCAGATGGAGAAAAGATAGAGTTTAATCAAATAGTATAGTGTGGAAATCAGGAGGAGTTGGAAATATGAAGAAAAAAATAATCGGAGTTATGCTTAGTGCAATGATGTTAACGGTTACAATTTTGAGTGGATGTTCTAGTGGAAATGAAGAAAATACAGCTAATTCGACCAAGGATAAAGAAAAAGATGGAACATATGATATTGTTGTGATGCCTAAGTTGGTTGGAGTACCATTTTATACTTCCTGCGAAGAAGGGACAAAAAAAGCTGCTGAGGAATTAGGAGTAAATGTTATCTTTAATGGTCCAACTGTTGCAGACGCAGCAGAACAGGTGAAAATGTTAGAGGATTATATTACACAGGGTGTTGATGCAATCTGTGTGGCACCAAATGATGCTGCCGCATTAGACAATGTTTTGAAAAAAGCAAAAGATGCCGGTATTGCTGTTTTGGATTGGGACTCGCAAGCAAATAAAGAATTAGTAGATTTATCTATTCATCAAATTGACGATAAAGAATATGCAGAGCATATGATGGAAGAACTAGCAAAAAGAATGGGTGGAAAAGGTGAGTATGCTATTATTACCGGCGGTCTTTCTGCAGACAATTTAAATTCGTGGATTAAATATGGAAAAGCATATCAGGAAGAAAATTACCCGGAAATGAAATTAGTTGCAGATCCTTTCCCGACAGATGAAAAGCAAGATGTTGCATTATCTACGGCAAAAGATATTGTAAAGGCATATCCAAATGTGAAAGGGTTGTATTGTATGTCTACACCTACACCATTAGGAGCAGCACAGGCAATCAGAGAACTTGGACTGCAGGATGAGATTGTAGTTGTTGGAACAGCTATTTATGACGATTGTAAAGATTATTTGACAGATGGAGCATTAGATCTTGGAAGTCTTTGGAGTTGCCCGGACTTAGGATATTTGACTGTAGCATCTGCAAAAGCGCAGCTTGATGGAATAGAATTGAAAGATGGCGTAGAGATTGAAGGTTGGGGAAAAATCAGAATGAATGGGGAAAAAGATGTAATCATGGGTTCTCCAGAGGATTATACAAGTGAAACAGAATCACAAAAATAGTTGGAGGTGAAAAAATGTTAGCATTGGTTAAATATGGTTTGGGAAAAGGTGAAACGGAATTAAGAGAAGTACCAGAACCTGAAATTGGAGACGATGATTTATTGATTGAAGTAAAAGCAGCAGGAATTTGTGGTTCCGATATTGCTTATGATAATGGCGAGCATCCGAATCACTTAAATGTGCCAGTAGTCTTAGGACATGAATTTTCTGGCGTTATAGCAAAAAAGGAAAAAATGTAAAAAAGTGGCAAGTTTGGGGATCGTGTTGTTTCAGATAATACGGGGTATGTTTGTGGAGAATGTTTTGCCTGTGCTACAGGAAAGTATTTAATGTGTCCGGAAAGAAAAGGAATCGGATATGGAATGGATGGAGGTTTTACAGATTATGTGAAAATTAATGGAGATTTGTTGGAAAGAAACCCAAAATCGCTATTTCGTATTCCTGATAATGTTTCTTTTGAGGAAGCTGCGATATTAGATCCTATTTGCAATGCATATAAGGCAGTTGTACAGGAAAGCAGTATAATGCCGGGAGAGGATATCGTTATATTTGGAGTAGGACCATTGGGGCTGTTTTCTGTTCAGATTGCGAAGATTATGGGGTGCGCTAATATTATTGCTGTAGGACTTGAAGCAGATAAAGAAAGATTAGAAATGGCAAAAAAATTATGGGGCAACCCATACGATCATGTCGGATGTTGAAAATTTGTATGAACGAATGGATGAAATTACAGAAAAGGAAAAGCCCAGAGTCATTATTGATGCTGCGGGAGTCAATCTTGTCGTAAAGCAGGCAATTAAAATTGTTAGAAAAGGTGGAGAAATTATTAAAATCGGATTTGATAAGAGACCATATCAAGAATCTCTGGACGATCTTTTGGATTTTGGAATAACGGTAAAAGGACATTTTGGATATGATTATGAATCCTGGAAAAATTGTTTACATCTCTTAGAAATTGGAAAAGTAGATATGAAAAGTATGATATCGCATTATATCAAACTTCAGGATTGGCAGAAAGGTTTTGAACTGGTAAGAAGTAAACAGGCAATTAAAATTATTATAACAAAAGATAATAACTTATTAGAAAAAACACCGTTAGAGTAGAAGCGCAATGTATTAAATAAGGGGATGTGATTCTATGAACAATGAAAGTTGTTTTAAAGAAACATATCCCTTTTGTTGATACAAAGGAGGAGAGCGATGGATAGGATGTTTTTAGAAATTTCTAATGTTAGCAAGACGTTCCCAGGAGTAAAAGCTTTGCAGAATGTACATTTTGATATATATCCTGGAGAAGTTCATGCATTAGTAGGGGAAAATGGTGCGGGAAAGTCTACTTTGATCAAGATCTTATCTGGAGTTTATCAACCAGATGAGGGAGCATTGATTAAGATAGATGGAAAGGAAACAGTTATAAACAATGCGATAGATGCAATTAAAAAAGGAATTTCTGTAATTTATCAGGATTTCAGTTTGTTCAAGAATCTTACAGTTGCGGAAAACATTGGGATAAATGGAATGATTGAACAAGATAAAAAGATTGTAGATTGGAAAGCAATTAATAAAAAAGCTAAGGATGCATTAGATTTTTTGAAAGCAGATATAGATTTATCCAGTATTGTTGAAAATCTTTCAGTGGCTAAACAACAAATGGTAGCAATTGCCAGTGCGGTCGCTGAAGATGCAAAAATGATTATAATGGACGAGCCTACATCAGCATTATCGAAACAAGAAGTCCTCCATTTATATGACATTATAGATAGTTTGAAAGCTAAAGGAATTGCTATTATGTTTGTAAGCCATAAAATGGATGAATTATTTAAAGTGGCAGATAGATTTACTGTCCTTAGAGATGGACAATATGTAAAGACAGTTAAAAAAGCAGAAGTTTGTGAAAATCAACTTATTTCCATGATGGTAGGTAGAAAAGTTGAGATAAACAATATGCGAACTTAGAAAAAATGGGAGAAGTTATACTGAAGTTAGAAAATCTTGAGTAAAAAACGGAAACTTTAAAGAATATAAATTTTAGAGGTTAAAAGCAGGTGAGGTTGTTGGTTTAACTGGGCTAGTCGGAGCTGGAAGAAGTGAATTGGCACAAGCAGTGTTTGGGATATCAAAACCAGATTCAGGAAAAAATTTATGTGTCGGGAAAAGAGGTGCATATCAAAAATCCGGCAGAAGCGTTAAAGGTAGGAATTTCATACATTCCAGAGAGCAGGCAAACGCAAGGACTTGTTTTAGATAAGACAGTAGAAAATAACATCATTCTTCCGAGAATAAAACAATATACTAATAAAATGGGAATTGTTGTAAAGCGCCGCCAGAGGGAGGAAGTACAAAAATGGATTGATATTTTAGATGTACGACCGAACAATCCGAATATGTTGGCTTCGCAGTTATCAGGAGGAAATCAACGAAAAAGTAGTGATTGCAAAATGGCTTTCGACAAATACGAAAAATTATCATCATTGATGAACCTACAAATGGAGTAGATATTGGAGCGAAAGCGGAAATTCACCAGATTATCAGAAAGGCGGCAGCTGACGGATGCGCTGTTTTGGTTATTTCATCTGAACTTCCAGAGATTTTATCCGTTAGCGATAGAATTTTAGTTATGCGAAAAGGTCGTATTTCCGGTGAATATGAAAATCATGAGATTACACAGGAAATGATTATGGAAAAAGCAGTCATATAAGGAGGGAATCTGAATGAAAAATTATGTGAAAACCATAGCTAGAAAACGCGAGTTTGGAATTGTGATTATGGTTTTTGTTCTGGCAACATTGTTAACGTGTATGAGTGATGCATTTTTGCAATGGGATAATATTAAAGATTTCCTTCGTAGTAATGCGGTGATAGGAATTATGGCATTTGGTATGTTGCCTGTTTTGATATCTGGAGGGATTGATCTTTCGGTTTCCGCAACTATTGCATTAAGTGCGGTTGTGTTGGGAAAATTTTTGGTTGCATTTCCAAATGCAAATCCGATTTTTGCATTCATTGTAGTTATTGCAATAGGCGGTTTGGTTGGAATTATTAATGGAATAATTATTACGAAATTTAAAATAGCTCCGATTGTTGCTACTCTTGGAACGATGACGATTATACAGGGATTTGTATTATTTTATACAGGTGGTTTTTTAATTAATGGATTGCCTGATTGGTTTAAAAAGTTTGGAGGTATAACAGTTGGTTTACCTGTTCAGGTTTTGCTTTTTGTTTTTATGGGAATTATCACAGCCTTTATTTTAAGAAAAACATTAATTGGACGAGGGATTTATGCAGTTGGTGGAAGTCAGAGTTCGGCAATACGTGTTGGATACAATGTAGATAAAATTCTTGTTTTTATATACTTTTATGCGGGAGTATTGTCAGGGATAGCAGCTTTTGTGCATATTTCTATTATCGGACAGGTGGATCCCAATACATATACGGGATATGAATTGGATGTTATTTCTACAGTAGTACTTGGTGGTGCAAGTACAATGGGTGGAGTAGGAAGTGTTGCAGGAACGACCCTCGGGGTAATTTTGATGGCAATATTAAAGAACGGCCTGGTATTAGCAAGAATACCTACATATTGGCAGAAAGTAGTAATGGGATTAGTGATTTTGATTGCAGTATCTGTAGATGTGCTAAAACGCAAACGTGAACAGACGAGATTAGTTCATGTAGATGTAGAGGAGGGCTGATCATGAAAAATTGGAAAAATGTAATGGAGAAACATTCAAATGAAATAACATTACTGGGCATCTTTATTATATTATTTGTGATTTTTAGTGTGGCATCTCCAGATAAATTTCTTACACAGACAAATTTAAAAACCATGATGTTTCAAATGCCGGAATTTGGGTTAATGGCAATTGCAATGATGATAACAATTTTAACTGGAGGCATCAATTTATCTATTACGAATGGTGCAGCATTAGCAAGTATTGTTGCGGCGTTTGTGCTGGTTTCTCCTTTTGCAAAAGGCAATCAATTGCTGGGAGTTGTAGTTGCATTAGTAGTGTGCATGGGGATTTCCCTATTATGTGGAATGGCAAATGGAGTGATAATAGCTTACATAGGAGTTGCACCAATGTTGGTAACGTTGGGAACAAAACATTATTGAAGGTATTGGTTTGAATTTGACCAAAGGAGGTTCTATTTCTGGATTTGTGGAGCAATACTCTGTTTTAGGAAACTATTATTTTTAGGAATACCAGTTCCTATGGTTTGTTATGCTATTCTAATTATTATTTGCTATTTTTTAATCGAAAGAAGTGCGTGGGGAAATTCTATATATATGATAGGTTCAAATGAAGTGGCAGCCAGATTTTCCGGGATTAAAACAAAACAATGTTTAATGAAGGTGTATTTGCTTTCTGGAGTTTTGGCTGGAATTGCCGGAGTGTTTATTACATCAAGATATAATTCGGCAAAAGTAGATTATGGTTCATCTTATATGATGCAATCAGTAACAGCTGTTGTTTTAGGTGGAACGAGTATTGCAGGAGGGAAAGGTACAATTGCTGGTACAGTCATTGCAGTAGCAATTATCCAAATTTTATCAACAGGGCTGAATATTCTGGGAGTTAATCGATATATTATAAATATAATTACAGGAGCAATATTAATAGGAGTACTGGTGTTTAGGTTTGCTGTGCATCGTATTAGTGACCTGTAAAAAAATCGAAAAAATGAGTATTATAAAGGGCAAAACTGTAGTGGCTTTGCCTTTTATATTGCGAAATAAGAATCATCAATTCAGTATGGATTTCTTAAAAGGCAGATGGGAGTTATAATGGAAAGTAAAATAGTTATGAACGATGATGTGGAACAATGTAATCAACAGACAAAAGAAATAGAAAGTTCTGAGAAAGAAATAAGAAAAATTTTTAAAGATGGGCAAGGAATTTTGAGACTCTTTCCAAATTATGTATGCATGGGAAAAGAAATCCAGAAAGGATGTAAGATTCAAATTGGAAAAACTGTAGAGAGAAGACTTGCATATACTGGAGAAGAGGACGAAAAGATAGCAGGAAGTAAGGTGTGTGTTTCTTATGAGAGTAATAGATATTTTTCGTTTCAGCAAGTGATAAATGTATTACAAGAAGATTTGATAGGAAGAGAATTATACGAAAGATATAGAAACTGGCCAATATACGGAAAACTTACTAACAATGAGAAAAAAGTAGAAGAGCTTGGAAGTGCAGAAAGTGAAAGGGTACTAAGGCAATCTGTGAAAAACTTCAAAAAAACCTCATTGCAATTATGTGTTAGATAAAAGAAATGAGACAAATAATTTTCAATATATCCTCCTTGGGCTGGATCCTGACTCTGAGATGTCAGAGATAAAGAAGATTATGGATAAAAGTAATGGAGAAATCAGGTCGATTGCAAAATGGTTTCGGTTATATCAAATGGGAAGAAAAAGTGGATGGTATATTCCGGAAGGTGTATTTTATATGTCATTTGAAGGATATATTTATGAAATATGTTGGAATTCTTTTGTGGACGTAAAAGGAAGAAAAAGGGCTAGTAGAAAAGAAGAGTTTTTTGAAAGTTTTGATTGGGAAAAGAATACAGATGTACATTTTAAAAAACGTTGTTTTAGACCTCCAATTATAGCGGGCGAATCAAAAAAATACAGTGAGAAATGGATTGCATATGGAAATAAATATATGTCTGCAAAAGAATTGATTATACATCCGGGGGAAAAAGCCATAATAAAAGATGGCGCGGCATATTGCTGTCTGGTTACGCAAGGATATGGAAAACTTGGAAACTATGATGTAGAAATGCTCTTTAATCCATGTATAGGAAAACAAAGTTCAGATGAGTTTTTTTGTTTCTGAGAATACTGCTAAAGAAGGGGTTTTGATTGAAAATTTTAGCAAAACAGAACCTTTGATAATGTTAAAATGTTTTGGACCAAATCATCCGGATGTACTGAAAGGATGATGTGTTTTATACTGGGAGAACAGGGTGAGAAAAATTTAATTCCCTATCCTCCCATAGATTTTTTGGGCATCCGTGCTGCTTTTTGTATTTTAGCAGCGCTTTAAGGTAATAATATAAAATCCATATAAACCGGATTGTGATCACTCCACTGAAATCCGGTATCCAACACCAGAGCGTTTTCTACGGCTACATTGTCAGATACAAGAAAGCCGTCTACCGTAACTACAAAATTAGATTCGCTGTAAGGCTGATCGGCATTCCGACAGGATGGCACAGGGTTCTCTTCGTCAAGCGGTGCAACAAGCTGCATGAAATTCGGGATCAGCTCTTTTGAAATCGGTTTTGCCCAGTTGTCTTCCAATTCTTCATGACCAAAAATTTCAGCAGAATTTCCAAGCAGATCTTTATTGAAATCACCGCCCGCAACAATATAATTTCCGGCGTCATACTCTTTCTTCATATCTTCAAAGAGCATTTGAAGCTGCTTTTCAGCGGTCTTTGGATCTGATGTATAAGCGGAGAGATGCAGATTATACAAGATTAGTTCTTTTCCGTTTTCAACAGGGATCCGGCTGACGCTGTAGCAGCGATCTAGATCCAACAGTTTCATAAATCCACTTTCGATTGGCAGGGAACGTCTGACAGATTCGGTAATTTCCAGATTGGAAATGGTAAGCATACCGGCTTTGTTTTTCCCGTGTGGTTCTAAAATGGGATAAAACAGGTAAGGGCTGTCATAGTTTTGTGCAAAGGCAGAAACCTGAGGGTGGTTTTCTGTTTGCAGTGCGCTCAAAAGCAGGGGGTCGTTGGTCAATGTGATAGCTTCGGGTTCCGTCAATATCAACCTCCTGAAAGAACGCAAAATCTGGCGCAAGCTCTGCTACGGCATCTGCGTAGCTTGTGACGTTTTCAATCACAGCTTGTTCAGAACGCGCACGGCTTTCTTTTCCTCCGTCCATAAAAAAGGAATAATCATCACTGTATGCTCCGAATCCGATGTTTCCGGAGGTAATGCGATAGGTTGTTTCTGGTTTGGCTTTTTCTGAGGATTTTCCGGCGATAGTCAGTCGTTGCATGTCCTCCAGACGATAATAACTGGCAAATACATAGATGACATATCCGATAACGATCAATACCAGAGCGCCAAATACAAGACCAAGTCCTTTCAACCATTTCTTTGAATTGTGTTTCATAAATGTGATCCCCTTTCTCTCTTGTGATGAGCCGCACGGAAAAACTGTTGGAAACCGTGCGGATAGATGTAGTTAGTATACCATATTTTAAGTGGAGAGTGGTATAATAGACAAAACGATGTATATTTTTGTTGAGGGTTTTGGGATGTACACTTGCAAAATCCGGGATTCAATTGGAAAAATAGGAGAATCAAGAGGAACGATCTATGGGTGAAAATAAAAATATGGAAAAATTAGCAGCGTTACAGAAAGAAATTTTTTTGCGACGGGTCAGACAAGGGAACTTACGTTTCGAATGTATCAGCTTCAGTTGCTGGCAAAAACAATCCGGGAAAATCAGGAAGTTCTGGAAGCGGCATTGAAAAAGGATCTTGGAAAATCAAGTTTTGAATCCTATGCAACAGAAATTGGATTTGTACTTGCAGACATTCGATCTGCCATTCGTCATCTTCCAAAATGGATGGGAGCTCAAAGAGTAAAGACTCCGGTTTATTTATTTTCCGGGGAGCAGCAGGATTCAAAAAGAGCCGTATGGAAGTGTGCTGATTTTAGGTCCTTACAATTACCCGGTACAACTTTTGCTCGAACCGCTGATCGGAGCGATCGCAGCAGGAAACTGTGCTGTGTTGAAACCATCCGAGCTGACGCCGAATATATCATCGGCGATCTGTCAGATGATCCGCACCACATTTCGGGAAGAATATATTGCCTGTGTAGAAGGTGATGTAAAAATCAATCAAACACTGCTTGCGCAGGAATTTGATTATTTATTTTTTACCGGAAGCGAGCGTGTTGGAAAAATTGTAATGAAAGCGGCAGCAGAGCACTTAACACCGGTGACATTGGAATTGGGCGGAAAGAGTCCGGTTGTGATAGAAAAATCAGCGAATTTAAAAGAAGCGGCAAAAAGGATTGCGTGGGGCAAGCTGATGAATGCAGGACAGACTTGTGTGGCTCCGGATTATGTACTTGTGGATGAGAGCAGAAAAGAGGAATTTTTGAAAGAAATCAGACGGGCGTTCTTCTATTTATATGGAAAAGAAATCAAGGAAAATCCGGATTTTGGACGAATTGTAAATAAACAGCACATGGAGCGTCTGCAGAACATTCTGGATCAAGACAGAGATTATTTGTTTTATGGAGGAACAACGGATTTTACACAACGCTATGTCGAGCCGACGATTCTGGATGTGGGAAGACTGGAAAATTCCGCCGGTTCAGCCGCTATGCAGGAAGAAATATTTGGTCCGATCCTGCCTGTTTTGTCATATCACAGATTAGAAGATGCGATTCGTTTTGTGAATAAAAGAGAGAAACCACTTGCGTTGTATGTGTTCACCCGAAAGAAAAGTGCGGAAAAATTTATCCTGGAACGGGTGGCTTCTGGAGGAGTGTGCGTGAATGATACGATCAGTCATCTGATCAATCCGATGCTTCCGTTCGGGGGAGTGGGAGCATCCGGCATGGGACGGTATCATGGGAAGTACAGCTTTGACACATTTACACATGAAAAAAGCGTGTTTATAAAACCGGCAAACTGGAATCTTCCAGTCTGTTATCCGCCATTTACAAAAGGAAAGAAAAAACTTGTAAAATTCTTTTTGAAATAATGAAAAAATCACCTTGACTTTGACGCTGCGTCAACTTGTATACTAAAATCCGGCAGGAGGTAGAAAGATGGAATACAGTATTCGGGAAGTGGCAAAAATGACAGGAGTGAGTACACGTACATTGCGCTATTACGATGCAATTGGTTTGCTGAAGCCGTTGTATACGAATGACTCCGGGTATCGTTATTATGGAGAAGAGGAGTTAGACCGGCTGCAGCAGATTTTGTTTTATAAAGAACGCGGGCTTGGTCTGCAGTGTATTTTGGAAATTCTGGATAAAGAAGAGTTTGATACATTGGGAGCATTGTATGAGCATCTTTTTGAACTGCAGAATCGAAAAATTCCCGGATTGAAAAAATTGTTCTTAACAGTAAAACAAAACAATTGATTCTTTAGAAGGAAGAGGAAAAATGAGCAGTGCAGAAAAGTTTGAGGCGTTTAAACAGCAGCAGGTACAGCAAAATGAAGAAAAATATGGAACAGAGATCAGAGAAAAATATGGAGAAGATTCTGTTCGGGAATCCAATGCGAAGATGATGAAGATGACGGAGGAAGAATATAAAAAGTTTCAAAATGCAGAGGCACTGATCAAAGAAAAGCTGCAGGAAGCGGTCAGAAGTCATGCTGATCCTTCCGGTGAGATTGGTGAAGAGATTACAGAACTGCATAAGAACTGGATTTCTATGACGTGGGGACAGTATCGCCCGGAAGCTCACAGAGGACTGGCGGAGATGTATGTTCAGGATGAACGTTTTCTGGAATATTATGATGAAGAAGTGTCAGGATGTGCAGAGTTTTTGAAGGCTGCTGTTTTGTATTGGGCGAAATAAAGGACAAGATATGAGCAGCATGATATCGTAAGTAAAAAACAAAAGTGAATTGTCTGAATTGTGCGAAAAAAACTAAAAAATCATTGACAATTCACTTTTCCCGTGATAAGATACCACTTGTCGCTGAGACAGACCGATGAAAAGAACAAGCCCAAGGGCCGCTGTGGGACAGGATGCGAGAGCAGATCGCTGTACAAAGTGAAAAAACGCTCTTGACAAAGAGAAGTCAATGTGATAATCTAAATAGGCTGACTTGTGAGGGAGAAAAAAGTCCGGAACAGACAGCGAAAAGAAAATTGAAAAATGATTCTTGACAAGTGAGAAACGGCGTGATAAAATATCAGAGCTGCTTCTTATCAATAAGAACAGCGAAGAACCTTGATAATTAAACAATTAGACAACAACCTTGAAAATTTCTTAAGAGAAGATTTTTTAAAGAACAGCATCTAAGAGATGCACCCGTCACATGAGAATGTGACAGACAGTAAAAAGGGATGAATTAGCTAGTAGTTAATTCTGACCGGAACGAACACTTTTAACGAGAGTTTGATCCTGGCTCAGG
>ENA-OPYU01000538-OPYU01000538.1-human-gut-metagenome-genome-assembly--contig:-NODE-538-length-14989-cov-6.820482_pt1 | contig 14989 bp, 12 predicted proteins | sample MGYA00242637_ERZ504482 | MGnify/ENA primary metagenome ERZ504482 (study PRJEB26092, sample SAMD00036237) | human gut metagenome | host: Homo sapiens | study: EMG produced TPA metagenomics assembly of...
AAAAAGAATTAGTTAGAATTTATATACCAAGAACATTACATTCTTTATTTGTTTCATTGAATGAAGCTAATGAAATTCTAATCAAGCAAATAGAAAACGGGATAGAAAACATACAAGTTATTTATCCAAATGGAATAAAGCCTACAAGAAAGAATGTACTTGATAACCAGTATTTAAACATGATAGTGGGAGGTGCTAATATGTTTGCTAACAATCCCATATCTCAATACACTAAAGATATTGATAGTATAGTGGAGCAATATATTAACACAGAATATTCAGATGTTTCAGCAGAAATACTAATCAAAATATTAAAACTGACAGGCAGTTCAGTGCATTCGGATTTTGATAGCAACAAATATATTGCTTGTATCAAAGCCCTTCAAGAAAAACGACCAACGATAAAGTATCGTCTAATTGTTAGAACTAATCGTGACATAAGTAAAGGTACAGGAACTTTGTTATCCCCTACTGACAGACGGTTAGGAGATAGCTTTAAAAACGATATAGCATTGACTATTTATCGTGTAAATGGTTCTACTGATAAAGGATGGGATGGTTCTCCTCTTTGGATTCCTAATATAAAATTTCCAGACGGTATATGTTTTTATAACATTGATGAGTAATAACTTTTAGAAAAAAGTCGCCCTTGCAATATATACTATGGTAAGGGCGATTTTATTATACCTGATTTACAGTTTAATACTCCGATTTTGTTTTCTTTTTGGCACGCTCAGAGCTTCCATAAACACTTCTTTCTTTCGTCTGAACCAATTGATGTGTGAAACACCGTCTATGTTGAGTTCAAATCTTCCCTCTGTGTCCTGTTTGAGAGAGCAAACCGCACCGTTTGCTTTGAAGTGTTGGTTAAACTCACGAGAATATAGTTCACCTTTTATTCCGACCTCCTTGAACTCGCACAGTCTTCTGATTATTCCGTCATTGAAGCCCAAACGTTCACGTAGGAAATTTATCACGGGCATCAGTTTCTCCACATACGGAAAGTAGCGTCTGACAAAATCCGTAAACTCCGACAGCTTACGGTGCTGCTGCTCGTAAGCGTTTCTTATCTCCTGTATCTGTTCGGCTTGTTGCCGTTCCCGTTGTCGGGCTTCGTCTTCAAGTTCAAGGATGCGGTCTTGCAAGTCCTCGTTCCTGCGTTCCAACGATTTCATTCTTCCACTTCCGAAAAGAGAACCCACACTGCTTGCAAGGGCGGTTGCCGTATCGGTGGCTGCGCTTTTGAGCTTGTCGGTGCGGATTTCCGCTTTTACCTGTTTCAGTTCCTCCTGCGCCTCGGCTTTCTTCTCCTGCAACAGTCTGGTTTCGGTTTTAAGGGTTTCATTTTTCTTTTTCAAGTCCCGATAATACTGCATGGTGGTAGTGTGTCGTGCTTCCGACCCCCGTACCCCACGTTGCAATCCGTATTTTGCCATAACCCTTGCGTAATTGTCGTGGTAGGCAATCAAGGTCTGACGGTTGAACAGGTCATCGGCACACAAGCGGACTAGAAGTTTTTTTGCTTGCGGTACTTGCGCTTACCGTCCTCCTGCTCTTTTCGGGCTTTACGTCTTTCGCCCGTCACGATTGGGACAACGGCTGCATGGATATGCGGTGTCTTCTCATCCATGTGCAGATGTGCGGCAACCACATTGTCTCTGCCGAATGTGGCTTGCAGCCATTGTATGCTGTCGCTGCACCACTCATCGAGTCTCCCGTTATCCTGTATGTTTATCATGTCCTCATGCGTACCCGATAAAACCACACGAACAACACGGACTTGGTCATGTGTGATTTTCCGTTTGATGCCTGTCGTGTTTAACCGATGGGCAATCGCTTCATCCCTGCCGTGAACGCCATCGGGGTATTCGACAAGTGTCCTGTTCAGATGTGTTCTTGTCGGGTCTGCGTTTTTAGGCATTATCTTTCTCTCTATATGGTCGGACTGCGTGGTGTCCGATGTACCTTTTGCTTTCTTTATGTCCAGTGAAAAATATCCCATATCATTTTGATTTTTGCGGTTATTGTTATGTTTCTTCTTTCTGCCTGTGGCATTGGCTCACAGGGTTTCCAAAGGGATTTCCCTTTGGCTCGATAGGGTGTTTTTAGCGTTACGGAGTAATGCGTGAAGAAAACGCCCTATTGAGCTATGGTATTTCTGTCTAAATACCCATGGAATAGCAAGCATATATATTATAGACGGAATCCCCCTTTCTTTTTCGGTGGCTGCATCATTCGTCTTGCGGATTGGACTTGCCGCTCCTGCTTCATCGGCTCTGCCGATTGGGACAAGGACTTGCCGCACAGATAGTCGTTCAAGTCGTTATACTCACGATAGTACAGCGACTTGTCAAGCAACCGTTCACCGAACTTTGCCTGCAGGTGCTTACAAGCATTCCGTCCTGCCGTATCGTTGTCAAGGAAACAGCCGATTCGGGGATAGGTTGCCAACAGGTTTTCCGCTTTCGCAAGATTGGAAACGGAGTTCAGTATGATATAGTCCTGTGTGTCCAATCGGGGGTATTGCGGATTGTGCTTCACTCGGATGGTAAGGAACGACAGATAGTCCATGAAGCCCTCGAACAGATAACACATTCCACGTGGTTCTCCACTCTGTCGGATATGGGTGATGTCTTTCGGGGCAGCGCATCCCTTGAAATAACGGTTGCGCATCTCATATCCTCCTGCCATGTTCGGGAAGCCGATGGCAAAGTATCGCTTGTCACCATGCGTGAAATGCAGTTCCCTACATTCTCTTTTGGCGAGTTCGGGATTTATCCTCCGTTCCTGCAAGTAAGACAGCAGTGCTGGTGAGGATAACTCCGTGATTTTCAGGTGTCTGTACATCGGTTCGTAAACGGACTGCCGACCCAAAGAGAATGGCGTATGGCTGGCGGTGTGCAGGTGCGGTGTTTGCTTGGCGATGCACTCCAACAGGTAGGCTACATTCTCACTGTGATACAGTTCCGCTGCCAATGCGATGATGTTCCCACCCTTGCCGATACCGAAGTCGTACCATTTTTCAAGTTCGGTGTTCACCTTGAACGATGCGTCCGTTTCTTCCCGTAGTGGTGATTTGTACCATAGGCTCCTGCCTTGTTGCTTTACGGGCATATAGCCCAGACTTTGCAGATAATCTGCCAACTTGATTTGTTTTGCGTCTTGGATTGTCATATTACATATGGTTTTAAGGTTGATAAAAATTTGTTGATTTGATGAACCGTTGATGTAATATGCTTATATACAAGACTGTAACCTCTCAACATCTTCTCAACAAACCACTCGCCAAAAGAGAAATCCACAAACGGGTGTCGATGGTCTCTCAACTTCTTTTTTGGCTTGTTGAGATTTTGTTGAGAATGTATATCGTTTATTATCAATATGTTTATACTCATATTCAACAATTCAACAGAAAAATGATAGTGTTATAAGGATTCAAGCTGCTCCCTTGTGACGGTGTAGAAGCGTCCCACTCTCCTTACAGGCTCGTAATGGCTCTCTTGATTATAATTCCCTTGATAGGTGGTGTAGGTAAGCCCGTTGGATGCAGGTGTCAGTTTCCAGCACTCCTGCACCACCTTGCGTACTTGATGTTTCTCCGCCTTTACCTGCGAGTGCATCAACAGCACTATCATATCGTTAAGACAGAATGAAACACTATCCACATTCATAGTAGCCATAATGTCGAGCAATAACTCTGACATCTCTATCTCCAACCGGTTGCGGTTACTGCGGATAATCCTCTGCAAGGCTTCGGTATGCAGCAATGAGGGGTTGAACCACATCCGGTTCTCCCTCTCGGTGGATAGTTGGCGGTGGATTAGGAAATGAAGAAAGGCGGGTATCTCTGCTTTCAACCGTTGCAGGAAATCGGTATCATCGGACTGTAAGCGGTTTATTTTGCGTACCCAATAGCGTGTTTCGCCTACATCGATGATTACGGGCAGATACTCGTTGTTGGAGCATAACACGAACTTGGCAAAGAACGCTATCTCGTCACGGTCTTTGCTTTTGGCTTCCACCTTGTAGGAGAGTGTCGTGCTGAGGTTCTTCAACCTCTCGCTGTCCTCCCTGCGGTTGAGCAGCACTTCATCCACCACTATAAGGAGTTTCCCTGCCCAGTCGGAATTGAACTGGCTGCGGAAATCCTCGTTGGTGTTGAAAGTCACATTGTTCTGAAAGAGGGCTTTCAGAAAGTTCAGGAAGGTGCTTTTGCCCGTGTTGCGTTCTTCCGATACCAACAATAGGATAGGCAGCTTCTGAATCGGTTGCAGGTAGAGCAGTTGCAGATAGTCCATCCCCAACTCGTATTGCTCTCCGAAGATGTGATGTACCAAAGATTGGACGTGCGAGAAATCCCCCTCTTTCGGTCTGTGGTCTATCGGTTCATAGAGGTTAAGGAACTTTCCGACCACGGGGCGGTAGCCGATGTGTTCTGGTACGGTGCAGAAACCGTCATACTTGGGAACGCTGCCGATATAGTCCTTGCCGTAGTCTTGGCGCAGGGTCTCGTTGTTCCATGCGATGCGTTTCTTTATATACCCTCCGTTCAGTTTCGGCTGCTCCACAATCTTGTAGAGCGTTGTGCCGACACGGATAAATTCTTCCTTTGCCATGTCGCTATCCGTTGGAGGCAGGTGGCTGTCTTTTGATTTTCCAGCTGTCATATTCACTCGATTTAAGTTTGAAAAATGTCCAGCTGCAAAAAATATAATCAATTATTGGATAGGTTGTTACGCAAAATATAGCAGAATAAAGAATAAACTCCCTTGAAACAAAAACTTTCAATGAATTGAGGTAAAAATGGATTGTGCAAATGAAAAACTCCCGAAAAACGAATGTCGGATTACGCTTTTCGGGAGAAAACAAGAGTGCCTGTCGTACATACTTACCGACTTGCTGACTGCATTACGTCAGTACTGCGTTCAAATTCTACGAAAGATATTCGGGCTTGGCTGTATCTGTACCATTCAGCGAAAGGAAGATGGTTTGTTTTTCTTTTCGCAAGTAAAGTCTTTCAAGAACGGCATTGCGCACCCTCTCCGCTCCGAATGTACCGATACGGAAAGCAAGGGCGATTATCGTTTCAAGGTTGTAAACCTCCATGTTGCATTTGCCCGATATGCGTATGGTGCGTTTTATTTCGTATTCCCTTAAAACTCCGCCCTTACAAAGTACCCTTACTCCTGCACGGAGAGTCGGGGCGATTACTCCGAAAAGTTCGCAGATTTCCCACTCGCTCATGGCGGTTGCGCCTATATCGTCCGGCATGACAATGCTGCCGTTATTGTCCGTTAAGATAATGTTTCGTTTCATGGCTTCGCTCGGTTATGGGGTTATATTTCCGAATGATGCGTTCAGCTTGTTTCCGAACATCGTAAGGTCATTGTCAAGTTTCTATGTGGTTATCTTCGCATAGATTTGAGTTGTGACAATGTTCGTATGTCCCAAGACACGGCTCACGCTTTCAATGGGCATCCCTTTGCTGAGAGCCAACGTTCCAAAGGTATGACGTGCGCAATGGTAGGAGATTTGCTTTTCTATTCCGCATTCGGTTATCACCTTTTTAAGCTGTTTGCACATCGTCCAATAGTTGATTTTCCCGAAAACCAGCTTGTCTTCCGACAAGTGCCTGTACCGTTCGATTATCTGCAAGGGAATGTCAAGCAGTTTCACTTGGAAAGGGACATTCGTCTTGTGCCGTTTGGCGATTATCCATTTCTCACCGTTCACCTCCACTATTTCGTCCGTTGTAAGCTCTTTCATATCCACGAAAGACAAGGCGGTAAAACAGGCGAAGATGAACAGGTCTCGTACCAATGTAAGGGTCGGATTGTCAAACTCATGCGCCATGATTCTTTTGATTTCATCTTCCGCCAGATACTCACGTTCCTTTACATTCGGGCTGATGTGGAATTGTGCAAACGGGTTTCTCGGTATCAGTCCGTTATAGTGCGCACGCATCACGACACCTTTCAGCCACATGCAGTTCAGCCAGATGGTGGCGTTTTTCAGTCCCCGTTCGGCGGTAAGATAAGTCGCAAATTCCTTGATGAAGTCGGGTGTAAGTTCCAACATGGACATATCCGTCCGTTTGTAGAACGACTTGATAAAGGCTGCGACATAATTTCTCGCCCTTACCATCACCTTGTATGTACCGATGCTTCGGTCTTTGCCGACTCGTTTCAGAAAATTGGCGCAATCCTTGTCGAAAGCCTTTATCAGTGTCTCATACTCGCTGCCGATACCTTGATAGGTATTGCGCACCATTTCAGCCGTAACGTATGCCTCCCGATCTGAAATACGCTGGTAGTGCTTGATAATTTGCGCCTTGATGTTGTCCAAAGCGTGGTTGATGTCCCGTGCCTCGATGCTCTTGCCTCTGGCGCGGTTGCCTTTCGCATCCCAAAGCGTTTTCGGGATGGTCTGCTTGCAACTGAACTGCGCCACAGTACCGTTGATTGTCACTCGTCCCATGATGGGGACAATACCGTCTTTCTCCTTGCTGCCGTTCACGTAGAACAGCACTTTGAATGTACTTCTTGCCATACTCGTTTTTTGTTTGCAAAGTTAAATATCAACGAGTTAGACCTTGATACGCAAATCGGTGACAAACGGTGAAATAGCATCCGGCATATGTTAAATCTCACTTCTTATCGGGTAATGATTTGCAAACCGTTCTTCTTCTTAAATCCGCTTTCTTTGCGTTTTTCGTTTTTTCGGCTTGGCATCGTTTGACACCGTAACGACATTGATATTAAGTCATTTAGCGTCATTTTTCCCGTTTTTCTCGGTTATTCCAGAGATTTAGTGTAATTTTGTGGCTCAAAATAAATTAAATAGAATCATTATGGCAGCAAAACCAGGTATACCTAAAGGAACGAGAGATTTTTTCGCCGGTGGAAATGGCGAAACGTAATTATATATTCAATACGATTCGTGATGTATTTCATCTTTTCGGCTATCAGCAGATTGAAACTCCTTCTATGGAGAATTTGTCTACTTTGATGGGAAAATACGGTGATGAAGGGGATAAGTTATTGTTTAAGATACAGAACTCAGGTGATTATTTCAACGGCATTACCGATGAAGAATTGTTGAGCCGCAATGCGGTAAAGCTGGCGAGCAAATTCTGTGAAAAAGGATTACGCTATGATCTCACTGTACCGTTCGCCCGTTACGTGGTCATGCACCGTGACGAAATCAGTTTCCCTTTCAAGCGTTATCAAATTCAGCCGGTTTGGCGTGCGGACCGTCCTCAGAAGGGCCGTTATCGTGAATTCTATCAGTGTGATGCCGATGTGGTAGGCAGTAATTCTTTATTGAATGAAGTGGAGCTGGTACAGATGATAGACCGGGTATTTGGCAAATTCGGAGTACGCGTTTCAATTAAAATCAATAACCGTAAGATATTGACCGGTATTGCCGAGATCATAGGTGAGGCCGATAAAATTGTGGATATCACCGTAGCTATTGATAAGCTGGACAAGATAGGCTTGGAAAATGTAAATGCGGAATTGGCTTCTAAAGGGATTCCTCAAGAGGCTATTGATAAATTGCAGCCGATTATTTTATTGAGTGGAAGCAATGAAGAGAAATTGGAAACTTTGAAAACAGTCCTTGCAGCTAGTGAAACGGGAATGAAGGGAGTAGAAGAAAGTGAATTCATATTAAAAACCGTATCTACACTGGGTGTGAAGAGTGAAGTGGAACTGGATTTGACTTTGGCTCGTGGCTTGAATTATTATACTGGCGCTATTTTTGAAGTGAAAGCCTTGGATGTACAGATTGGCAGTATCAGCGGTGGCGGCCGTTATGATAACCTGACCGGTGTCTTTGGTATGGACGGTATGTCTGGTGTAGGTATCTCTTTCGGAGCCGACCGTATTTTTGATGTGTTGAATCAGTTGGATTTGTACCCGAAAGAAGCGGTGAACGGAACTGAACTGTTGTTTGTAAACTTCGGTGATAAAGAAGCTGCTTATTGTCTGCCTATCCTGGCAAAAGTCCGTGAAACAGGGGTACGTGCCGAAATTTATCCGGATGCTGCTAAAATGAAGAAACAGATGGGATATGCCAATGACAAGCAGATTCCTTTTGTCGCCATTGTTGGTGAAAATGAAATGAACGAAGGGAAACTGACTTTGAAGAATATGACTACGGGCGAGCAGTCACTGGTTACACCGGATGAGTTGTTGGCAGTAGTGAAAGCTTGATCTCATCAAGCGGATGTTGTCGGAATAGTCCGGTATATTCATCCGTGATTATCTATGCGGATTAACAGATTATTTTTTTTCTTCCGTCACTATATCTCCTTTAGAATCAGTGAGATGTGGTGACGGAAGTTCTTTTTTCCCTCCGAAATGGTTTGTTCTCCTTTCCCTGTGTGGAGTCGACAAGGCGGAATGCCCGTTCTTGTCGTTGTTGATTGTATTTCTTGTTTTAAGGATGAAAACTGATGAAGCTGACCTGAAATATGATTTTCTTTTGCGAGGGTCTGATATTATTATATATATTTGTGAAATGCTAGCCTTATAAATTTAATCAGATGATAGATGAAAAGCAGTTGATATCCCATTTGTATCAAAATAGGGAGAATGGTCAATGGATGATACAAACCAATGATGAACATCAAAAGGGGGTTGCTGATATGGCGGCATCCTTCGCCGGGCAGTTCGGACTTCCTTCTTGGGGGCGTGCGCTCGGCCTACTTCATGATAAAGGAAAGGAACGGGCGGCATTCCAGCAATACATACGCAAGATGAATGGTTTGCCTACGAGTGACAAGAAGCGCTATGATGATCATACCCATGCTTTTGTGGGTGGAATATTGGCAAAAGAACTTATGGGAAAAGATGTTTCCCATCTTCTTGTAAACCAAATTATTTCTCATCACACGGGGTTACATAATTTCGGGGATGTGGAAAACATATTGAAAGAGAGGCTATTGTCCGAAGAAATAAACGAGGGTGACATTAGCATAAACAAACCTTTATTATTCCAAGAATTTATTGATTCACCTTTTTCTAAATCAAAGGTTGAATGGAAACACTTTCATCACCTTTCCCGTATGCTTTTTTCCTGTCTTGTAGATGCCGACCGACTCGATACAGAACGGTTTATGGATGTAGAGTCATGGCGGAAGCGGGGAAATTTGGCTACGCTTGTCGATTTGCTTCCACAGCTGGAGGTATATATGCAAAAACTGCAATCGAATGCAGCCGATACGAAAGTGAACCGCATCCGCCGGCAAGTGAAAGAACAATGCAGTAGAACTTCTTCAAGCGAAAAAGGATTTTATAGCCTTACGGTTCCGACGGGAGGCGGTAAAACACTTTCTTCTTTGTTATGGGCCATGAAGCATGCTGTAAGCCATTCAATGAATCGTATCATCATCGCCATCCCATATACCAGTATCATTGTGCAAACGGCAGGGCTTTTGAAGGAAATCTTTGGTGAAGAAAATGTATTGGAGCATCATAGTAATTTCGACCCCGATGATATTAAGGACGAGGAAAATAGGGAAAAAGCAAAATTGGCTACAGAGAATTGGAACTATCCCATTATTGTCACTACCAATGTACAGCTTTTTGAATCTATGTTTAGCAATAAAACATCTGATTGCCGCAAACTGCACAACATGGCAAATTCAATTCTTGTTTTGGATGAGGTTCAGATGTTGCCAACCGGCTTCTTGCAGCCGATAGTCGATGCGCTGAAAGCGTATCAGGAAATGTTCGGGATTTCGGTATTGTTTACCACGGCAAGTCAGCCGGTATTGAGCGGTCTGATAGAAGGAACAAATCCTAAAGCTGATTTTAAGGGAATAGAACATATCAAGGAAATTATTCCGGAAGAATTTGCTTTGCATGACCAACTTCGCCGTGTGAAGTTGGCAATCGATGATACAGGAAGAACATACGATGAGATAGCTGCAAAGGTGTCTGAATATAATAAGGTGTTGTGCATAGTGAACACTCGTAAAGATGCCAAAGAGCTGTATGACCGTTTGCCCAATGACGGAGTGAAATTGCATTTGTCTAGAATGATGTGCCCTGCCCACTTACACGAAACTATTGGCAAAATAAAAACTTTATTGAAGGATGGGTTGCAGCCGATTGTCAGGGTCATTGCAACCCAACTTGTGGAGACTGGTGTGGATATAGACTTTCCGGTTGTGTTCCGTCAAGAAGCAGGACTCGATTCTGTATTGCAAGCAGCGGGACGGTGCAATCGGGAAGGACGAAGTGCCATGGGACATACATTTGTGTTCAGTCTGGCTGCAGAGAAGCGAAACCCCTTCGGTTCAATGGCTGACTCCAACAATGCTCGGTTGAATTTGCCGGAAGATAGTGATTGGTTTGCTCCTTCTACCATGAAAGCGTATTTTTGTCAATTGTATAGCAGAAAACAAACATTTGATGAAAAGGATATAAAGCACTGGCTTTACAAACCTACTGAGTTATGTTTTGAAACTGCATCAAAAGAATTTCGCCTGATTGATGATACAAGTATAAATGTTATCGTAAATTGGGGAAAACAGCATGGAACTTATAGAGCAGTTGAAAGAATCGGGGTGTACCTACTCGTTGGTGAAGCAATTGGCGAAATTTACTGTAGGCATCCGTTCCTATGATTTTAAGCAACTGAAAGGCTATGGGCTTGTCGAAGAAATATTGGAAGGAATATATGTATTGGCAGACAGGTCTCAGTATAATAAAGCCACAGGTCTCAGTCTTGATAACCATTGGCTGGAGGAGGTATTAATGATATAAAGAAACGGATATGACAAAGAAAGAAACATTGAAATTGTTTGAAGAACGTAAAGTCCGCACCGTGTGGGATGATGAAAAGGAAAAATGGTATTTTTCGATAGTTGATGTGGTGTCAGTTTTAACAGACAGTGTTGATGCAACTGCTTATTGGCGTAAGTTAAAGCAAAGACTTAAAGAAGAGGGAAATGAAACCGTGACAAATTGTCACGGTTTGAAAATGAAAGCCGCAGACGGTAAGATGCGACTTACAGATGTGGCTGATACAGAACAACTACTACGTATCATTCAGTCTATCCCATCTCCCAAGGCAGAACCGTTCAAGCAATGGATGGCACATGTAGCATCCGAACGTCTTGATCAGATGCAAGACCCTGAGTTGAGTATTGAGCAAGCTATGATGGACTACAAGCGACTTGGTTACTCTGACAACTGGATAAACCAACGCTTGAAGAGCATTGAAATCCGTAAAGATCTTACAGATCAATGGAAACTACATAATGTAGAGGAAGGTGTTCAATATGCTACTCTTACAGACATTATCTATCAGCAATGGGCTGGAAAGTCGGCAAAGGAGTACAAACAGTTCAAGGGCTTGAAGAAAGAAAATCTCCGGGACAATATGACCAATGAAGAATTGGTTCTTAATATGCTGGCCGAACTCTCTACGACAAGTATTACTAAAGCTAAAAATCCTCAGACATTGGGTGAAAATATGCAGTGTGCGGCTGATGGTGGTGATGTGGCTCGTGTGGCACGCGAACAGTTGGAGCAAAAAAGCCGGTCGTGAAGTGGTAACTCCCTTGTCGGCAAAAAGGTTTTTTGAAGGTCAGAACCAGAAGATTTATTGGAAAACAAGGAAAACGATGAATGATATGGAATATACAGATAAAGAATATTGTTTGGAGGTGTGGGGCGATTGGGCTTGTTTCACTCGTCCGGAATTGAAAGTAGAGCGTGTGAGTTACGATGTCATAACGCCATCGGCGGCACGCGCCATCTTTGAAGCGATACTGTTTAAACGCTATGCCATGCGTTGGCAGGTAACAAAGATTGAGGTACTCAGGCCTATTAAATGGGCTACCATTAGACGGAATGAGGTGGGGGCAGTTGCCAGTAAATCATCTATCATTATTGAAGATAAACGTCAGCAGAAGAACACGTTGCTTCTGCTGGATGTGCGTTACCGAATTTATGCTAAGTTAGTATTTATTCCGGTAAAAGACCGTCCGAAAGAGGCTTTTGCCAAGCATCAGCCAAGTGCCGACGAGAATCCTATGAAGTATTATCAGATGTTCGAACGCAGGGCATCACAAGGGCAATGTTTTACGCAGCCCTATCTCGGATGTCGTGAGTTTTCTGCAAACTGGAAGTATATTGAAAGTACTGATAATCTTGATTATCCCTTAGCCGAAGACAGGGATTTCGGTATTATGCTTTATGATATGGACTTTGAGGGAAATCCACACAAACCGGATGCAATGTTTTATAGAGCCCAAATGAAAAAGGGAGTGATTGTTGTACCGGATAAAGATAGTGAGGAGGTGTTGAGATGATATTGAAAGCATTATATGATTATTATCATCGGAGTGGAGATGATGTGGCCCCTTTTGGTTTAGAATACAAAGAGATTGGATTTATTATTGTTATTGATAGATGTGGAAAATTTCTGCGCTTTGAAGACAGGCGTATAGATAAGAAGTCGGCACAGCAGTTTCTTGTTAAGAAAAGTGTTAGCCGGTCAAGTGCCCCTGTTGCAAACTATTTGTATGACAATTGTAAATATGTATTTGGTTATTCCGATAAGGGGGATATGGAAAAGATACGTAAGTACTTTGAAGTATTTAAGGCGAAAGTAAAAGATATATATGATGCTTTTCCGGATAATGAGGACATAAAAGCTGTTTATGCATTTTATCAGCAAGACCATTCTTTTATAGTTGGGGCTATGCAGAAAGATTCTTTATGGGATGATATAGCCAAAAATCTTAATAAGAAATATTCTACCTTTTCTTTCCTTATAGAAGGGGATACGAAAATAGTGGCTTCGAAAACGGAATTGATAAATTTGTTTGAAGAGAATCATGGCGTGGTAGGAAATCTTTGTTTGATAACAGGGAGATATTCAAAAGTTGTAGAGATTACAACTGCTACAAAGATACTTGGAAGCCAAGAAACAGCCAAACTGGTTGCATTTCAAGTTAATTCCGGGTATGATTCGTATGGGAAATCTAAAGGATACAATGCTCCAATATCAGAAGAAGCTGAATTTGCATATACAACCGCATTGAATCATTTGCTGCGTTCGGATTCTCACAATAAGTTTATGGTGGGCTCACGTACTTATCTTTTCTGGGCTTCCTCCAATAGCGAGGCTTCAAAAGAGTCCGAAAATAGTTTATTTTCTTTGTTGGGGCGGATTGAAGAAGAAAATGACGACCCAAACAGGCGTATAAAGTTAGTATATGATACTTTCCAGTCTATCTATAACGGAAAATTATCGGCAAACGATGATGACAAATTCTTCATTTTGGGTTTGGCTCCTAATTCGGCAAGAATTGCGGTAGTATATTGGAATGAGATGCCTTTGCGTGAGTTTGCAGGTTTGATAAGTAAGCATTTTACAGATATGGAGATGGTGGACACTCGCAAAGATAGGAAGCCGTACTTGGGACTGCATTCCATTCTTGGAAATGTTACTCTTGGAGGAAAGTCAAGTGATGCGACTCCCAACCTTCCTGATGCTGTGGTGAGAAGCATATTTCAAGGGTTGCCGTATCCGGCTTCTCTCTTTCAAGCATGTATTCGTCGCATACGTGCAGAACAATCCGTCAATATAGTGCGTGCTGCTATCATCAAGGCATATCTCAACAGACTAAACGAAAATAACAACCATAAAAAATTAGATGTTATGTTAGACAAAGAAAATCAAAATCAAGGGTATCTTTGTGGAAGGCTATTTGCCGTACTTGACAAGATACAGGAGGATGCCAATGGTATTCATTCCATTCGAGAACGCTATATGAATGCTGCATCAGCAACTCCTTCCATGGTTTTTGCCACGGTGCTCAACCTTTCTACTCATCATATAGAGAAGTTGAATCCGGGTGGACAAGTGTTCTATGAGAAGCTGAAACAGGAAATTATATCCAAACTTGATGCAAAAGGATTTCCTCCACATCTTAACCTGCAAGATCAAGGACGGTTCTTTGTGGGATATTATCATCAACGTCAAGACCTTTTTATGAACAAGGAAAATAAAGAAATGGAATAATAATTTTAAAAATATAAAGTTATGTCAGAACTAAAGAATAGAATTGATTTCGTTTACATATTTGATGTAAAAGATGGTAACCCAAATGGTGATCCGGATGCGGGTAATCTACCACGTGTGGATGCCGAAACAGGTATGGGACTTGTTACGGATGTCTGTTTGAAACGCAAGGTTCGTAACTATGTACAAATAGCAAAAGGGCTTGTGAATGGCTTTGATATATTTATCAAAGAGAAGGCAGTCCTGAATACTTTGATTGATAATGCACATGATGATTCAGAAGTAAAAAATGCAAAGGACAAAATAGAAGCAGCACGTCGTTTTATGTGTAATAATTACTTCGATATCAGAACATTCGGCGCAGTTATGTCAACAGGTAAAAATGCGGGTCAAGTTCGTGGCCCTATCCAGTTCACCTTTGCTCGTTCTATAGATCCAATTGCTGTAGCGGAACATTCTATTACTCGTATGGCAGTAGCAACAGAGAAAGAAGCAGAAAAACAAGATGGTGGCAATCGTACAATGGGACGTAAAGCCACCATTCCTTATGGCCTCTACGTCTGTCACGGCTTCATCTCCGCCAACTTGGCACAACAGACAGGATTTTCTGAAGAAGACCTTGAACTATTTTGGAACGCATTAAAGAATATGTTCGATGTGGATCGTTCGGCGGCACGTGGATTGATGAGTGCTCAAAAACTGATAGTCTTCAAGCATGACTCCATATTGGGTAATGCTCCCGCCAACAAGTTGTTTGAATTGGTAAAAGTGGAGAAAGTCTGCGATGGAGCACCACGCTCATTCATCGATTATTCAGTTACTATAGATAAGGAGAATGCTCCATCAAATGTAACTATTGAGGAACTGATATAATTCCATCGTATGTACAATGAAGACGATATGCTCATGTTGTCGGGGATTCAGCACTTTAGGTTCTGTCCCC
>ENA-OPYU01000539-OPYU01000539.1-human-gut-metagenome-genome-assembly--contig:-NODE-539-length-14902-cov-3.643316_pt1 | contig 14902 bp, 17 predicted proteins | sample MGYA00242637_ERZ504482 | MGnify/ENA primary metagenome ERZ504482 (study PRJEB26092, sample SAMD00036237) | human gut metagenome | host: Homo sapiens | study: EMG produced TPA metagenomics assembly of...
AGCAAAGCCGCACTCCGGATCTGCTCGGAGTGCGGCTTTGCTTATGCTGTCCAGTGGCACCGCCCCGCAGTGGAGCCGCAGCTGCTGGCCTCGTCGTGGTCGTGGTGGGTGCAGTGGATGTCCGGGTCGAAGACCAGCTTCCCGGCCAGATAGTCGGCCACGGCGGCGTCTGCATCGCCGGAAAGGCCGCCGAACAGCTGGATGCCGGCCTGCATCAGCGCCATCTGCGCCCCGGTGCCGATGCCGCCGCAGAGCAGGACGTCTGCGCCATGCTGTACGAGAAAGCCCGCCAGTGCGCCATGGCCCTGACCATTCGTCGGGGATGACCTCGGCTGCGCAGGAGCTGGCCGGTTTTCGGCCTGCCATATTGAAGCCTTGAACTAGTTGACGGAGCGGCCAAGTGCTGGACACCTGACGTCTTCGAATGGACTGCGATTTGCATGAGTAACGTTCTACCTTTACTGCTTGTTTTGTACAGCCTCCCGGATGCTCTTTGCCAGCCTTTTTTGGCGTCCAGAGGTTTGACGATGCGCTGGGTCTTGCCGCGCACGAGGCCGGCGTAGTTGACGACCCGGGCCGTACCCTGTATCTTGCCCACCAGCACGAGGACACCGAAAAACAGGCTGATCAGGATGGCTGTGAGAAGGACGGTGAAAAGCTGGATGATATGTTGAAATTTCACAGTGGTGCGGGTCTGCCACGGCTCATAGTTTCTCCGCATTCGAGCTTTCTGCGCACCTCGTGGAGCGAAGCACACTCGCAGGTATAGATCCTGCGCATCTCGTCGGTGGCGGGCGAGAGGTCGGGGACCATCACGGTGACAAAGCCGCCCCGCGCACCGGCGCGCACGCCGTTGTAGCTGTCCTCGAGCACCATCGTCTTTGCAGGCTCGGTGCCGAGTTTCTGCGCCGCCAGCAGGAAGATGTCCGGCGCGGGCTTGGAGCGGGTCAGGTGCTCGCCCGAGATGACGGCCTTGAAGTAATGGCCGAGGCCCCAGTGTTCCAGATGTCCCTCGATGACGGTCATGGGGCTGGAAGACGCCACCGCCATGGGGATGTGATGTTCGTCCAGCCAGGCCAGAAGCTCGTCGAGGCCGGGCATTTTGGGGACAGGCTTGTTGAAGGCTTCATAGGCCAGCCGGTACAGCTCCTCCACGATGCCCATGGCGGGGCAGTCCTCGCCGTAGAAGCGCCGCAGCACGTCGCAGCTGCCAGCCTTGGTGGTGCCGCGGGCAGCCTGCGAGAGGCCGTCCTTGCAGGGCAGGCCGAATTTTGCCAGTGCCGGCTCCCAGCAGATGCTCCAGATGCGCTCGCTGTCGAACATCAGCCCGTCCATATCAAAAATAACACCCTGTATCATAACGCAAGCTCCTTTCGGCGAAAAAATCCACATATATACTCTATTGTATCATGCTTTTCCGCTTTTGAACACCGATAAGGTCATAATTTGTGGCAACTTGACTGCCCCCAAAGATGAAACATTTTTTCGGTTGCTTGCAAATCCGTTTCACGGCATTATAATAGAAAACAACATTCGGCATATTTGGCGCAGGGCGTGCAGCCCGCGCGGCGCTGTGTGAGACCAGAAAAGAGGGAAATTTATCATGTTGGACATCAAGATCACTCGTACTACCTGCCCGAAGGAAAAGCCGCAGGACGAGTCTAAGCTGGGTTTTGGCAAGAAGTTCACCGACCATATGTTCGTTATGGACTACACCGAGGGCGAGGGCTGGCATGACGCCCGCATCGTCCCCTACGCACCCTTCCAGCTGGACCCCGCTACGGTCGTGTTCCACTATGCACAGGAGATCTTCGAGGGCATGAAGGCTTACCGCACTGCGGATGACACCATCCAGCTGTTCCGCCCCGAGTGCAACGCAAAGCGTATGCAGGACTCTGCTGACCGTCTGTGCATCCCCAAGATCCCTGTTGAGGATTACATCCAGGCCGTCGAGGCTCTGGTGGATGTGGACCGTGACTGGGTGCCTCACTCTGACGGCGCTTCCCTGTACATCCGTCCCTTCGTGTTCGCAAATGATGTGGGTCTGGGCGTGCACGCTTCCAAGCACTACATTTTCTGCATCATCTGCGCTCCCTCGGGCGCTTACTATGCCGAGGGCATCAACCCCGTCCGCATCTACGTGGAAGACGAGTACATCCGCGCCGCTCCCGGCCTGACCGGCTTCACCAAGTGCGGCGGCAACTACGCTGCTTCCATCAAGGCCGGCGAGCTGGCCGAGGAGCAGGGCTACGCACAGGTGCTGTGGCTGGACGGCGTGGAGAAGAAGTACGTCGAGGAAGTTGGCAGCATGAACATCATGTTCAAGATCGACGGCAAGGTGTACACCGCTGCTACCGTCGGCACCGTTCTGCCCGGCGTTACCCGCCGCAGCTGCATCGAGCTGCTGAAGGACTGGGGCTATGAGGTCGTCGAGGGCAAGATCGCCATTGCCGACATCATGGCTGCTGCCCGCGAAGGCAAGCTGGAAGAGGTGTTCGGCACCGGTACCGCCGCTGTCGTCTCCCCCGTCAAGGAGCTGGTCTGGAAGGGCGAGCACGCCTACATCGGCGACGGCAAGATCGGCCCTGTCACCCAGAAGCTGTACGACACCATGACCGGTATGCAGTGGGGCAAGATCCCCGATACCAAGGGCTGGATCGTGCCTGTTGAGAAAAAGAACTGATCCCGATTCTCCGGAGAGAACCTTTTTATTCAGAATAGCAGCAAACGCCGCCAGGCCTCCGCTCGGCGGCGTTTGCCGTATATTAGGATAACGTCCTCGCCCTCTCCGTCAAACCTCCAAAATTTCCCGGCGCAATTGCTTTCTGTGCCCTGCAGTGCTAAACTGAAAACAGAACAGCGGCCTGCATTGCGGCAGGCGTGCGGGAAAGATTGAGAGGAATGGACCCATGGTCAAAAAAATGGAGCGTGAGCTACCCTGCCGTCAACGGCACCGAGCAGCGCAGAGTATATGTTTATCTGCCCACGATGTATGAAGCTGACCCCGACCGCCGGTATCCGGTGCTGTATATGTTCGACGGCCAGAACGTCTTTTTTGACGAGGATGCCACCTTTGGCAAAAGCTGGGGCGTGGCCGATTATCTGGACTACACCGACACCCCGCTGATCGTGGCGGCGGTGGAGTGCAACGCCGGAGCCAACAACGAACGGCTGGTGGAGTATTCGCCCTACCGGTTCGACGATCCGCAGTTCGGCCACTTCGACGGCACGGGTCAGGCCACCATGAGCTGGTATATCCACCGGTTCAAACCCTTCATCGACCGCAACTTCCGCACTCTGCCCGACCGGGAGCACACCTTCATCGGCGGCAGCAGCATGGGCGGCCTGATGAGCCTGTACGCCCTTTTTGCAGTACAACGACACTTTCAGCCGTGCGGCGGCGCTGTCGCCGTCCATCTGGGGTGTCGCCGGAAAAGCTTTCCGGCCTTGTGGGCCGCGCAAAGCTGGAGCCGGGCACCGTGCTGTACATGGACTACGGCTCCCGCGAGATGGGCAACCACGACGGGATGCGCTGCGGCTTTGCAGAGATGTGCGCAAAGGTCATGACCCGGGGCATCCACCTTACCAGCCGCATCGTGCCCGGCGGCACCCACAGCGAAGCCAGTTGGGAAAAACAGCTGCCCTTTATGTTCCATACTCTGATGTATGAGGTGGAGGAGTAAACCCTAAAAGGAGGAAACACCATGGAAATGCAGTATTTTAAGGACTACAGCCCGGCGCTGGGCCGCGACATGGAGTGCAAAATTTACGGCCACGCAGGCCGCCCGATGCTGTACATCCCCTGTCAGGATGGCCGCTTCTTCGATTTTGAGAACTTCCACATGGCCGACACCCTTGCCCCATGGATCGATGCTGGTAAGATCATGGTGATCTCCATTGATACCATGGACAAGGAGACCTGGTCCGACACGCAGGGTGACCCCTATTGGCGCATTCGCCGCTATGAGCAGTGGCTGCGCTATATCGTGGAGGAGGCTGTGCCCAAGATCCAGTATCTGGCCAAGGAGCGCAACGGCTGGGACGACCTGCCCGGTGTCATTGCCTTTGGCTGCAGTCTGGGCGCTACCCATGCGGTCAACCTGTACCTGCGCCGCCCGGATGTGTTCTGCGGCTGTCTGGCCCTCAGCGGCATCTACACGGCCCACTATGGCTTCGGCAATTATATGGACGAGCTGGTGTACATGAACTCGCCCGTGGACTACATGAAGAACTTCCCGGAGGATCACCCCTATATGCAGCTGTTCCGCAGCCAGAAGGCGGTCATCTGCTGCGGTCAGGGCGACTGGGAGCAGCCGGACACCACATGGTTCCTCAAGCGCATCTTCGAGGCCAAGAACATCCCCATCTGGGTAGACCTGTGGGGCCACGATGTGAACCACGACTGGAACTGGTGGTATAAGCAGACTGCATATTACATGCCGTATATTCTGGCGAGTAAAATGGCTCGCCCTCTCAGTCACCTTCGGTGACAGCTCCCCCCAAAGGGGGAGCCTTTGGCAAAACCAAAAGGCCTTGCCGTACTGCCAAGGCCTCTCCCTTTGACAGATTTCCCCCGGTCGGGGGAAGATGTCGCGCAAGCGACAGAAAGGGGAACGAGGTGGACGCGAGCTTTGCGAGCGGACGGAGAGGGCGAGGCCGCCTTTATAGAGGTTTATAGAGGAAAGAGGAATCATAAAACCATGCAGAATTTTATTTTTATTTCGCCCAACTTCCCCACCAACTACTGGCAGTTCTGCCGTGAGCTGAAAAATCAACGGCATGAACGTGCTGGGCATCGGCGACCAGCCCTACGATGAGCTGAAGCCAGAGCTGAAGGACAGCCTGAACGAGTACTACAAGGTGGGCAGTCTGGAAAACTACGACGAGGTCTACCGCGCCGTGGCCTTCTTTGCCTTCAAGTATGGCCGCATCGACTGGCTGGAGTCCAACAATGAATACTGGCTGGAGCGGGACGCAGCCCTGCGCACCGATTTCCACATCACCTCCGGCTTCCAGACCTCCGATATGCCCCGCATCAAGTACAAGAGCAAGATGAAGGAGTATTACCAGAAGGCCGGCATCGCCACCGCACGCTACCACATGGTGGACGATTACGAGGGCTGCCGGAAGTTCATCGACGAGGTGGGCTACCCGGTGGTGGTAAAGCCGGATAACGGCGTGGGCGCATCCGATACCCACAAGCTGTCCAGCGACGAGGACCTGAAAAAGTTCCTCGTGCAGAAGACGGCCCATCACCCGGATGTGGAGTACATCATGGAGGAGTTCGTCCGGGCCGAGGTGAACAGCTACGATGCCATCATCGATGCCAACGGCAACCCCATCTTTGAGGCCGGCAACGTCAGCCCCATGTCCATCATGGATATCGTCAACGACAACGACAACTCCATCTACTACATCATCAAGGACCTGCCCGAGGACACCCGCGCTGCAGGCCGTGCCGCCGTCAAGAGCTTTGGCGTGAAGAGCCGCTTCATCCACTTTGAATTCTTCCGCATGACCGAGAATCAGGCCAGCATGGGCAAAAAGGGCCAGATCGTGGCGCTGGAGGTCAACATGCGCCCCTGCGGCGGCTTCAACCCCCGGATATGATCAACTTTGCCCGCTCCACCAACGTGTATAAGATCTGGGCGGACATGATCGCCTTTGGCGGCACCGATATGCCGGTGGGCGAGCACTTCTACTGCCCGTTTGCAGGCCGCCGCGACGGCAAGCACTTTGTGTACAGCCACGAGCAGATCATGCAGAAGTACCAGCAGAACATGCGCATGGTGGACCGCATGCCGGACGCGCTGAGCGGCGCCATGGGCAACCAGATGTACGTTGCCACCTTCTCCACCCGCGAGGGCATGGAGCAGTTCTACGCCGACGTGCTGGCTACCACCGATGCCACGAATGCCGCAGCTCAGAAGGAACTGAGCAGCATTTTGGCTCTGGGCGAGCCGGAGACCACCCCGGCGGAAAAGCCCGCCGCTCCTGCCGCTAAAAAGGCACGCACCACAAAGAAAAAGTAAGAATACGCTCAAAAGCCCGGAATGGCGTGCCCGTTCCGGGGCTTTTCGTTGTCCCTTTCTGCAAAGTGTGCTATACTGTTGCCAGACATTTTATTGGGAACGAGGTACATCTATGAAAATTCCTGCAAACGGCTTTACCCACGCCGGCAAGTTCCACGCCGACGATGTGTTTGCCACTGCCCTGCTGCAAATTTTGCGCCCGGACATCAAGATCACCCGCGGCTTTGTGGTGCCGGATGATTTTGACGGCATCGTGTACGATGTGGGCTTTGGTATGTTCGACCACCATCAGGAGCCCCGGGAGTACCGCCCCAATGGCGTGCCCTATGCGGCCCTCGGCCTGCTGTGGCGGGTGCTCGGCCCCGGCCTTGTGGGTGAGCGTCAGGCCCGGCTTATTGACGAGAACTTCATCCAGCCGCTGGACCTCAACGATAACACCGGCGAGCAGAACAGCCTGTGCGATGCCATTGGCTTTTTTAACCCGGTGTGGGACTCCAAAGAGGATCAGGACACCTGCTTTTTCAAGGCGGTGGCCGTGGCAAAGCAGATCTTGGAAAACCAGATCGCCAGCGCCAACGCCGTGAACCGCGCCGACGAAAAGGTGCAGCAGGCATACAAAAACTCCCGGGACGGCATCGTGGTGCTGCCCTGCTATCTGCCGTGGAAGAACGGCCTGTACAAGACGGACGCGTTGTTTGTGGTCTACCCCAGCCAGCGCGGCGGCTGGAGCGCCCAGTGCGTCACCGACCACAAGACCAAGCGCCCCAAGCTGCCCTTCCCCCAGAGCTGGGCCGGCCAGCCGCAGGAGGTCATTGAGCAGAAGAGCGGCATCCCGGGCATCAGCTTCTGCCACGCCAGCCGCTTCCTCATCACCGCCAAGGATAAGGAAACTGCCCTTGCCGCCTGCCGTCAGGTGTTAAAGAACAATGGCCGCATCTGAGCCGTGCGCCCGGCCAAAGCCCGCCTTTGTGTATATGGTGCGGTGTACAGGCGGTACGCTGTACACCGGCTGGACCACCGACCCTGCCGCCCGCCTGCGCGCCCACCAGAGCGGACGCGGCGCAAAGTACACCCGTGCCAGAGGGGCCGGGGGTTTTGCCTATCTGGAACTGTGCGCGGATAAGCGCGCCGCCCTGCGGCGGGAGTATGCCCTCAAGCAGCTGCCCAAGGCCCAGAAGGAACTGCTGTGCGCCGCATGGACGGCGGCGGGCGGGCCATTTTCCGGCGCATAAAGCGAAAACGAAACCCGGAACTCTTTCAGGGCCAGACGGCTCACGAAAGGGTCCCGGGCTTTTTGTTTTTGCGGTGTGAATTCTTTCCGTGTGCTGTAGTCCGCACATGCCTCCGGACAGGCTGCATGTGCCCCGAATATATACTGTGTAAATGCATAAAATATGAATATATTCTGCAAATAACGCATAAAGATGCAACATGAACGAAAAACGGGTGCCGGAAGCAAAAAATGGTTTGTATGGTTTTGTTATTGACGAAAAAAGCAGCGCGGCGTATAATAAAAGCATCAACCGAAACGCAACGGAAGAGGATGCGAAGGGAAAGTGCGCATCAGAAAACAAAAGTGTATTTTTATGAAAAAGGAGCGTCACCTATGAAAAAGGAAAACATCAAAAAAGTCGTGCTGGCATACTCCGGCGGTCTGGACACCTCCATCATCATTCCCTGGCTGAAGGAAAACTACAACAACTGCGAGGTCGTCGCTGTCTCCGGTGACGTGGGACAGGGCACCGAGCTGGACGGTCTGGAAGAAAAGGCCAAGGCTACCGGCGCTTCCAAGCTGTACGTGCTGGACCTGAAGAAGGACTTTGTGGAGAACTACATCTTCCCCACCCTGAAGTTCGGCGCGAAGTACGAGGATTACCTGCTGGGCACCAGCTTTGCACGTCCGTGCATCGCAAAGGCTCTGGCGGATATCGCCATCAAGGAAGGTGCAGATGCCATCTGCCACGGCTGCACCGGCAAGGGCAACGATCAGGTGCGTTTTGAGCTGACCCTCAAGGCCCTGTGCCCGGATATGGCCATCATTGCTCCGTGGCGTGAGTGGGACATCAAGAGCCGTGACGAGGAGATCGATTACGCCGAGGCTCACCACATCCCCCTGAAGATCAACCGCGAGACCAACTATTCCAAGGACAAGAACCTGTGGCACCTGAGCCACGAGGGCCTCGATCTGGAAAGCCCCGCCAACGAGCCCCAGTACAACAAGCCCGGCTTCCTGGAGCTGGGCATCAGCCCCGAGCAGGCTCCCGATAAGCCCACCTATGTGACCATCCACTTTGAAAAGGGCATCCCCACCGCCGTGGACGGCAAGGAGATGGGCGCTGTGGAGCTGGTGGAATACCTGAACAAACTGGGCGGCGAGAACGGCATCGGCCTGCTGGATATCGTGGAGAACCGTCTGGTGGGCATGAAGAGCCGCGGTGTGTACGAGACCCCCGGCGGTGCCATCCTGTACAAGGCCATCAATGTGCTGGAGACCATCACTCTGGATAAGGAAAGCTCTCACTTCAAGGCTCAGCTGGCCCAGAAATACGCCGATATCGTCTACAACGGCCAGTGGTTCACCCCGCTGCGTGAGGCTCTGGACGCCTTTGCCGACAGTCTGGAAAAGACCGTCACCGGCGATGTGAAGCTCAAACTCTACAAGGGCAACATGATCAACGCCGGCGTCACCTCTCCGTACACCCTGTACGACGAGCAGACCGCTTCCTTCGGTGAGGACGAGGACTACAATCAGGCTGATGCCACCGGCTTCATCAACCTGTTCGGCCTGTCCATCAAGGAGCGCGCAAAGCTGTCCAAGAACTGGCCGGAGATCAAGTAAGCAGCTATAACATCTTCCCTTTCGTGTGTTTTCACACTTTCACACGGAAGTTCCATCCAACCGGCATCGTTGCCGGCGGCACCGCCGCAGGAGCGTTTTCCCCTGCGGCGGCTTTGCCGTTTTTTAGAAGAAATTGACGAACCCTCTCAGTCAAACCCTGACGGGTTTGCCAGCTCTCCCGAAGGGCGAGCTTTATGCGCAGTTCGGCAAAGCCGTTCTTCAAGTGGGGAAGCTCTTGCTTTTCGCAGGCAGAAGAAAAGCTGCCCCCCTCGGGGGAGCTGGCACGGCGCAAGCCGTGACTGAGAGGGTTTGGACATAAAGTAAAGGATAAAACTATGGCAGAACAACTCTGGAAGGGCCGATTTTTTCCCAAGGCCGTGGATTCCCGCGTGAACGACTTCAACTCCTCCATCCGCTTCGACCAGCGCATGATCGCGCAGGATATGCGCGGCAGCGGCGTGCACGCCGCCATGCTGGCAAAGCAGGGCATCATCTCGGAAAAGGACTGTGAGGACATCCTCAACGGTCTGGCTTCCATCGCCGATGATCTGGCAGCCGGCAGGCTGGAGATCGACCCCAATGCCGAGGATGTGCACACCTTTGTGGAGCAGACCCTCACCGCCCGCATCGGCGATGCCGGCAAGCGGCTGCACACCGGCCGCAGCCGCAACGATCAGGTGGCGCTGGATATCCGCCTGACCCTGCGGGACTACAGCCACACCCTGCAGGCCTACATTGTGGAGCTCATCAAGGTCATCTGCAAAAAAGGCCGGTGAGAACACCACCGCCGTCATGCCCGGCTACACCCATCTGCAGCGTGCCCAGCCCATCACCTTTGGCCACGCCCTGATGGCATATGCCTCCATGCTGCTGCGCGACCTGCAGCGCTTTGAGGATGCCACCGCCCGCATGGACGCACAGTGCCCGCTGGGCAGCGGCGCGCTGGCTGGCACCACCTACCCGCTGGACCGCCAGTTCACCGCTGAAAAGCTGGGCTTTGCGGCTCCCTGTGCCAACAGTCTGGACGGCGTGTCCGACCGCGATTTCTGCATCGAGCTGGCAAACGCCATCTCCATCTGCATGATGCACCTGTCCCGGCTTTCCGAGGAGATCATCCTCTGGTGCAGCTGGGAGTTCAAGTTCATTGAGCTGGACGATGCCTTTACCACCGGCTCTTCCATCATGCCGCAGAAGAAGAACCCGGATGTTACCGAGCTGATCCGCGGCAAGACCGGCCGCGTCTACGGCGACCTGAACACCCTTCTGGTGATGATGAAGGGCATTCCTCTGGCCTACAACAAGGACATGCAGGAAGATAAGGAAGCCATCTTCGACGCAGTGGATACGCTGGAGCTGTGCCTGAAGACGGTCACTCCCATGCTGGACACCATGAAGACCATTCCGGCCAACATGCGCCGCGCCGCCGCCAAGGGCTTTATCAACGCCACCGACTGCGCCGACTACCTCACCAAGAAGGGGATGCCCTTCCGCGATGCCTACAAGCTGACCGGCTGCATGGTGTCCGACTGCATTGCAAAGGACAAGACCCTTGAAGAGCTGACCCTCGACGAGTTCAAGGGCTACAGCGCTCTGTTCGAGAACGATATCTACGATGCCATTGATCTGGTCAAGTGCTGCGAGGGCCGCACCAGCTACGGCGGCCCCAGCGAAGCCAGCGTGAACAACCAGATCGCACTGGCAAACGCACAGCTGGATGCGTGGGAGGAAAAGAACGCATGAGCGTGAAAATTTTTATTGATGGCTCTTCCGGCACCACCGGCCTGCGCATTGCCGACCGTCTGGCACAACGCCCGGAGATCGAGCTGCTTTCCATTTCCGCAGAGGGCCGCAAGGATGTGAACGAGCGCGCGAAGGTGATCAACTCTGCCGACCTCGCCTTCCTCTGCCTGCCGGATGCCGCTTCCAAAGAGGTCATGCCCCTGCTGCGCCCGGACGTGAAGGTGCTGGACACCTCCACCGCCTTCCGCACCGATGCCGCATGGGACTACGGCTTCCCGGAGCTGGCGGGCCAGAAGGAAAAAAATCAAAAATTCCTGCCGCGTGGCAGTGCCCGGCTGCTATGCCAGCGGCTTTATCAGCATCGCCCGCCCGCTGGTGGAGCTGGGCCTTGCACCGGCAGAGTATCCCTTCAGCTGCACCGGCATCTCCGGCTACTCCGGCGGCGGCAAAAAGATGATCGCCGAGTACGAGAGCGCCGATCGCCCGGTGCACAGCAAGCTGGATGCACCCAAGAGCTACGGTCTGGGCCTTGCCCATAAGCACCTGCCGGAAATGCAGAAGATCAGCGGCCTTGCCCACACCCCCATGTTCGTGCCCGTGGTGTGCGATTACTACTGCGGCATGCAGGTGCTGGTGCCGCTGGATCTGACGCTGGCGGGCAGCACCGCCGAACAGGTGGCCGAGGGCATTGCGGCATATTACAAGGATGCTGCCACCGTCAAGGTGCACGCTCTGAACGAAGCCCTGCCGGAGAACGGCCTGTACTCCAATGCCATGGCCGGTACCGACCGCATGGAGCTGTACATGACCGTGAACGCTGCAGGCGACCAGATGATGCTGGTCTCCCTGTTTGATAATCTGGGCAAAGGCTCTTCCGGCGCGGCCGTCCAGTGCATGAACCTGATGCTGGGGCTGGAAGAGACCAAAGGGTTGGAATAAAAAAGAAAACCCTCTCAGTCACCTGACGGTGACAGCTCCCCCGAAGGGGGAGCTTTTGGCAAAAAAGATAACGTTTCCCTCTTGCTGAAAAGCTCCCCCTTTGGGGAGCTGGCAATGCCGCAAGGCATTGACTGAGAGGGTTTTCCTGTGGGAAAGGAAAATCATTATGCAGTACAAGGAAGTTGCGGGCGGCATCTGCGCGCCCAAGGGTTTTGCCGCCGCCGGTGTCCATTGCGGCATCCGGGCAAACCATGCAGAAAAATACGATCTGGCACTCATCAAGGCGGACGTGCGCTGCGCCGCCGCCGGTGTGTACACCACCAACAAGGTCTGTGGCGCACCCATCAAGGTGGACCGCGCCCACCTGAAGGACGGCTACGCACAGGCGATCATCGTGAACAGCGGCAACGCCAACACCTGCGCCGCCAACGGCGTGGCTCTGGCCGAAGAATGCTGTGAGCTGGTGGGCAAGGAGCTGGGCATCGACCCGCAGGACGTTCTGCCCGCTTCCACCGGTGTCATCGGTCAGCCCATGGTCATCGACCCCTTTGCCCGGGGCATCCCTGCCGCCGCCGCAAAGCTGGCTGCGGACGAGCAGGGCAGCACCGACGCTGCCACCGCCATCATGACCACCGACACCCACAAAAAGGAATACGCCATCCAGTTCGAACTGGGCGGCAAGACCTGTACGGTGGGTGCCATTGGCAAGGGCAGCGGCATGATCGCCCCCAACATGGCAACCATGCTGGCCTTCTACACCACCGATGCGGCGGTGTCCCCCATCCTGCTGGAAAAGGCCCTCAAGACCGTGGTGCCCGGCACCTACAACCAGATGAGCGTGGATCTGGACACTTCCACCAACGATACCTTGATCATCATGGCTTCCGGCCTTGCAGGCAACCCGGAGATCTGCGAGGAGAACGCGGACTACGATGCCTTTGTTGCCGCGCTCACCGCCATTGCAGAGCACATGTGTGCCGAGCACGCCGGTGACGGCGAGGGTGCCACCCACCTCATCACCTGCGAAGTGACCCACGCCCCCGACCTAAAGACCGCCCGTGCCGTCAGCCGCAGCGTGGTGTGCTCCAACCTGTTCAAGGCCGCAGTGTTCGGCCGCGATGCCAACTGGGGCCGCATCCTGTGCGCCATCGGCTACACCCCCGGCGATTTCTCCATTGATAAGGTCTGCGTGTGGCTTTCCAGCAAGGCCGGTGAGGTGTATGTGTGCGAAAACGCCGCCTACCACCCCTACAGCGAGGATGAGGCCGCCAAGGTGCTGGCTGAGCACGATGTGCTGGTCAAGGTGGACATGGGCACCGGTGATGCATCCGCAAAGGCATGGGGCTGCGATCTGACCTACGATTACGTCAAGATCAACGGCGACTATAGAACTTAATGGAACTCCCCCAGTCGCCTGCGGCGACAGCCCCCTCACGGAGGGAGCCTGAAAGCCTCCCTCCTTGAGAAAGACTCCCCCGGCCGGGGAGGTGGCACGAAAGTGCCAGAAGCGGGGAATGGGTGGCATCGCGTAGCGATGACGGAAGGAGTTCGTCTGGTGGAAAACGAATGCCGGAGCAAGCGTGCTGGCGGCAAGGAGAGTATATGAAAAACGAAGAAATGGCGCGCCTTTTCTCTGAGGCGACACCCTACATCCAGAAGTATCACGGAAAGACCATGGTGGTAAAGTACGGCGGCAATGCCATGATCAACGAAGAACTGAAAAATGCCGTCATGAACGATCTGGTCACCCTCACCCTGCTGGGTGTGCGCGTGGTGCTGGTGCACGGCGGCGGCCCGGCCATCAATGAGATGCTGAAAAAGGTGGGTGTGGAGAGCCATTTCGCAAACGGTCTGCGCGTGACTGACGATGCCACCATGGAGATCGTGCAGCAGGTGCTGGCCGGTAAGGTGAACAAGGATCTGGTGGCAAAGCTGCGCGGCCGCGGCGTGGGCCTGTGCGGCATGGACGGCCAGATGCTGCGCTGCACCGAGCTGGACCCCCAGCTGGGCCATGTGGGCGAGATCGTGCATGTGGATGCTACCCTGATCGCAAGCCTGCTGGACGGCGGCTTCATCCCCGTGATCGCCACGGTGGGCATGGACGATCTGGGTCAGGCCTACAACGTGAACGCCGACACCGCCGCTGCGCAGATCGCGATTGCGCTGAAAGCGGAGAAGCTGGTATCCATGACCGATATCGCGGGCCTGCTGCGGGATAAGGACGACGAGAGCACCCTCATCCCCGAGGTGGAGGTGTCCGAGATCGAGGGCTATAAGTCCGCCGGCATCATTGCGGGCGGCATGATCCCCAAGATCGGCGGCATGGCCGATGCCATCTATCAGGGCGTGCACGAGGCGGTCATCATCGATGGCCGCGTGCCCCACTCCATCCTGCTGGAGCTGTTCTCCAACCGCGGCTCCGGCACCCGCTTTTACCGCCGCAGCCACCGCGAATAAGCATTGCGCAGGTGCCGTGCAGGCGGTATAATAAGAAAAATGACCCTCTCAAGCCTTTGCCAGCATTTTCTGGCGCGAAAGCGCCTGAGAGGGTTTTCTGTTCACAGTCTCTGTTCACAGGAGGGTACACCTATGGATTCTGAAAAAGTCATCAAGCGGGACGGCGAATACGTCCTGCACACCTATAACCGCAACCCCATCGTGCTGGAAAAAGGCCACGGCCTGCGCGCCGCAGGCCCCGAGGGTCAGCAGTATCTGGATTTTACCAGCGGCATTGGCGTGAACAGCCTTGGCTACTGTGATCTGGACTGGGCCGAGGCCGTTTCCGAGCAGGCCCACAAGCTGCAGCATACCTCTAACCTTTACTACACCGCGCCCTGCGGCAAGCTGGCCAAAAAAGCTGTGTAAGCGCACCGGCATGAGCAAGGTGTTCTTTGGCAACTCCGGTGCCGAGGCCAACGAGGGTGCCATTAAGGCCGCGCGCAAGTACAGCGTGGACCACTACCGCAAGGACCGCACCACGGTCATCACGCTGGTGAACAGCTTCCACGGCCGCACCATCGCCACCCTGACCGCCACCGGTCAGGAGGTGTTCCACAACTACTTCGGCCCCTTCAACGAGGGCTTCCTGTATGCTCCGGCAGGCGATATCGAAGCGCTGGAGGAGCTGGTGGACCGCACCACCTGCGCCGTGATGCTGGAACTCATTCAGGGCGAAGGCGGTGTGATGGCGCTGGACCCGGACTACGTGCAGGCCGTGCGCAAGCTCTGCGACGAAAAAGACCTTGTGCTCATCGTGGACGAGGTGCAGACCGGCGGCTGGGCCGCTACCGGTCACCTTCCTGTGCTGCGAGCACTACAACCTCAAGCCGGACGTGGTCACGCTGGCCAAGGG
>ENA-OPYU01000540-OPYU01000540.1-human-gut-metagenome-genome-assembly--contig:-NODE-540-length-14855-cov-3.142382_pt1 | contig 14855 bp, 20 predicted proteins | sample MGYA00242637_ERZ504482 | MGnify/ENA primary metagenome ERZ504482 (study PRJEB26092, sample SAMD00036237) | human gut metagenome | host: Homo sapiens | study: EMG produced TPA metagenomics assembly of...
CTGTTTTTCTTTAAAGACTGGGAAAATTTCATTCAAAACCTCTTCTTCAGTCTGTCCTGACTGCTTAATAAAAAGTAAATAGAAGAAAAAGGCCACATATATGCGGGCCCTAAGCTGATAACTGTTTTCTTCCTTTTGCTCTTCTGGCAGCTAATACTTTTCTTCCGCCCGGTGTGCTCATTCTTGCTCTGAATCCGTGAACTTTAGATCTGGATCTTTTTTTCGGCTGAAATGTCATTTTCATATCAAATACACCTCCTCTTTTCTGATATACCTTATAATAAAGTATTCACAATAATTAACGGTTTTTTTCCGCGCTTTTATCAAATTTAACCTTTTCTTATTATAATTTGAAAAAACACTGCTCTTAATTATAGTAAGAAACCTGCTATAAGTCAAGCAAAATCAAGGGTTTCATAGAAATATTTTGCAATAACGCTACTATAATAAGCATACATCACAGTTTTACAAATAACAAAAGCTGAATTGTTAAAATAATGCAAGTTATTTTGACTTTTCCAAAAGTTATTCACAGAATGGGGAAAAATTTTCGCTTTTTTATGTGGATAACTTGTTAAAAACTTTGGGATAAGCTGTGAATAAAACAAATTTTTTTCAAAAAAACGTCTATATTACGCAGATTATTGTTGTGAATAAAGTTATACACATTATTTCTCATTGCCTAAGAACCGCTTTTGATGTAAAATGTAATAGAGAGATTCTGCCTTTATATCTCTCTATTCTATTGATTAGGAGTTACTTTTGATGAATATTGTAGAACAAAACTGGGATTTGATATTAAATAAGATGAAACTTGAATACTGCTCATCTAATATTTCTTATACTACTTGGATTGCGCCTTTGACAGTTTATGAAGTAAAGGACAATACCGTTTATATTCTCGTCCAACTAAGGGCAAGCCTTGAACATATCGAAGAAAAATATCTTCTTCCTTTTAAAGTCTGCATTGCGGAAGTAACCGGAATTGAATTTGAAGTTGCTTTTGTTACAGACAATGAAGCGGTTATTCAGGAAAAAAAGGAAAATATTATTAAGAAAAAACCGTGTTAACGCGATTTATGAAAAAGCGAACCTGAATCCAAAATATACATTTGATACTTTCGTAGTCGGAAAGTAACAACAATTTCGCGCATGCCGCTTCACTTGCAGTTGCGGAATCACCCGGAGAGATTTACAATCCTCTCTTTATATACGGAGGCGTCGGATTAGGTAAAACTCATCTTATGCATTCCGTCGCTCATTTTATACTTGCAAACGATCCGTCTCAAAAAAGTATTGTACGTTACAAGTGAAACTTCACGAATGAATTGATCGACGCTTTGAAAGCCGGTAAAACGGGAAGTGAACTTGCCATGACAAAATTCCGTGAAAAGTACAGAAATAACGACGTTCTTTTAATCGACGATATTCAGTTTATAATAGGAAAAGAAAGTACACAGGAAGAATTCTTCCATACTTTTAATCATCTTCATGTATCGGGAAAACAGATTATCATATCAAGTGATAAACCCCCGAAAGATATCGAGACACTTGAAGCCCGTCTTAGGACAAGATTTGAGTGGGGACTTATTGCCGATATCTCGTCGCCTGATTATGAGACAAGAATGGCAATTCTAAGAAAAAAAGAAGAACTTGACGGACTTGAAAAATACCATATTCCGGACGATGTTATGCAATATATTGCCAATAATATCAAATCGAATATTCGTGAATTGGAAGGCTCTCTTAATAAGCTGATCGCTCTTTCTAACCTTGAAAATAAAAAGATCGATATCCCGCTTGCGGCGGAGGCGTTAAAGGATATGATCTCTCCGGATAATAACCGAGAGGTGACGCCTGAACTTATCATTGATATTGTATCTGAACACTTTAATATTCCGATTTCAGAGTTAAAAGGAAAGAAGCGAAATGCAGAAATCGTCCTTCCAAGACAGATCATCATGTATCTTTGCCGTACTCTGACGGATACGCCTCTTAAGGCGATTGGCGCTATCTTAGGCGGAAAAGACCATGCTTCTGTCAATCACGGCGTTAAGAAGATCGAAAACGAATTAAAAACCGATGAAGCTCTTAATAATACCGTCAACATTATAAAAAAGAAGATAAATCCGATATAATTGTGGATAACTATGTAGATTACTTCTTAAAAACCTATGGGAAAAGATGTGAATAACATAATATCGACCTGAAGAGGTTCAGATTTATACCCACACTTTCCTCATCGTTTCAACTCGAATCCCACACAGTTATCACAAGCAGAAACCTTGATTTTTCAAGGGTTGAGATGGTTTTCAACTTATTCACAGCCTCTAATACGACGAATGCGGAATTGATTTTATATAAATCTATATTATTTCGTGCGCGTCTGACTTTTCCACACAGATCGAAAGGAGTTACTTTTTTAATGAAAATCATATGCACAAAACAGAATCTGGCAAAAGGAGTGAGTATCGTTTCCAAAGCTGTTCCGTCAAAAACAACGATGCCAATTCTCGAATGTATTTTAATAGACGCATCTACAGACGTCATTAAACTTACAGCTAACGATATGGAACTTGGAATCGAAACGTCTATAGATGGAGAGATCATTGAAAGAGGTATTTTGGCTCTTAACGCAAAAATATTTGCAGAGATCGTCAGGAAACTTCCCGACAACGAAATTATCATAGATACACAAGGCGATAATCAGGCGCTTATCACAGGTGGAAAAGCAAAATTTAAAATCGCATCACTTCCGGGAGATGAATTTTCTTATCTTCCGAACATTGAGAAAGATGATTTTATAACAGTGTCGGAGTTTACACTAAAAGAAGTAATCCGTCAGACGATCTTTTCGATCGCCGACAGCGATACGAATAAAATGATGACAGGAGAACTTTTTGAAATCGAAGATAATATTTTGAAAGTCGTATCACTTGACGGTCATAGAATTTCAATCAGAAAAATAGAACTGAAAGATTCTTATGCGCCTAAAAAGGTAATCGTTCCCGGAAAAAACACTTCAGGAAATCAGTAAGATCATAGGCGGGGAAGCAGAAGCCGATGTAGATATTTCATTTACGAAAAAGTCATATCGTATTTGAATTCGACAGGACGATCGTAGTATCAAGACTGATAGAAGGAGAATATTTCCGTATAGATCAGATGCTCTCAAGCGATTATGAAACGAAAGTAAAATAAATAAAAGAGAGCTTCTTGAATGTATCGACCGCGCTACCTTGCTTATCAAAGAAGGAGACAAAAAACCGCTTATTATCGATATCAGAGACGAATCAATGGAATTTAAAATAAAATCACAGGTCGGTTCAATGGATGAAGATATTATGTGTATCAAAGAAGGCAAAGACCTTCTTATCGGATTTAATCCGAAGTTTTTGATCGAGGCGCTCCGAGTGATCGAAGATGAAGAAGTAGATCTTTATTTCATGAATGCAAAGGCGCCGTGTTTCATAAAAGACGAGGCACAAAGTTATATTTATCTTATTCTTCCTGTAAATTTTAACGCAGCAGTATAAAAGGAGTAAAATATGGAATTTTTCATTTGAGAGCCGGAGAAGAATTTATCCGGCTCGGACAGGTTTTAAAAGCAGCCGGATTTGTTGAGAACGGCGGGCAGGCAAAAGAAGTAATACAAGACGGATTTGTCAGTGTAAACGGAGAAGTTGAGACGAGAAGAGGTCGTAAACTGTATCCGAACGACGTTGTATCTTACGAAGAAAATTGAGTTGACGGTCAAACAATAAAGGGTGAATCCGAACATTGAAAAAAAGTGTAAAAAGCGTGTAAATAAATTAGATGGGAAAGTTATGGTTATCAAATCTTTGAAGCTTAAAATTACAGAAATTATGATCTTCTTGATCTGAAATTTGATCCGAAGACAAATATTCTGTATGGTGATAATGCTCAGGGAAAAACGAATATACTGGAAGCTTTATATTTATCGGGCACAACAAAGTCTCACAGGGGAACGAAAGACAGAGATGTCATTCAATTCGGGTATGATGAGTCACATATAGAGACGATCATTGAGAAAAGGAACATAGATTTTCAGATAGACATGCATCTTAAGAAAAACAGTCCAAAAGGGATTGCCATCGATAAAGTTCCGATCAGAAGAGCAGGTGAACTTTTCGGGATTGTTCATTTTGTGTTCTTTTCACCGGAAGACCTGAACATCATAAAAGAAGGACCGGCAGGGAGAAGAAGATTTATTGATCTGGAACTTTCACAGCTCGATAAAATTTATCTCAATAATCTTTCTAACTATAATCGAATCATTAATCAGAGAAATTCCTTGTTAAAAGATATATACGGACAGAGAAATCTGATAGAGACATTAGATATATGGGACATGCAGCTTGCGGAATATGGAAAAAAAATATTAGAGCGGCGTAAACAGTTTATAAAACAGGTCAATGATATTATTGCCGATATTCATTACAAGCTGACGGGAGGAAAAGAGCGGATCACATTGACATATGAGAGCAGTCTCGGAAATATAACGTTTGAAACTGCTTTGAGCAAATATAGGGAACGTGATCTGCGAATGAAGAGTACGACAGTCGGTCCGCACAGAGACGATATCTGTTTTACGACAGATGCGGGACTGGATATTCGGAAATTCGGTTCGCAGGGACAGCAAAGAACAGCGGCTTTATCGCTGAAATTATCTGAAATTGAACTTGTAAAAGAAGAATTAAATGATACGCCTATCCTGCTTCTTGACGATGTATTGTCTGAACTGGACAAACATCGGCAAAACTATTTATTGGATAGTATCGATAATATACAGACGATCATAACATGCACAGGGCTGGATGAGTTTGTCAATCACAGATTTTCTATTAACAAGATATTTCACATAAAGAACGGACATGCAGTAAATGCAAATTAGGAGGGTATTACATGGGTGCATCAAGTACAGAATTTGACGCGGAATATGGAGCGGATCAGATCCAGATACTGGAAGGTCTGGAAGCCGTAAGGAAAAGGCCCGGTATGTATATCGGCAGCACTTCTACGAGAGGACTTCACCATCTTGTATATGAGATCGTGGATAATTCCGTAGACGAAGCTCTGGCGGGATATTGCGATGAAATACAAGTAAATATTAACAAAGATAATTCTGTTACAGTGTGTGATAACGGAAGAGGTATTCCGGTCGGTATTAATCACAAAGCGGGACTTCCGGCAGTTGAAGTTGTATTTACTGTACTTCATGCAGGAGGAAAATTCGGCGGAGGAGGATACAAAGTATCCGGAGGACTTCACGGAGTAGGTGCATCTGTAGTAAACGCACTTTCGGAATGGCTTGAAGTAGAAATATATCATGACGGTCAGATATACAAGCAACGTTATGAAAGAGGAAAAGTTGTATATAAATTAAAAGTGGTCGGCGAATGTGAACCTGATCGCACAGGAACGACGGTTACGTTTTTCCCGGATGCAGAAATATTTGACGATACGGTGTTTGATTATGATACGTTGAAACAGCGTTTCAGGGAAATGGCGTTTTTAACAAAAGGTCTGAAGATTGTATTAAGAGACTGGAGAGGCGAAGAATTACGAGAGCATACGTTCCACTATGAAGGCGGAATCAAAGAGTTTGTCACATATTTGAATAAAAGTAAAACTCCGCTTTACGAGCAGATCATTTACTGTGAAGGGATGAAAGACGGCGTTGCAGTGGAAATTGCGATGCAGCATAACGATTCTTACAGTGAAAATACTTATGGTTTTGTAAATAATATTACAACGCCGGAGGGCGGAACTCATATCGAGGGATTCAGAGGCGCTCTTACAAAGACGTTTAATGATTATGCAAGGAAAAATAAACTGCTTAAAGATAGCGAACCGAATCTTTCCGGAGACGATATCAGAGAAGGGCTTACTGCAATCGTAAGCGTGAAGATCGAAGATCCTCAATTTGAAGGTCAGACGAAACAAAAGCTTGGAAACAGCGAGGCAAGAGGTGCGGTAAACAGTATTCTGTCTACTCAGCTTGAAATTTTTCTGGAACAAAATCCAAGCGTTGCCAAAATTACGGTTGAAAAATCAGTTATGGCTCAGCGGGCAAGAGAAGCTGCAAGAAAAGCAAGAGATCTTACGAGAAGAAAATCGGCGTTGGAAGGAATGTCTTTGCCGGGAAAACTTGCAGACTGTTCCGACAAAGATCCTGTAAATTGTGAAATATACATCGTAGAGGGAGATTCCGCCGGAGGTTCGGCGAAGACGGCTCGTGATCGTGCCACACAGGCAATCCTTCCTCTTCGAGGAAAAATTTTGAATGTAGAAAAGGCGCGTCTCGATAAAATATATGCAAATGCCGAGATTAAAGCTATGATAACTGCATTCGGAACCGGAATTCATGAAGACTTTGATATTTCAAAATTAAGATATCATAAAATCATTATTATGACCGATGCCGATGTAGACGGAGCACATATAAGCACATTGCTGTTGACGTTTCTTTATCGTTTCATGCCCGATCTTATCAAAGAAGGTTATGTATATCTTGCACAGCCACCTCTTTATAAGCTGGAAAAAAATAAAAAAGTATGGTATGCATACAGCGACGAAGAATTAAATCAGATACTTACAGAAGTAGGACGAGACAGTAATAATAAAATTCAGAGATATAAAGGTCTGGGTGAGATGGATGCAGACCAGTTATGGGAAACAACAATGGATCCTGAACATAGAATTTTGCTGCGTGTAACGATGGATGAAGAAACGTCATCTGAACTCGATCTCACATTTACGACTCTCATGGGAGATAAAGTAGAACCAAGACGCGAATTCATAGAAGAAAACGCAAAATACGTTAAAAATTTGGATATATAGCACTTTACAGCGACTATTCATGGAATTGATTGAGGTAAAAAATCAGGTTTACTTGAGTTTTTTACAGAAAAGCAATTCTATGGTTTGGCATTGGAAATGCCAAACCGGTAAGAAAATCAAGGAACGAAGATTTTCTTACCGGATAGGAGCGGAAGCAAACTAAAAGTAATTCTATGAATTTAATCAGTAAAAAGGAGATAAAGAATGGAAGATAATATTTTTGACAAAGTCCATGAAGTCGATTTGAAAAAGACAATGGAAACTTCCTACATTGATTACGCGATGAGCGTTATTGCGGCAAGAGCTCTTCCGGATGTAAGAGACGGACTGAAGCCGGTGCAAAGAAGAATTTTGTATTCCATGATCGAGTTGAATAACGGTCCGGATAAACCGCATCGTAAATGTGCCCGTATCGTCGGAGATACAATGGGTAAATATCACCCTCATGGAGACAGTTCTATATACGGGGCTTTAGTAAATCTTGCACAGGAATGGTCAACAAGATATCCTCTTGTTGACGGTCACGGAAATTTTGGTTCTGTCGACGGAGACGGAGCTGCCGCGATGCGTTATACAGAAGCACGTTTAAGTAAAATTTCAATGGAAATGACGGCGGACATCAATAAAGATACGGTTGATTTGTCCCGAACTTTGACGAGACAGAGAAAGAACCTGTTGTACTTCCGTCAAGATTTCCTAATCTTCTTGTAAATGGTACGTCAGGTATCGCGGTTGGTATGGCAACCAATATTCCTCCGCATAATCTGCGTGAAGTCATCAATGCCGTTGTAAAGATCATAGACGATCAGATTGATGAAAACGGAGAAACTTCGATTGAAGATATTCTTCAAATTATCAAAGGACCTGATTTCCCTACAGGGGCAGAGATACTCGGTACGAGAGGAATAGAAGAAGCATATAGGACAGGCCGCGGAAAAATCAGAGTAAGAGCTGTGACAAATATCGAGCCGATGCAGAACGGAAAAAACAGAATTATCGTTACAGAACTTCCGTTTATGGTAAATAAGGCACGTCTTATTGAAAAAATAGCAGAACTTGATAAGAGACAAAAAAGTAGATGGAATTACGGATTTAAGCGATCAGTCAAGCAGGGAAGGAATGCGTATCTGTATCGAACTTCGCCGTGATGTAAATCCAAATGTTATTCTAAATCAACTTTATAAACATACACAGCTTCAGGATACGTTCGGAGTGATCATGCTTGCACTTGTAAATAATGAGCCGAAAGTCATGAACATTCTTGATATGCTGAAATATTATCTAAAGCATCAGGAAGAAGTTGTTACAAGAAGAACAAAATACGATCTGAATAAGGCGGAAGAAAGAGCTCATATTTTGCAGGGATTGCTCATTGCCTTAGATAATATTGACGAAGTAATCAAGATTATTCGTGGATCGAAAAATGTTCAGGAAGCAAAAGCAGAGTTGATCTCTCGATTTGATCTTTCAGAAGTGCAGGCACAGGCAATCGTGGATATGCGATCTGACGTAGCTCTTACAGGTTTGGAAAGAGAAAAAACTGGAAGCAGGAATATGCTGAATTGATGAAAAAAATCGAAGAATATAGGGCAATTCTTGCGGACAGAAAACTTCTTCTCGGAGTTATAAGAAAAGAAATTCTTGTTATTTCCGAAAATACGGAGATGAAAGAAGAACTCATATCGGCTATGATGAATTTGACATTTCGATGGAGGATTTGATTCCGAGAGAAAATGTTGTCATTACTGTGACAAATATGGGATATATTAAGCGGATGAGCATGGATACGTTCAAGAGCCAGAACAGAGGTGGCAAAGGAATTAAAGGAATGCAGACGCTTGAAGAAGATTTTATAAGAGAATTATTTGTTACAACGAGCCATCATTATATTATGTTCTTCACAAATAAAGGTCGTGTGTACAGGCTGAAAGCATATGAGATACCGGAAGCTGGAAGAACGGCAAGAGGAACGGCTGTTATTAATTTACTTCAGCTTATGCCGGATGAAAAAATTACGGCGACAATTCCGATCAAAGAATATGAAGACGGAAAGTATCTGTTTATGGCAACAAAGAAAGGTCTTGTTAAAAAGACTCCGATCCAAGATTATATGAACGTGAGAAAGACCGGACTTGCGGCAATCTCATTAAGGGAAGACGATCTTTTAATCGAAGTAAAAGTAACAGATAATGCACAGGATATTCTTCTTGTTACAAAATATGGACAGTGTATCCGGTTCAACGAAAAAGACGTTCGTTCCACAGGCCGTGTTTCTATGGGTGTCAGAGGAATGAATTTGAGCGATAATGATGAAATCATCGGTATGCAGATGAGCAGTCAGGGCAAAGATATGCTGATTGTTTCGGAAAAAGGTATGGGAAAACGTACAAGTATGGAAGAATTCACAAAACAAAATCGCGGCGGAAAAGGCGTGAAATGCTATAAGATTACGGAAAAGACCGGAAATGTAGTCGGTATGAAAGCTGTAGATGAAGAAAGCGAGATCATGATCATCAATACAGAAGGAATCGTAATCCGAATGAAATGTTCTGATATTTCTCAATATGGAAGAATAACATCAGGAGTAAAATTGATTAATCTTCCTGAGAAAGAAAGAGTGGCAAGTGTAGCAAAAGTAAGAACAGCTTCAGCGGAAATTGACGGTGAAGAAGTTGAAATCAAAGAAGAGGACGACTCGCCGGAAAATACATCTGAAATTATAGTGGATAATTCAGAAGATAACGTATCAGATGATGTGGAAAACAAATAAAAACAGAGAAAACATTGTTGATAAATAGTTTAATCTGTGTGAAAAGATCGATAATGAACTGATTTTTCAATCGTTAGAAGTTTGCGATAAATAGATTGAAAAAAAAAAGTTCATTAGTCGGTCATTTTTTTTGCGGCGCTGCGAACAGAAGTACGGATGATGTTCTATTAAGAATACGATGTAATAATGGGTGATGATATAGAATAAAATAATTTATAAAAAGTATTAAAGTAAAAAGGTAATACGTAAAAAGAAAGGGAGCGGGACAACTGGGAAAGAAAGTTTTGTACATGGCAGTGAATTTTATGATCCGTGCGGTGATAGGAATGGCGCTTATTTTTTTTTATAAATCAATACGTTATTCCACCTGAATCTTCAATTAATGTAGGTTTGAATGCAGTCTCTTTTTTGACATCGGGAATGCTTGGAATTCCTGGGGTTGGACTGCTTTATGGGATTGTTTGTTATCAGATTTTGTGAGTTTTTTACAAAAAACAGCAGATTTAAAATTTGTTGTAGACAAAATAGAATCTGCTGTTTATAATGCATTTTACCGACAGAGATCAACTGTTGGAACATCTGTTTTTGAGGGAAAGCAGATATTCAAAAATCCGGGAGTAAAAAAGACCGGATATCGTATATTTTTATTCGTGCTGTATAGTTCACGGCAAAATTCAAATTATGACGGGAAAAACAATATAAAGGCATTGCAGGTAATTTTTTGATTTGTGATGTGCAGAAAGAATATGCGGAACATTTATTAAGCATATTAGTAAAACGTTTCGGAATGCGTTTTCAATTTCATTTTTCAGTAATGTGAAAAAGATAGAGCAGTTTGCGGAAAAAGCAGAGATAGAAATTCTTTTGATTGCGGAAGACTGCGTCTCTGAAATAAGGGGGAATGTAAAAGCAAAAAAGGAATTGATTATTGTCAGAAAGTATGAAAAAAAGAGGAAAAACAGGGAGAAACGACGATATTCCGATATCAGTCGGCAGATGAGATTCTTAAGATCATTCAATCGGGGATAGGAGAAGAAGAGGCGAAAGCCGCACATAAGCCGCAGAAAAAAACAGAAGAAAAATATGATGCGGTTCAAAGTGATTTTACTGCTCCAAAAAGAAAAATAGGAATACGTGACGAACCTGAAGAAAGCGGTCTGATCGGTATCTATTCTCCGATACACAGAATCGGAAAAACAGAGTTTGCACTTTGTTTAGGCGAAAAAATATCGGAAAAAGTTCCGACTCTTTATATCAACATGGAAGGATATTCGGGAAATGATTTTTATTTCAAAGGTGAAAAAAATCAAGATTTAGGAGATCTTCTGTATTACTTAAAGCAAGAGAGAATTGATTATGGTTTGAAAGCAAGCCTTATGACAGGGCAATATAAGCAATTGGATTATATCATGCCTATCTCAAATGAGAATGATCTAAGAGAAGTGACGAAGAAAGAATGGATCTATTTTTTGGATACGATTATGGACCAATGCATATATAAGGCTGTAATCCTTGATCTTGGTGATTGTGTTTCGGGGCTTTACGACATATTGAAAAAATGTAGTCGTATATATACGCCTTATATACAAGATGAAATTTCTATGGCAAAAATGAGGCAATATGAAGAAAATTTAAAAACAGCAGGATATTCGGACATATTAAAACGAACCATGAAGCGACAGATGAGAGTGAAGTGACATAGTATGATATCTGCAGAATTGATGTATGAGAAAGTTATGCATCGCATGGATATGACAAAAGAAACAAAGGAAGAAGAACTTCAGGAAATTATAAGGACTGTATTAGAGGATGAGTCTAAAAAAGAATTTATCCCCTTAAGTGAAAAAAATCAGATTGAGCAGGGAACTGTTTAATGCTTTTCGCAGACTGGATATATTACAGGATTTGATTGAAGATGACAGTATTACAGAGATTATGGTGAACGGAACGGAGAACATTTTTTATGAGAAAGAGGGAAAGTTATATCGGACAAACAGACATTTTTTCTCAGAGTCAAGATTGTGCGATGTGATACAGCAAATTGTAGGAGAGGCAAACAGGTATGTCAATGAGACTTCACCTATTGTCGATGCAAGATTAGCTGATGGATCTAGGGTAAATGTTGTATTAAAGCCAGTGGCAGTGAACGGACCGATCATGACGATCAGAAAATTTCCGTCAAAAGCGATTAAGATGAATGATCTGATCAAAATGGGAAGTTTAACGAAAGAAGCGGCAGAGTTTATCAGGAAGATCGTCCGTTCAAAATATAATATTTTTGTGAGCGGTGGAACAGGAGCCGGGAAAACAACTTTTTTGAATGCAATGTCGGATTTTATCCCAAAAGAAGAAAGGATTATTACGATAGAAGATAATGCAGAACTTCAGATTCAGGGAGTTGAAAACCTTGTCAGACTTGAAGCGCGTGAAGCGAATTTGGAAGGAGAAGGAGCAGTTACGATTCGTGATCTGATCAAATCGGCTTTAAGAATGAGACCGGATCGCATTATTGTAGGTGAAGTCAGAGGAGAAGAGACTGTAGATATGATTTCATCGGCGATGCTGAACGGACACAGCGGATCAATGTCAACCGGTCATGCAAATAACCCGAAGGACATGCTTCACAGAATTGAAACGATGATGATGATGGGAATAGACCTGCCTTTGCAGGCGATTCAAAGGCAGGTTGCATCGGCTCTGGACATTATTATTCATCTTGGAAGAATCAGGGATAAAACGAGAAAAGTTCTTATGATTGAAGAGATACTCGGATATGAGGATGGGAAGATACAGACAAAAACATTATATGAGTTTAAGGAGGTGGGAACAGAAAATGAAAAAGTTAAAGGAAGCATTATGAAGGTTGCTGAACTTGAAAAAACCGGAAAACTTGTGGCTGCAGGATATTAAAAAAACCAGAATACATTTTTTTTGGCAGTAAAGTCGATAGCGGTCATCCTTTTGATCACATATGTATTTTACGAATCTTTTCTTCCGATATTTTTTATGATTCCCATATGGGTTATATATGCAAGAGACGGACTTCGTGATTTGTGCCGTAAAAAATGAAAAGGAATTCAGAGTTCAATTCAGTAATGCGATACAGGCAATGGGAGCGGCATTGAAAGCGGGATACTCTGTAGAAAATGCGATAAGAGAAGCAGAAAAAGATCTCGCACCTATGTATGAAGAAAATGTAAGGATCAGAAAAGAATTTAGAAAAATGGTACATCAGCTTGATATGAAAATGCCGGCAGTCAGCGTGATGGAACAGTTTTCCGAAAGAATGAAACAAGAGGATACAGAAGATTTTGTCACTGTATTTTCATCTGCGAAGATGAGCGGAGGAGACAGTATTTCAATCATACGAAATGCAGTAAAGATTATAAGCGGGAAGATTGATACGGAACAGGAAATCCAAACGATGTTCGCTTCAAAAAAAGTTAGAATTTGAAATTATGTGTGCAGTTCCGTTTTTTCATTATTTTATACATGAAGCTGACATTCGGAGAATTTCTAAGTGTTTTATACGAAAATGCAACGGGGAGGTGTTTCATGACAATTTGTTTAATCGTATATATTGCAGCGTACAGCTTTGGAAGAAAAATCATTCATATTGAGGTATAGGCTATGAACAGAGCAACAGTAAATAAAATATTCCAAAAGCATCCTGTTTATGTTAAAGCAGGGATGATCGCGGTCATTTCGATTATTATTTTCGGATGTGTATATAGTAAAGATAATGGGAAAAATGCTTGAAAAAGATGAGAAAGGAAGGGAAATATTAAGACGGAATGAGAGCGGAAAAGATGAACTCAAAAACATGAAAGTAAAGATTGATGAAAAACAGGAAGACATCAGTATTTCGGTTTCAGGGAAAAAACTATGATGAAGAAGAGCTGAAAAATTGCATTTTCAGAAGCTGAAAAAAGGAAGTTGAACAAGCTGTTCTCGGAAAAAATAAAAGTTTGGATGAAGTAAGATCGGACTTGAATCTAATCACATCTGTTCCGGAAAAAAACTATGAAAGTTTCATGGGAACTGGATCGTTATGACGTTATGGATATACAGGGACATTTACAGCAGGATAATTTATCGACAGAAGGAACATTGATAAAACTTACAGTTAGATTTTAACATATGAAGATGAGGAAGAACGATATGAATTTTATGCAAAAGTATTTCCGTCGGAATTAAGCGCTGATAAAGAAGAGATGAGGCAGCTTCAAGAAAAGGTTGAAGAAGCTGATAAAAACGACAAAAATCAAAAGACTATATCGATTCTTCCCGAACAGGTAAAACGGAAAAAAGGTTATATGGGCAATATGGAGTTCAGACGAGAGCATATGGAATTCTTGTTATGGGAATCGGATTTGCAGTTTTTGTGATTATATCATCATCACAAAAAGAGAAAGAAGAAAAGCAAAAAAGAATTCAGAGAAATGAAACTGGACTATCCGCAAATTATTAATAAATTTAATCTTTATATCAAATCCGGAATGACGATCAGAAAAGCATGGTTTAAAATTGCCGGAGAATATGAGAAAGATCAAAAAGAGAAAGAACAGATATCCGCTAAAGCGTGCGGCAGGAAAAAAGCTTATGAAGAAATGGTTAATGTAATGTATAAGATCAGCGGAGGAGCTTCTGAGGGAGAATGTTATGAGGAATACGGTATAAGATGTAATCTGTCCGAATATCGAAAATTCGGAATGATGTTGTCTCAAAACTTAAGAAAAGGAACGAGAGGACTTACAGAATTACTTGAAAGAGAAGCGGAGGATGCGTTTGAGCAGCGAAAAAAATTCTGGCGAAAAAAGGCAGGAGAAGAAGCAGGAACAAAATTAATGATTCCGTTATTTTTAATGTTGATCATTGTTTTTGCGATTGTAATTGTTCCGGCATTTTTCTCAATCAGAATATAAAATCCGAATAAAAGATAGCAAGTAAGAGAAAAAGCAAAGTTTAAAAAGTCGGGAAAAATTGCCGTAGGAAAGGAGACCAGCTATGAAAAGTCAACCATAAATTAGCAAAAAATTTCTTTTTCATATCGGTGGTAAAAAAGGGTAACTTTAATAGAGCTCCTTAGGGTGCTTTTCAAAATCTATCGATATAGGTATACAGATCTCTTACTCGAGGTTAAATTCTACTTCGTCAGTGAGCATCTTCCAGATGACTCTGACAAGCTTGCCGGCACAGTGCCCAAGTGCATTGTAGTGAG
>ENA-OPYU01000541-OPYU01000541.1-human-gut-metagenome-genome-assembly--contig:-NODE-541-length-14834-cov-2.118447_pt1 | contig 14834 bp, 22 predicted proteins | sample MGYA00242637_ERZ504482 | MGnify/ENA primary metagenome ERZ504482 (study PRJEB26092, sample SAMD00036237) | human gut metagenome | host: Homo sapiens | study: EMG produced TPA metagenomics assembly of...
ATATCGAACTATGAAAGGAGAATGAAATTGAGATGAAAACGATTTTAAAACATGTAAAATTCAAAAGCAAACAACTGGTAGCGCTGTTTTTTCTGATACTACTATCCGCTTTTGGTCAAATGCTATTACCCGCATTACTATCAAAAATGATTAGCTTAGGAGTGGTCACAGGAGAAAACAGAACCATTTGGATGTTCGCTGCAATTATGGCCGGGGTTGCCGTCTTTTCTTGTCTTATCAGCTTTGGATCCGTAAAAATTGCCTCCGGTATTTCCACCAGTTTTGCCGCACAGCTGCGAGACAAAGTTTTCTCTACTGTTCAAAGCTTTTCCGCAGCTGACTTGGATCAGTTTGGCACAGCCAGCTTAATCACCCGAAGCACATCCGACATCACAAATGTTCAAAACTTTTTGGACATTGTTGCTCCGCGTAGGACTTCTCGCTCCTATGATGGATCAATTGCAGATTGATTTTCTCAGCATCTACAGGAGGAAAATGTTAGTTTCGTACTTCTATTTGCGATTCCTGTTTTATTGATTGTACTGACGATCATTATGATCTTTGCATCTCGTTATTCGATACGCCTGCGCAGCAAGCTCGACCATATCAATCATTTACTTTTTAGGAAACATTTTAGAAGGTGTGCGTGTTATCAGAGCATTTTAATAAACTAAAAAAACAGAATGCACACGATTTGGAAAATTCTAACGAAGATTATGCCATGACCGCAATGACCGCCGGAAGAATTACAAGCATATTAATGCCGGCAATCAGTGTTATTTTTCGGTGTCACAACTGCTGCAGTACTCGGAGTCGGATCCTATTATGTTGAACTAGGTTCCATGGAAGTCGGTTCTTTAGTAGCCAACAGTCAATACATTAGTATGGTTCTCACTTCGGTGATGATGTTATCCATGGTGATCATGATGTTTCCTACCAGTTATGCCTGCGCCAAACGCATTGCCGAAGTATTGAACACCAAAAGCACAATTGTAGATGGTTCCTTTCCTTTGGAACAAAGATCTTTGCGCTCCACTGTGGAATTCCGCAATGTGACATTTGCTTATCCGGGAGCTAGATGAGCCAGTTTTAAAAGATATCAACTTTATTTCAAAGCCTGGTGAAATTACTGCAATTATCGGTGGTACAGGAAGAGGAAAGTCCAGCATTGTAAAGTTGATCCCAAGATTATACGACCCATTGTTTGGGGAAATCTTGATTGATGGCGTAAATATCAAAGATTATTCCTTAAAGGATCTGCGTTCTTTGATTGGATATGTGCCACAGAAAAACAAATTATTTTCCGGAAATATCGCAGAGAACTTAAACTTCGGAAATGAAAATGGAAATGAAAAAGATTGGAACGAAGCAGCAAAAATAGCCTGTGCAAATGAATTTATCGAAAAGAAGCAATCCGGATTTTTCGATCCAATCGCTCAGGGCGGAACGAATTTGTCCGGTGGTCAGCGCCAGCGAATGGCAATCGCCCGTGCTATTATGAAGAAACCGGAAATTTATGTTTTTGATGATAGTTTTTCAGCTTTAGATATGAAAACAGATCGTCAATTACGTCAAAACCTGAAAGAAAGTATTGGCGATGCCACTATGATTATTGTAGCGCAACGCATCAGTTCGATCTTGAACGCAGATCGTATTCTAGTGATTGATGATGGAAGGATTATAGGCAATGGCACACACAAAGAATTATTAGAAAGCTGTTCTTTATATAGAGAAATTGCCGAAATCCAATTAGGAAAGGAGAATTTGATAATATGGGGAACTTTAAAACTTTTCAAAGATTATTCTCTTATCTAAAATGAGCACCGCCTGAAACTTCTTTTCGTAATCCTATCAGCTATCATCAGCACAGGATTTATGGTTCTTGCTCCATTTTTGATTGGGAAAGTGACAACCACCTTATTTGCAAGTGTTACAGATGGTGTATTTTACTGGAACATCATTCTCTCCCTATTAGTAAGTTTAGTTGCTTTATATTTCATATCACAACTATTTACTTTTTTTACAAGGTTTCATAATGTCTAAAGTTACTGCTAAAGTGATGCAAACACTTCGCCGGGAGATCGACGAAAAAATGCACAGAATCAAATTGAATTATTACGATACCCATACCCATGGTGATATTCTGAGCATCATTACCAATGACGTAGATACCATCAACAACACACTTAGCCAGAATTTAACTTCTATTGTTACTCAGGTCACTACCGCCATCGGTGTTTTACTAATGATGATTGCCATCAGCCCTACGCTATCGATCATTCCGATCGTAATGGTTCCACTTTCGCTTTTCAGTGCAGCCGGAGTTATGAAAGCAAGCGAAAAGTATTATCAGCAACAGCAAGGACTATTAGGAGAACTAAATGGATATATCGAAGAAATATATAATGGACAAGATGTCGTACAAACTTTTAATTATCAAGAACGAGCAAAAAATCACTTCTCAAAATTAAATGAAAAATTAAAGATCAGTTCCCAAAAAGCAGAAACAACTGCAGGTGCGATCTCACCAATCACAACATTGGTCAACGATTTAGGATATGTACTGTGTGCAGCAATCGGCTGTCTTTGGGCAATTGTGGGGAAAATTACCGTTGGTAACGTTCAGGCAATGTTAGAATATACTTGGCGTTTTGCAGAACCATTTTCTACTATTGCAGGAATGGTTGGTAGCTTTAGCGCTGCAAATGCTGCAGGAAATAGAATATTCGCATTATTAGATGCAGAGGAGGATATAGCAGATAAAGAAAACTGTATCGTTCCGAAATCCAACAAAGGATCTGTATCTTTTGAAAATGTTAGTTTTGGGTATTCCCAGATCACCTTTTGATGAAGCGTATTCATTTAAATGTACTTCCTGGACAGAAAGTTGCCATTGTCGGTCCAACCGGTGCAGGGAAAACAACTTTGATCAATCTGTTAATGCGATTTTATGAGGTAAATTCCGGTTCCATCCTAGTTGATGGTGTCAAAACATCTGACATGACTCGTGAGGAACTGAGAAATCGTTTTGGAATGGTATTACAGGACACCTGGCTTTTCGAAGGCACGATTCGTGATAATATTGGATATGCCGAGGATGATATGCCTATGGAAAGGATTGTTGCATCAGCAAAATCAGCCTGTGCCCATAATTTTATCAAGACATTGCCTGGCGGATATGAAATGATGCTAAGCAAAGGCGCAGAAAATCTTTCTCAGGGCGAAAGACAATTGCTTACGATTGCAAGAGCCCTGGCTTCTGATCCTGAAATTATGATTTTAGATGAGGCGACAAGTAATGTTGATACACATACGGAACTGTTAATTCAACGAGCAATGGCAGAATTGATGAAAGGAAGAACAAGTTTTGTAATTGCACATCGTCTTTCTACTATCCGCGATGCAGATATGATCCTTTATATGGAGGACGGTGATATCAAAGAGGTCGGTACTCATGAAGAATTAATAAAAAAATCAGGGGAAATACGCAAATCTGTATTTTAGCCAGTTTGAATAAAAACCTTTCTAAGGGAGCATATCTCATTTCTGATGCTCCCTTTTCACTATTTCAATACAACTTCTTTCATTATCCCTAATTTCAGCAAAAAGTCCCATATTTTTTGGCACATTGTATTCCAACTAATTTTCGCTTTTCCAAGTACTTCTATACACCCTTCCCCATAAGTACTTCCAGCTGGTATATCTATATCTGCAAGTTCTGCTTTCTCTGTCCCAAGAAGCGCAAATGTTGTTTTCGGACAAAGCATCAAAAGTGTATGTTCATCTGAGTACTCCTGTGCTTCTTTCAAAAAAATCATAGGTAAAGCCTTCTACCATCTGCTCTGCCATTTTCGGGCCAAGTATATTCACTCCTCCAGCTGAGTCTGCATAACTGATGAAATCTACCCCATATTTTTTTGCTTCTTTTATATAGCTCAAAATTTGCGTGCCAACTTTGTGGAATACAGATTTCATAAATTCAAAATCTTTACGCATTCCTTTAAAAATTTGTTTAATATCAATCAACACATTGAGAATTGTAATGGGGCCTGAAACTTCAAGCATCACATGTTCTCCTTGTTCGTGCAGAATCTGACAGGCCTGAAGAACTTCCTGAATTCTTCCTTTTGTAAAATCAATTTCATTGATTTCCCCAAGCTCCTTATAATCTGTATAAAGATATTCCTTTGCCCGGGGTCCTGCAACTTCATTGCCGAGTGTGATGATTCCTCCCATAGCTTCTCCTTCTACGGTATGGCAAAAAAGGCAGAACACAGATCGAATTTCCTTGTTTTTCTTTTTGCCTTTTTTGGAAAGCGCAGCCATCTTGTCAGCATGTAAATATACATCAGGAAATGTAAAACCCAGTTCTTCCACGATTTTGGAATGCTCTAATACACCATTATCGTAGGTACATTTAAAATCTTTAATGCTGCTCATAGTTCTTACTCCTACTCTATTTCACATTAGGGAAAATCAAACATTCAGAAACAAGCGTTCATAATTTCTGTTGCCCTAACTCCATATAATCCATCTGTCCGGCCAGTTCTTCCATTTCTCGTTTACTTTTGCGGACATCAGAGCCATATAGGCCCCTGTCTTTGAAGAGTTTCCTACATAAACAAGCTTTTCTTGTACTTCTTTTGGAATGATTCCGGTTCCCACCAAACTATCCGCAGGAAGATGTGCTCCAAACTGTCCCGCAATCATAACTTTATCCAAATCTTCCATTTGGATTCCAGCTTTCTTAAGAAGCGCTAAAAATCCTGATAGAATGGCTCCTTTTGCAAGTTGTACCTGCCGAATATCTCCTTGCGTAATCAAGAGTTTTTGTTCTTCCGATAAAATAAATTCTCTTTTTTCCCATTTTCCTGCAGCATGTGAAAACGATAATCCGATTCTTCTAATTTATTTAGCTTGATAAATGCTCCTTCTTTTCTGACAAGACCGACTCTCAGCAATTCCTTTACAACTGCTAAAATCCCACTTCCACAAATGCCGATTGGCTTTTCATTTCCAATTACTTTCCATTCTATTCCGGATTCTGTGATCGTCACATCTTCAATAGCACCTTCTGCTGCCCGCATCCCTGAACTGATATTCATGCCTTCCAATGCCGGACCTGCTGCACAAGAACAGCAAAGCAATCTGCCATGACTGGATAATACGATTTCCCCATTCGTTCCTATATCTATAAACAGCACATTCCCAGATTCTTTTTGAAGCTGACATACATAAGCTCCTGCTACAATGTCGGCTCCAATATAAGCGGATACCGACGGCAAACAATACAGTCGCGCACCTTCTGCTGCACATAATCCAATTTCTTTTGCCTTGATGTCTTTTCCGCGTACAAACACAGGCACATACGGAGATCTTCCAAGTGATGTTGCAGGAACCCCAAGTAACATATGCATCATTGTACAGTTCGCTCCAACAGCAATTTCATAAATCCACTCTTTGGATACTTCTGCCTGACAACAAATATCCTCTATCATCTCATTAATAGAATTTACCAATGCCTTTTGCAATTTTTCTACGCCATCTTCAGGATGTTCTAACTCATAAGTAATACGGGTCAACACATCCAGTCCAAAATGCTTCTGTGCGTTGATCATGGATGCATGTGCAAGTTCCTTACCGGTAAGCATATCAATCAACGTGCAGACAACTGTCGTTGTTCCAATATCAACCGCAACCCCATACATTTTTTCCGTCGTATTGCCCTCTTCTATTTGAATCACTTGATTTCCATGGAGTACAACCGTCACCTGTCCCGGAACAAACTCCCTCATCTGGAGGCATCCCATCTCTAGACTTGCTTTCGGGATCTGACTCAGAATCTGATCCTCAAAAGATGTTTGATCTTCCAAAGTTGGTTTTTGGATTTCCACCACAATTTTTTGGATATCCTGATCGAACGCAAAAGAAGGGATATAGCCTCCGGTCAACACTTGATGCTTCCTTTCCTTCTGCATAAGTTCTATCTCCAAAATCTGTTTCCGGTTTTACAAGACAGGAAAGTCTGACTCCATTTTCCATCTCCTCTTGCTTTAATAACTTCCGTTCGGTATCTTCCGGTTCCGATAATTCTCCTTCCAGAATTCGCACTTTACACTTCCCACAAAGTCCCTTTTCCATTACAAGGATTATCTACGAATATACCTTCTTCTAAGAGAACTTCTAAAAGAGTTTTTCCTACTTCATATTCATATATGTTACCAGAAGGCTGTACTTTGATATTAGGCATTTTTTCATCTCCTCTTCTTTCCACTCTTCCATCGTTTCCACTTTTTTCAAATGCTTCTTCGTCCATCTTTAACGTTTTTAAAATCGCCTGAATATTGCAAGAGGTGACTTTGTCCCCAGTCCACATGCTGGAGAAATGATATCAGAACCGCTTTGCACACAAAATTTTGTCAGCTTTTGAACTCTTTCTTCATCTCCAAACTCTAATGCGAATGTACTTACATTTCCCATCAATACTCGATCTTGGAGATTCTTTCTGGCTTCTTTCAATGGAACGATCGCATCAAAGCTCAACGCATCTGAATGCACTTTATCAATCTGCTCATATACACTTCTCATCTGCCCACAAATATGTACAATCGTACCTTTTTCTGATCTTTGATTCCATCCAAAAGCATATTCAGATATTTTACCGCATACTCCTCAAAAAATTTGGGTCCGAGAATCTCTCCCGTTCCGCTTGGATCAGAAATTGCGATCACATCTGCGCCGTTTTCAATCATCGCATTTGCAAAGGCAATCAATTGTTCTGTCACAAAAGTCATAAACTGATGTGCTTCTTCTTTGTGTCTTCTCAAATCTTTATAAAATCCCACTGGATCGATCACAGAACTGGCCACACTTACCGGTCCTACTAAGTTTCCAATGATCGGAACATCTAAATTCTTTTCTTTTAAAATACGGATTGCATCCAATACTACTTTTGCTCTCCCGCATTCCAAATTGATCGGAGATGATTTTTCCCATTCTGTTACAGATGTTCCCGCATATTCCGTTACATGTGGTTCAAAAATCTTAGATCCTAACGTTACTTTTGCACCCAGTTCTTCTGCTTCTATTGTCATACAAAAAGGAACTCCTACGTTTTCAAAGCAACCATGTTGATAACTTGCCAATGCCAAATCTGCCATCATCTGTGCATCTGTATGCGCTTCCGGCCATGTAACTCCACAAGCATCCATGAGATCTGTCGTGATCATATTCATCATTCCCCCAGGACAGATACATGGCGGACGATCCACTTCTTCCTGTCTCAAAGCGCGTTCCAAACGTTCTTTTTCCGTAAACATACATTTTCCTCCCATTACTTACGCAAGATCTAATAATCTTTTTGCCAGTTTTACAGCTTCCACTGCATTCACGGAATATCCGTCCGCTCCTATTTCATTCGCAAACTTCTGTGAAACCGGACTTCCACCAACCATGACTTTTACTTGATCACGAATCCCTTGTTCCTTTAATTGCTCAATCACCGTTTTCATTCCAACCATTGTAGTTGTCATTAGCGTAGAAATACAGATTAACGGTGCTTGGATTTCTATTGCTTTTTTTAACAAATGCTTCCGGTGGAACATCTCGTCCTAAGTCATACATCTCAAATCCAGCTGTATCCATCATGATCTTCACCAGATTTTTCCCCAATATCTGAGTATCTCCCTCTACAACTCCAATTACCGCCTTCGGTTTTTCTCCGCTTTGTGCACTTTCAGGAAGGTGTGGACGCAGCACTTCCAATCCAGCATACATAGCATCCGAACAAAGAAGAATATCTGTTACAAAATACTCTTCTTCATCATAAAGATCCGAAGCTTTATTCATACCATCTACAAGACCATCCATAATCCCGTCAAATGCCGGATAACCTGCTGCAATATATTCTTCAGCAACGTCGACTACCTCTTCCTCTTCCATCTCCAATACACATTCCGACAGTTTTTCTAATAATTCTTCTTTTGACTTTGCCATTTTCATTTCCTCCAAATTCCATTCCCTTTTCATAAAATATAAGCTTATCTTTTCTTCCCGTATAATCTAGCTGCTTCCATAAACCAATCTACTTTTTCAGGTGAAGTTCCGTCCGGAATATCACAACCAGTAGTAAGATGAAAATCCCTTCTCAGCAGAACTTCCAAGTTCTATGCATTTTTGAACATCTGCAAAAATCTCTTCTTTTGTACCATTCAGCATGCTCTGTACAGGATCTACATTGCCGGCAATTGGTACTTTTTTTCCTAATTCTCGCGCAGCCCTGTCCAAATCCACAATATTGTCTAAGCTAATTTCATTTAACTGATATTGTTCGATATACTTCCAAATACTATAGGTAGCCCCACACATATGAAGAGATACTTTCTTTCCGGTTCTCTCCAGTGCATAGTCTGTCAATTCTTTTGTATAAGGAAAAACGAATTTCTCATATAATTTTGGTCCGATCAGCGCCGGATTTGCCACAGGATCTGCCATCGCAATTCCTACGCCATATTGTGCAAATGCATCAATACAGCTCTTTTGGGAATCCACAATAATGCGAAGTAATTTCTGTACTTTATCGCCATTTCTTCTACAATCGCGTAAAAGCAGCTCAATCTCTCGCAAAATGATGCAATTGTAAGGGGACCTCCAATGCTTATCTCAACAGGAACAATCTCTCCTGCAGATTCTTGGAGCATCTCTGCTGCCTGTAAAAATCTTTGAATTACCAAATCATTTCTTGCATTTACAGGTTCTAAGTATTCTAATTTACTGTAATCATCCAAAACAAGACTTCCTTGTTTCTTATCCGGAACCTGATCTGCTAACGCATCTGATATCCCTCTTGTATTCGGTCCGATTCCTAATCTGTCAAAGCCGAATCTCTGATAAGACATCAGTTCTGCTTTTACCATATTTTCTGCAGAATCCCCAATATTCTTCCGGTGTCATTCCCCCTACTTTACATCTGACATTGCCTATAAATGGTACACTCGGTATTCTGTCATAGGATAATCCATGCTCGTATTGCATAGATACGTTCCAATGGAGTCATTTCATCCGCATTATGTTTTTCCCAATCTCATAATTACCCCCTGCCTTTCTCTTAAAGATTATCATGATTTTCAAACAGTATCAATCGTTTCCTATTTTCATTTATAGATTTTTTCTATATGTAGTAACTTCTTATTGCTTTTATCAATTTTACTTTGTCTAAAAATACTTCTACAATAGAAAGTGTGAAACTTATTTCTATAGGAGGAAAAACTAATGAAAAAGAAACTTTTAAGCTTGTTGCTTTGTACTTCCATGCTTGCAACACTTGCAGCTGGCTGTGGAAGCAAAGCCAAGGAAGCAGACAAACCAAAAGGAAGGAGAGCCTACTACACTTACTATGTGGCTGCCTCCTCTCGATGAAGACATAGAAGGAAACTTTAAGAAGCTTCTTGCCGGATGGGAGAAAGAAAATAATTGTACTGTAGAAATGGAAATCATTCCATGGGGTTCTTATGAAGAAAGATGGTCTACAGGAGTTGCAGGTGGAGAAACACCTGATATCGGTTATATGTATGTGGAAATGTATCCTACTTATATCTCTTCCGGACTTGTAACAGACTTATCCGACATGGTTGAAGAAGAAGATTACAAAGAATATCTCTTCCTGGATCGTGGTGAAATGATGGGTGGATTATACGGTGTTCCTATCGTAACCGGTGTACCATTCGTCCTTTATTATAATCAGGATATTTTAGATTCTATCGGGGAAAAATGCTCCTGAGACATGGGAAGACTTTGCTCGTATCTGTGAAAAAATGCTACAAAATGACACAGATGGCGATGGTAAGATTGATCAGTACGGATATGCTGTAGGTCTTAATAGTGGAAGTATGAGTAACCTTTATGTTTTAAATTCTTATATGTATAGCTTATTATGGCAGGCTGGCGGAGATATCTACACAGATGATCTGAAAGAAGTAGCTTTCAATGGAAAAGCTGGTGTAGAAGCCTTAGAATTTTTCAAGAGTTTACAGCCATATATGCCAGAAAATGCAATGTCACTTTCTGGTCAAGATGCATTCTCTACAGTATTTGCAGAAGGCAAAGCCGCCTTTTGGTGTAACTCGCTCCTCTGCTTCTAATGAAACAACCTTTGCAAAAGATTACCCAAATCTTAAAAACTGGGACTACGTAACTTCTTTGAAACATAAAGAGTATGGTACATTCGGTGCTGCTGACTGTCTCTCTGTAATGTCTACATCCAAACAGCCTGAGCTTGCACTTGATTTGATCAAATACATTACAGGTCCTGAGTTTATGACAGAATATCACAAAGTAGCTCCAGGTGCCCCTCTTACAGCAAGCGAAGAATATGTAGGAGATCCTAAAATGGAACGTATCGTTACAGAAGATCGTGATAAATGGCGTCCATTACAGGCTGGTCCTTGCGGAAGCGAAATTCTTGAAAAACTACGCAGCTCACATTCAGGCTGTCATGGAAGGAAAACAAGATGTAAAGGCAGCATTAGATGAATCTGCATCCTATGCAAACGACTTGTTAAAAGAGTACTACGCGGAAAACGAATAAAAAGAATCGAGGCACTTATGAAAAAAAAGAAAGGACTATCCGTCCTTGCGCCTTATCTTTATATCGCACCAATTGCAATGATCCTGCTTACTTTTGTAGCGGGGTCATTGATTCTTGCAATATATTTTAGTTTTACAAAATATAATATCATCACACCGGCGCAATTTAACGGATTATTTAATTATCAAAGACTATTTCGTGACTCCAAATTACATCTTTGCATTATCAATACTTTAAAGATTGCTGCAATCATCGTGCCATTTGAAATCGTAAGTTCTACTCTTTTTGCAATACTAATTTCTTCTCGTAAAGATACCGTGCTTGGAAAAATTGCAAAGGCAGCCCTTTTCGTTCCTGTGCTTTCTTCCAGCGCTGTTATCGGTACTGTTTGGAACACAATTTTAAATGGTGGACATCCGGCAGTAAAAGCGATCTTTGGTGTATTCGGAATTGATCCCACACTTCTTCTTGGCAGCAGTAAAACTGCTTTTATTGCCGTCGCCTTTATCATTGTATGGAAAGGTATGGGCTATTATATGGTAATCACGCTTGCTTCTCTTACCTCTATTTCGGATACTTTTTACGAGGCAGCCAAAGTAGACGGCGCTACAAAATGGGATTGTTTAACCAAAATTACATTACCACTTTTGAAACCTACTATTATCATGAACATTTTTTTATCAACGATAAGTGCTATGCAAGTGTTTGATATGGTCTATACTATGACCGGCGGCGGTCCATCGATGTCTACTACAACATTGAGTATGTACGCATATCAACTCACTTTCAAAGGAAACAAAGCCGGATATGCTATGGCCGTTTCCAATGTACTGATGTTGATTGTTTTAATCATCGTATTATTCCAACAACGCTTTATTAAACACGAGAATTCAGAAATATAAAAAGGAGAACATGAAATGAAAAAGACATCTCGTTTACTAGTTGATATTTTTCTAATCATCACAATCTTACTGTGCATTCTTCCTTTTTTATACATGATTCTCATGTCATTAAAAAGTACTGTGAATGCATATGATTTTGATTTTGCTTTATCAAAACTCACCTTAAAACATTATAAAAATATTTTTACAAACTCAACATTCCTACGCTATTTTTTTCAATAGTGTATTTGTTGCAATATCCGGTGTGCTTCTTACATTATTTACAAGCTGTACTGCTGGTTTTGCATTTGCGAAATTAAAATTCCGTGGAAATGATAAACTTTTCTTTCTGCTGATTTTATCGATGTTAGTTCCATCGGGTGCCATACTTGTTCCACTTTACTTAGTCGTACGTGGTCTTGGCTGGGTCAATACGTTCCGCGCTCTTATTTTACCTCTGCCAACTGCTTTTGGTGTATTTGTTATGAGAAATGCTATTATGGCTATTCCAGAAGAACTCATTGAATCTGCAAAAATAGATGGAGCCACTACCAGTAAAATTTTACGGACTGTCATTTTGCCTTTGGTAAAATCTTCTATGCTGACAGTCGCAATTTTCACATTTATTGGCGCCTGGAATAACTTTACATGGCCACTCATTATCACTACTGATGATGCTTATCGTACACTTCCTCTTGCTTTAAAAGCAATGCAGACACAATACGATACGGATATCGGACTTACAATGGCTTGTGCGACCTGTACGTTCCTTCCTCCATTATTTCTATTTGTTCTTACAATCCAAATTTGAAGAAGGAATGTCCATGAGTGGACTCAAAGGATAAAAAAATGTTGGAATCATGATGACAACTCATGTTCCAACATTTTTAAATTTTTTAGGAAGCAGAACTTAATCTTGCTATTTCTTTATTTACTTTATTTCGTAATGCAATCAAATACATATCTGATTTTGGATATCGCTTAAATGTAAGTGGTTCATCCAAATCTTCTTCGATTAATTCCATTACATATTCTTTACTTGTCAGGCTTTCTAACAATTCCAGCGCCCGCAAATCTGTTAATGCTTCGTAATGAACCATCATGCGAATGGATTCTTCCGGATGCCCGTCTGCTCCCGGATATACAAGGAATGGATCACCTGCCGGGAATCCATTAGATGCATCTGTCACCTGATATGGATTAATGTGTTCATAAGAATGCTGACTATTGTAGAAATTATACCCCCAATGTAAAATGCCAATAATGTCATATTTATACAGCTGAATCCCATAAATGCGGTTTCTGGCAGATGGCATTGACATAAACCGGTTACTTACTTCGTAAAACTGTCCTGTACAATAATATGTCCACATGTCTGTAAGACCATGTTCTAAAAATTCTTCAATCTCGTTATTTCCCGGAATTGGTTTGCTGATCAAACCGTGCTTATAAAATTCATAGCTGGAAAGTGCATCAAATGTATGGAATCCATCTAACATATTGCCAAGAGATTCTTTTTGCAGCTTTAAAAGTCTCCAAGTGTTCTTCTCTTGGTTCATCTGAAATATGAAAGTATGTCACTTCTGCAATTCCCCACTCTTTTAACTTCTCAACCAGTCTCGGAAGAAATGCCTGTAAAAAATCTTGTATATTCCCCAACTGCCGGTGTATGCCATCCAAAAATCCGCTCTTCTTTTCCATCTACGAGAGCCATAACTTTTGGTGCATACTTTGCTCCCCACTGTGAGAATAGATGAGACATTTCATAGTATTCGATCCCACACTTTTTACAAAGGTCTACCCAGCGTTTCATTTTATCAAACCCAAAATGATATTCGCCATTCTTCACTTCCACCTCGATGAGCTGAGTCGTTGTACGATCATTGCCCACTTCCATATCTAACGGATAGGTAAACAATGGAACCATCATCATATTACAGCCTCGATCTACATACTCGTGGAAGTAATTTTCCAGTATCTCCCAATGCTTTTCTGAAAAAACATCCACATGATAATAGTCTGCAAGGCAATCTGCATGGAACCATTCCGTATGCATAATCTTCTGTTTTGGAAGATGAACGCCGATCACTGTAATTTTTCTTTTTGCAGAACATATTACAGCATCATCTTTCACAAGCTGAATTTCAATCTCATAGTCTCCTGCCGGAATTTCATCCGTCAGTTTCACATCGATCCACAAACTACTCCACTGATGAGAGCGGATAATTACTTTTCCATCTTTGATGTCCTTCAACAAATCCGGATAGAGTCCTGATGTCGTTTTTAAATAATTATCATCTACAATTCCATTTGTAGCACGTCCCACTGGAACCTGTTCTACCGTTTCGAACACGTACATACTCAGCGATTTGGTGAAACGACTTTTTACATCTACGCGTTTCTCTCAGAAAATGATTTCCGGTATATGCAACCTGATAGGATACGGTCTCGTCCCAAAGTCCACTTAATTTTACACATTCTGGCCGATACACCGGTTCTTCATCCGGAATACCTTCACCAAGGAGCTTAACACTTTCATCTGATACTTTACTTCTCTTTTTCTCTCATTGTTTATTTTCTCCTTTTTCTTCTCATCCTATTAAAGTATAGCATTATTTTTTAAGAAGTATAATTGATACATTCTATATAAGTATAGTTATTATAGTCTTTTTCTATATATTTAACTATTTTATATAAAATGAAACTTCACTTCCCTGTGATCTAAATCCAAGATCTGCTGATGCTTGCTAAAGTCGTTTCTTTTATCAAAGCAATATTCTTAATTCCCAAATTGATTGAGCGAAAAAAAGATTATACAAGCACTTGATAAAAACAGAAAAATAAATAAATCAAATAGACCCTCTCATTGTATTCCAAAAAAACAGATATTACGGAAGATAATGAAATAGCTCAAAATAAGACCTCTATTTTTTCAGACAGGATAATCGAATCAAAGTACATTTCTTAACCCGCTTCATCAAATTATTAATCTATCATTTATTTGAAAAGAAGCTTGAAGAAAAGTTTATCTTCAGTCATCTTTTTAGAAAAATTTAAGGAATATGAATATTACATTCTTATCTAAGGACAGTGGATATTCTTTCTTACAATTGAAGAAACGGCTACAAATCCCATATTTATTTACTGGGATTGTAACCGTATTTTCATTTTTTAAATCTGTCAAAGATAGGAGTGACTTGCATTTTCTATATTGATAGAAAAAAGTATTGAACATCATATACCATCAAGATATTTCTTATGTTACATCTCTGCAATGTTTATTTTTATTTCTTGTTTTGCTTCAACTGTTCTTTAAAATAACTTTTTCATAACAGATACACCTTTTTGACGAAATGTAATATCTGCTT